>Ga0164309_10000120_pt1 | contig 47232 bp, 43 predicted proteins | sample Whisoiple_247_MG_FD_109984 | JGI IMG/M metagenome (GOLD analysis project Ga0164309, IMG submission 109984) | Soil microbial communities amended with fresh organic matter from upstate New York, USA - Whitman soil sample_247_MG | ecosystem: Environmental > Terrestrial > Soil > Unclassified >... | reverse complement strand
TCATTGGCAACGGCCAGCCGCGATGGGGCGCGCGAAAAGGCGGCCTGAGCGCGCTCTCGAATCAACGTGGATTCGTTACACACCAGCTCGCCACGATGTGGCCTTGTGTCTCGTCCCCGGACTGCGCTTCTGTCGTATTGACGCCTGACTCGGGACAGTGAAGCGCATGGGCGAGCGCGATATCCAGCCTGTTTCTCTATGGTCGCGCAGATTGTGTCAATTTGCTTATTGCACGTTTCTTGTCCGCTCACGCCGGCCCGGCGTTTGCTCTAGGCAGTGGGAAAATGCAACCGGTAGTCAAAGGTATGGTTCAAGTCCACAGTGTTACTTATCGCATCGTCCGCGTCCGCGCCGGTTACTACGAGGTCGTGCGTCTGTTGGATGATGTTCGCGTGGGCTCGTTCTCACTGGGTACTTGGAACGAAACGCTGATCGAAGGCGATTCACCAGAGGTGATTCGCGAGGTGGCTCGCGCTGCGCTGCAAGGAGGTCGCACCACTTGGGCTCCGCGGCGCCTGATGGCTTGAGGTCGTGAAGCGTCTCCCTCGTCTGAGTACTTTGTTCGAGAACCGCCGGCGGTCTGTGGATATCGACCGAGAGCGCTGCCTGGCCGAGCAATGACCATGGTTGCCGTCGGTCGACCGGTCGTAATGCGCTAGTCAGCTGCTGTTTGCAGAGCTAGCGTTATCGAGCGGCCGGCGTTTGCGAATCTGCCGCCGCAGCAGCGAATGGCGCTCGTCATCGACCCGTTTTCTTCCGATCCGCACCCGCTCATCGGCACGGTGCTGCGAGGGACCTACGAGGTTCGCAGTGTGATCGACCAGGGCGGAATGGGGATCGTGTTCGAAGCCGAGCACCTACGCCTGCGGCGAAAGGTCGCAATCAAAGTCCTGCCCATGCACTTGGCGCAGCACCAGACAGCGTCGTTGCGCTTTCAGCGCGAGGCCGAGCTGGTCAGCTTGCTGCAGCACCCGCACATCGTCCAAATCGTCGATTACGACACGACGGAGCGGGGCGAGCCGTACATCGTGATGGAGTTTTTGGTGGGCGAGAGCTTGGAGCTGCGGCTGGCGCGCGAACCGGTGCTACCGCTCGCGTTCGTGGTGCGTATTGCCACCCAGGTCGCCTCCGGCTTGGCGGCCGTCCATCGAGCGTTGATCGTGCATCGCGATTTGAAGCCGGCGAATATTTTCCTCACCGAGCTGCCCGCGGAAGGCGTGCACATCAAGCTGCTCGATTTCGGGATTGGGAAGCGACTGGGCGGGCAGCAGCGCCTAACCGGCGAAAATGACGTGATGGGCACGCCCGACTACATGCCGCCCGAACAAGCCCAAGGTCGAACTGCGCATGTCGACCAGCGCGGCGATCAATACTCGTTGGCGGTGATCGTGTACGAAATGCTCGCTGGGCGCGGCCCATTCCAAGGGGACATGATGGAGATCCTCGAGCAGGTGATCGGCTCTCAGCCTCCAGCGATCGAGGACTTGGTACCTGGCTTACCCCCCAACGTCGGTCCGGTGCTGCGTCGTGCCATGGCGAAGGTGCCCGAGCAGCGCTTCGAAACGGCGCTCGACTTCGCCGACGCGCTCGCTGCGGCAGCGCTGCAATCGGTACCGCCGGCGAGCAGCGGGGCACGCGGGGTCGCGGCCAGGCTTCGGAGCAACGAGTCGAAACCGAGCGCATCGCCCGCAGATCCGGCTCAGCTGCGCCTGCTCGAGGTGCTCGAGGAAGCCAAGAGAGCTCGCTCGGCAAGGGACATCGATCTGTCGGCGACGCTCGTAGAGCGCGCGTTGAGCCTGGCGGACGAGCTCGGCAACGCGGAAGCGGCCGCGCTGCTCGAGCGCGAAGAAGCGCTGCTCGAGGGCTCGCTGGAGATGCGCCTCGGTAGGCGCGAGCGCGCGCTGCGCCTCCTTCCACAACCGGAAGATCGGCTTTCCCTATTGCCGGAAGAGGCATTCTTGCTGTCTCGCATCGATGGCGTAGCGAGCGCAGAAGAAGTGCTCGACTTGTCACCGTTGCCAAGGCTCCGTACCCTGAGGCTTCTGGTCAGGATGATTCGGCAACAGCTGATCAGTAACGAGTAAACGCTGGCGGCGATCCTGTGACGAAACCGCTCACTGTGAGCCCGCGATCTGCCGTCCCCAGAAACATTGATCGTCGCCGAGACTCAATCCGGAACGCTCGGTAACACCTGACCGAAACGGAAGGCTGAGTAGACGTATACTCAGCATGAACGAAACGCCGAAGTTCATTCAGGGTGTTTTCACGTTCCGGGGCGCAGGGTTGACTCGTCCAGCCCCGTTGACGCCCGCGGCTACCTACAAGGTGCCGTATGACCGACGCGCCCAGCTGATCTACCTACGCGCGGGGAACGCGACGCCCGAACTGATCTATTTGGTCCTCAATCGCGGCGGAAAGAGCATGCGCCTGTTCCCGGTCGGCGCCAAAGACTCCGTCCACGTGCCGCTCTCGATCGTCGAAGACGTCGAGCCGGAAAGCGAACTCGAACTGTGCATTGCTGCACCGGAAGGGCTCGACGGCGCGGTCGTCGTCGACATGGGCATCCTGGAGATTTAGCGTATGGCCAAGCAGAAGTTGGTGGTCATCGGCAACGGGATGGCGGGCGCTCGCACCGTCGAAGAAATCCTGGCGCGCGGAGGCGCGGACCAATTCGAGATCACCATGTTCGGTGAGGAGCCCTACGGCAACTACAACCGCATCCTACTCTCCGACGTCTTGAACGGTTCGCACCAACCCGAAGAGATCTTCCTCAATCCGCTGTCTTGGTACGAAGAACATGGCATCACGCTGCACGCAGGCGTGAAGGTCAGCAAGATCCTGCGTCACGCTCAGCAAGTCGAGGCCGAGGGCGGCCTGCTCGTGAACTACGATCGGCTGATCATCGCTACTGGGAGTCTGCCCTTCATTCCGCCGCTCGATGGGCTCACGCTGCCGGATGGCAGCGAGAAGCCGGGCGTGTTCGTGTTCAGGAACCTCGACGATTGTCGAAAGATCACTGCATATGCGTTGGGCAAGAAGCGCGGCGTGGTGATCGGCGGTGGCTTGCTCGGATTGGAGGCGGCGCGCGGTCTCCAGAATTTTTCGCTCGACGTCCACGTGATCCAACGCGGTAGCGCGATCATGGGCCAGCAGTTGGACGGCCCCGCCGCAGCGATCTTGAAAAAGACGCTGGAGGGTTTGGGCATCGTCGTGCATACCAACAAGGACACACGCGCCATCCGCGGGCACGACTACGTGACGGGGCTCGAATTCAAGGACGGCACGCGCCTCGGCTGTGATTTGGTGGTGATTGCGGCGGGCATCAAGGCCAATAGTGGGCTCGCGCTGCGCGCTGGCTTGGCGGTCGAGCGAGGTATCGTGGTCGACAATCGCCTTTGCACGGACGATCCGCGGATCTTTGCGGTCGGCGAATGCGTGCAACACCGCGGGCAGGTCTACGGCTTGGTCGCTCCGCTTTGGGAGCAAGCCAAAGTGCTCGCCGCGCAGCTCACGGGTCGCGACGCCGAGGCCGCTTACCACGGCTCGAAGGTCGCCACGAAGCTGAAGGTGATGGGCGTCGAGGTCGCGTCCATGGGCATCACCGAGGCGACTGAAGAGGGTGACGAAGTCGTCCAATTCACGGAGGCCAAGAAGGGGACGTACAAGAAGCTGATCATTCGCAATGGGCGTCTGGTCGGTGGGATCTTGCTCGGTGACATTCGCAAGGCTCCTTTCTTGTCTCAGGCCTACGAACGCAATACTCCGGTTCCGGAAGAGCGGCTTTCGCTCCTATTCGACATCGGCGCGCCGTCGGAGGAGGCGTCCATCGAGAGCATGCCTGCGGAGATGCAGGTGTGTAACTGCAACGGTGTGACCAAGGGCGCGATCCTCGGCTGCGTCAAGCAAGGCAAGCGCAGCTCGAAGGCCGTCATGGAGTCTACCCGTGCGGGCATGGGCTGCGGTGCCTGCAAGACCCTGGTTTCGCAGGTCATCGACTGGGCGTGCGGTGGCGCCACGGACGAAGATCCTTCCGCGAACTTTTACGTTCCCGGCGTGCCGCTCACCAAGCCGGAGCTGATCGAAGCGATCGTCGCGCTCGGGCTCAAATCAGTCTCCTCGGTGTTCGAGGCGCTTGCCGGCGGTCGGGAAGACCCGGGGAGCAAGCCGGGGCTCGCGTCACTCTTGATCACGCTCTGGGCCGACGAGTACGTGGACGAACGCGATGCGCGCTTCATCAACGATCGCGTGCACGCCAACATTCAAAAGGATGGCACGTTCAGCGTCATTCCGCAGATGCCGGGTGGCGTCACGTCAGCGGCGGAGCTGCGCCGAATTGCGGACGTCGCAGATAAGTACCACGTGCCGCTGATGAAGCTGACCGGTGGCCAACGAATCGATCTGATTGGCGTGAAGCGTGAAGACTTGCCGAACATGTGGCGTGATCTCGACATGCCCTCGGGCTTTGCCTACGGCAAGCGCTACCGCACGTGTAAGAGCTGCGTCGGGACAGACTTCTGCCGCTTCGGTCTCGGCAACAGCATCGGGCTCGCGCAACAAATCGAGGCCCGCTTTCAAGGCTTGGATGCGCCAGGAAAGTTGAAGCTCGCAACGGCGGGCTGTCCGCGCAATTGCTCGGAGGCTCTGGTCAAGGACGTAGGAGCGGTTGCCGTGGAGGGCGGTAAATGGGAAATCTACATCGGGGGAGCGGCGGGAGCTCACGTACGCAAAGGCGACCTACTGTGCGTCGTCGATACGCACGAGGCGGTGCTCAAACTCAGCGGGCGCTTCTTGCAATATTATCGGGAGAACGCGCGCTATCTCGAGCGCACGTACGCATTCGTTCCGCGCGTCGGCATCGACAAAATTCGCGCCGTCGTGGTGGACGACAGCGAAGGCATTGCCGAACGTTTGGATCGCGCGATGCAGCGTTCGGTCGACGCCTACGCAGATCCTTGGCAAGAGGCCACCACTCCGGCTACCGCCAACCAGTTCGCTGAACTCTTGCCGATCGTTCAATGAAGGAGGCAAGGTGATGGAAGTCACATTGGGTCCCATTTCTGCAATACCCGAGGGTGAAGGTCGAAGCTTCCAAGTTGGGGTGGTCCAGATTGCGGTCTTTCGCGGCCGCGACGGCGGCTTGTTCGCGACTCAAGCCGAGTGCCCGCACAAGCGCGGCCCGCTCGCAGATGGCTTGCTCGGCTCCGGCACGCTGCTCTGTCCCCTGCATTCGCTGAAGTTCGATTTGACTACCGGCCGCGCCGAGAACGGCGACTGTGCATTGAAGACCTATCCCGCGCGTCTGAGCGACTCCGGGCAGATTCTGGTTGATTTGCGAGCTCGCTGACTTTCGCTCTTTCAACCGCGAACAGCACTCACCGAACGAAGTACTAACGCTTCGTTTTGCCGGTGAATGCTGCGCGAATCGTCAGATTTTCTTGCGCCTGTTTGGTCACAAACCGGTGAACGCCTCTCTACCCACTCGTAAGGCGAGCTGGGGAGACAGCGCGCCGATAACCAACCAGGAGTACATCATGAGCAGGACAATCGGCATCGACATCACTCTCGTCAACAGCACCGAAAAGACCGTCGTGTTCAAGGACCTGAAGTTCGATGCCAACGACTACGAGAGCGCGCCGGCTTTCCCGTCGAGCCTCGGCCCCTTTACTCAGCTAGTGATCCACGCTGAAGCCTTCTACTACCGAAGGAATGTGCCCTTTTCGGTTCAGGTGGTCTGCGACGACGCGCCGATGCATCTCGAACAGGATCCGTACCACGCCACGAACGTGATCAAGCCCCGTCAGCAAGGCAACCTGAACTTCACGCTCATTTGCCTGCCGACCGGGAACTCGTACGATCTGCACTTGGCCGTCACCGAAACGAAGTACAAATAGGCCGAACCAACAGCAGCTCGAGCCCTAAGAGCGCGAGCGACAGCCGGGCGCGAGCATGTCTGCGCTGGCTTCTGGGTCGAACACGCTCTCGGTGTCGAAGGTCGATTGTGCGGCTGCGGTCCATTCTCGACCTTCTTCACCGCCCAAGAGCTGCCCGAGCCGTAGACGCGCGCAAGCCGCGTACATTCGTAGATCGGATGCTTCGAGGTAGGCTACGGCAGAACGGAGCTTCTCCGCAGCGTGCGCGTCACGGTGTTCATGCAGTGCCAAGCCGCTTTCGAGAATCGCGGCGAGTCCTGGCGCATAGCTCAAGCGCGTCCGGCGCAGCCCCTTCACGTGGCTGGCCAGACGTGCGCGGTCGGCGCTATGCGCCCTCCGTTCTGTTCGGAGCTTGGCCAGCGCGACTCCCCCACAAGCAAAGTGCGTGAGCGCGCTACAGATTTGCATTCTCATCAGTTGCGACTGTTCCAGTGCGGGCCATTGCGCGTCGACCAATGCGAGAGGCTCGTCGTAGCGGCTTTCATACAGGCCCGTGCTGAGCTCCGCCAAGAGCAGTAGGTGATCGGACCATTGATAGTTTCGTTGGCGCTGAATGCGCCGACGAGCACCCTCGAGATGCGGTCGCGCGAGCTGAGTGCCGCCATGCACGAGCGATGCAGGGATGGCGAAGCCGGTGGCCAGCAGGATGGCCTGGTACATGTCGCCGCGGTGCAGCGCATCCTCGACGAGGTGCGGGGCCGCGCGCGCGAGCTCTGCGTGCTCACCCAGATGAAACGACGCGTTTTGTCGATAGACTCGCACGCCTGCGAGCTCGAACGGTACCTCGCTGCAGCGCTCGGTGAGAAAGCCGAGCGCGTCGACCAACACCCGCTTGCTCTCGGTGAAGCGTCCCTCGTGCACCAGCGCGGCGCCGTGAACCAACTTGACCCAGCCGATCACCGCAGGATCGCGCGAGCGGGCGGCGAGCTCGGCTGCGCGAGCGACGAACTCGATGTTGGCGGCGTGAGTGCCAGCCCCGTCGAAGCTCACGAGATACGCTTCCATGCCCAGGGCGCGTGCGCCGTGATCGCACAGGCCATGATCGAGCGCGAGTCGCGCATAGCGAGCGGCCATTTCGACCATCAGGAACGGATCATTGCCGACCGAGCCTTGAATCACGGTCCATAGTGCCGCGAGGCGTGCCTTCACCGACGAGTCTGCGTGTGCGTCGTGTCGAACGCGCGTTCCGCGAAGCGAAAGTCGCGCGCGCGACCACAGCGCGCCGGCGATGGCGTGACGCCGTGAGCGCGGCAGCGACAGCCCGATCGATTCGAGCACCTTACCGAGCAGTTCACGACCCTCGTCCACGTAGCCGCTGGTCATCAACAGGTGCGCGGCCGTGCGGGTATGCTCGAGCGCTTCAATCGAAGGAGCGCTGCTGGCCGCACGCTGATAAGCGCCGGCCGCCTCTCGGCTTCGCCCCGCGGAAGCTAGCGCCGCGCCGAGTTTGAGCAACAGCGCGGCACTTCGACGCTCGTCTTCATAGCCGAGATCGAGCGCTTGCTGGTATTGGCGCGCGGCATAGTCGAACGCCAATGCTCGCAGCGAGGCATCGCCGGCGTGCTCGTAGTATTGGGATGCGCGGCTGTGTTCGCCCACACCGTGGAAATGCAGGGCCAAGTGCTCAGGATCGGTACCCGCTTGGTGGACCAGCGTCTCGGCCAAGCAACGGTGTACTTCGCGCAGAGCCTGCGTTTCGAGCGCCGCGACCACGCTTTCTCGGATGCGGTCGTGGTAGCACTCGAGCAGGCGCTCGTAGCCGGTGCCGGTCATGCGCGCCAGTCGCTCGGACAGCAGCGCGTCCTGCACGTCGCTCTCGGCGCGGGCCGCATCGAGGGCGACACGTATGGGGAGCGGACGACCCGCGACCGCCAATATTTCCAACAAGCGACGCTCGATCGCGGTCATGCGTTCGACACGTCGGAGCACGGTGTCCTGCAGGGTGGGCGAGAGCGAGCCGGTCGAGCGCGCCTGGCGCGAAAGCTCACCGACGAAAAACGGGCTGCCCCCCGCTTCATGGGCGATAGCGGCGAGCGTGTCCGCCGGCGCATCCGGAAACGTGCGTCGAGCCAACGCAATCGCCGCGTCGATCGAGAGCTCGGCAAGTCGCAACGTCTCCGTTCGGATCAGCCGATTGGCAAGCGCCGCACGCCGCGTTTCTTGCAGCAGGGGATTGTGCTCGGCGTGTTCACTGCGGTAGCTGGCGATCAAGAGCAACGGTGGCGGCTCAGGGAGCGAAAGCAGCGCAGCTAGGCAAAGTGTGGAATCGCGACACGTCCACTGTAGATCATCGATATGGATCACCAGCGGTCGTCGATCGCGGATTCGCGCCAATAGTTCGCCGAATGCGGAAAACGCGCGCCGCTGAAGTTCGTGCGGATCGGACCAATCACGCCTGGGAGCCTGCTGAACGGCCTCGACTCGGTCGAGCACCGGGAACAGTCGAGTGAGCGCGAAGACTTCGCGCGGCATGACCTGACCGGCGACTTCGGGCGTGAGCTTCCGCAGGTGGCGCGTCAGTTGATCGACGATGGCGTCGAACGCCTTGAAGGGCACGCTTTCGTTTTCGTAGCAGCGCCCACGCAGAACGATGGCGTCGCTTTCGGCCTGGATCGTGTCGAGGAAAGTGGAGATGAGCGCGCTCTTGCCGATGCCCGAGCCGCCGGCCACGAAGACCGTCACCAGCTGACCGTCGAGCGTGCCCGCGTACGCGGCACGCAGGGCTCGGAGCTCTTCGTCTCGACCGAGCAAGCCCTCCTGCTCGGAGGGCTGCGCTTCGTGAACCGGCAAAGCGGGCAAGGTGTCGGCAATGAGCCCGCGAAGCGCAGTCTCTGCGCTGGGCCTGCGAGCCGAGTCGCGCTCGAGTAGCGCGTCGCACAGCGACGCCAGATCGCCCGGTGCGTCGGGGGCGAACGTGTGTACCCGCGGTGCCGATTCGTACTGTTTTCGAGCCAGAACCTCGCCGAGCGGCCCGCGAAACGGCAGCATCCCAGTGAGCGCCTCGAAGAGCATGACGCCGGCTGAATACTGGTCGCTGGCTGCGGTTGCGACAGCGCCCGCGGCTTGCTCGGGTGCCATATAGGAGGGCGTACCGCTGAAGCGTTCACGGGTCAGGGTTTGACCCACGCCACCGGGCTCGGGATCGCTGGCGAGCCCGAAATCGAGCACCACGACTCGGCCGTCCTCGCGTACCAGCACGTTGGAGGGTTTGAGATCGCGATGCAGCTTGCCACGCTGATGAACGGCCGCGATGGCCGAAAACAAGCGCGCGAAAGCGTCCCGCGCGCGAGCCTCGTTCAACACTGCGGATGGCCGCACCCATTGATCGAACGGAACGCCCGCGACGAACTCCATGCTGAAGAACCACTGCTCGTCCTCACAGAACAACTCGAAGAGCTGGCAAATGCCCGGGTGTCGCAGTTCCGCGAGCGAACGAAACTCGTTCTTCAGGCGGTAGACTTCGTTCGGTTCGAGCCGGCTCAGCGTCTTCAGCGCCATGCTGCCCGTGCGCCGCTGGTTGTCGCGAGCCTCGTAAACGACGCCCATGCCGCCTTCGCCGATTCGGCGAACGATTTGCAACCGGCCGCCCAGTAGCGCGTTGCCCGGTTGCAGTCGCCGCCCTGAGGCGACGGGCACGGGCGAAGAAACGTGCGCAGCACGGCGTAACACGTGATCGAAAGTCGTGTCCGTCGCCTCGTCTGCCTCGGTCCACTCGTCGAGTTTGGACATCGGGTCCTATTGGCCCCGGCAAACTAGCCCATTTCGAGGTGGGGGCCAATTGGCCGAAAAGCGCTATAAGACCGGTAAAAATGAGCGCAGCGCAGAGTTCGGATTACGAGCCCGCCATACGTATGGCATGTGAGGCCAAGGCGTTCGACCGCGCCACACGGCTCGCGCTCGAGGCGTACGGCAAAGAAATTCTCAGCTTCTTGTACTCGCGAGTTCGCAATCCGAGCAACGCGCAGGATGCGTTTTCTACGTTCGCCGAAGACATCTGGACCGGCTTCCCTGGCTTCGGCTTTCGTTGCTCGGTGCGAACCTGGATGTATACCGTCGCGCGAAACGCAGCCGCACGCATCATGGCGTCCCCCGAGCAGCGCGCAGCGCGCAACCTGGCGATCTCGAATGTCGGCGAGATCTCGGAGTTGGTCGCTCGCCTGCGAACCGAGACGGATGCGTTCCAACGTACGGACGTCAAGGACCGCTTCGCCGCACTGCGCGATCAGCTGTCGTCGGATGACCAGATGCTCTTGATCCTGCGCGTCGACCGAGGTCTATCGTTTCGGGAACTCGCTCTCGCCATCAACGGCGACACCGAACTCGACGATGCGGCGATCGTTCGCGAAGCGGCCCGCCTGCGCAAAGCGTTCGAGCGCGTCAAGGTCGAGCTTCGAGTGCTCGCGGAGCAGGCCGGCCTCCTGCGGCGTGATTGAGCCTAAACTTCGCGCAGCTGCCAACCGCTAGCGGCGTCGAACTCGAAGATTTGGCGCGTGCAACCCAGCACTTCTTCAGGGTCGTGCGTCACGTACAGGAGCGTGGAGTCGGTATGCCGGCCGATGTAGTCGGCGATGGTCAGCACTTCACTGCGGTGCCGCGGATCGAGGCCGTGGCACGGCTCATCCAAAATCAAGAGCGGAGGTTGTTTGATCACCGCGCGCAGAATCAGCGCGACGCGCTGCTCGCCGTAGGACAGCTGCGTGAACGGTTCGGCGCGCTTGTTCAACAACCCCACGACCGATAACCAGCGCTCGGCGGCGTGAATCTCCGCGTATCCGGGCTCCTGGTACAAGCCGATTGAATCGTAGAACCCGGACAAAACGCACTCGATCAAGTTGGCCGTGCAGCGATAGGCATACTCGACGTGGAGGGCGTACGAAACCTGGCCGAGTTGCTTCTTGATGTCCCACACCGACTCGCCCGATCCGCGTTTCATGCCGCAAATGGTCACGTCGTTCGCGTACACCTGCGGGTTGTCGCCGTTGATCAAGTTGAGCAGCGTGGTCTTGCCGCAGCCGTTGGGGCCGCGTACGAGAGTGTGCCTACCGCGAGTGATCTCGAAGTCGAGGCCGTCGAGCACGTTCCGCTCGCCGTACGTGACCGTGACTCCACGCATCAGGACGAGCGGCGCGTCGGGCGTGCTGCGCGCGGTCTCGGGGATTCTGGCTGCGGCGCGCTCCTCCAAGGTTTCGGCCAGCGCTTGTCCGAGTGATTCGGCTTCGTCTGTTTCCAGGCCGCGGAGCTCTTTCGGGATGCCGCGGGCTTCGAACGCTGAGCGCGGGCCGGCGAAAGCGACGCGCCGATCCACGATGTGTAACACGTGGGTCGTGCCTTCGGGCACGTGTTCGTAGCGGTCCGTGATGATCAACACTCGGGTCGCCGAAGCATCCGTGCGAGAAACGTTCACTAGTCGATCGAGCTCGCCCGAGAGTACGAGTCGCGTCGCGCTATCGAGCCCTTCGTAGGGTTCGTCGAACACGAGCCAGGCGGGTTCGCGCAGCAGTTCGCGACACAGCAGCACCTTGCGGATCTCTCCGGTCGACAAATACTTCAAGCCGCGACCGAGCACGCCCTCGATGCCCAAACGGCGCGCGAGCTCGTCGAGTCGAGCGGGGACCGCTGGCTCAGCGGCGGCCGGCACTCCGCGCTTGCGCCGCAGAATGAAGTCGCGCGCAGACGTGCCCGGATCGACTCCGCCCTCCAAGAAGTCACCATCGTCGTGGTAGCGCTCGTCGAACACGATGTCGCGTTGCCGTTCGAACGAAATCAGGGCGACACTTGCCGAGGCGGGCAGCTGAGTTCCAGCGCCGCTTGACGCGCTGCGCGAAGCGACGTCGAGCCCGCCCGCGAGCGCCTGGGCGATTGCGCTCTTGCCGCTGCCGTTCTCGCCGGTGATGACCCAGGACTGGAAAGCCTCGACGTTCCACGAGAAATCGCGGAAAATGGGCTGGCTCGCGGGGCCAATCGTGGCTTCGTGAAAGCAAACGGTCGAGGTGCTCATGGACTTTTGCGCGCTATGTTGACAGGGCCCGGCCGGCGGACAATGTTCCCGGCCCGTTTGTCAGGGGTTTCTCCCCCAAGGCCCCAAAAAGGGTACTTCAGGAACACCGAGGTTTGTGCCGATGAGTTACTTCAATTCACTGCCGTTTCGCGAGGCTCTCAAGCAGCTTGGCGTGTGTCGCTTCATGGACAAGAGCGAGTTCACCGATGGTGTCAACGTTCTCCGCGGCAAGAAGATCGTCATCGTCGGCGCTGGCGCTCAGGGCCTCAATCAAGGTTTGAACCTACGCGATAGCGGTCTCGATGTCAGCTACGCCCTGCGCAAGGAAGCGATCGCCGAGAAGCGCGCGAGCTACCGCAACGCAACCGAGAACGGCTTCAAGGTCGGCACCTACGAAGAGCTCATCCCGACGGCCGACGTCGTGGGTAACTTGACGCCCGATAAGCAACACTCGCCGGTCGTCGCTGCGCTCCTGCCGCTGATGAAGAAGGGCGCGTCGCTCTGGTATTCGCACGGCTTCAACATCGTCGAAGAGGGCATGCAGATCCGCAAGGACATCACCGTGGTGATGATGGCGCCCAAGGGTCCGGGTTCCGAGGTGCGCGTCGAATACACACGCGGCTTCGGCATCCCGACGCTGATCGCGGTCCACCCGGAGAACGATCCGGAGCGCAAGGGCTGGGCGGTCGCCAAGGCGCTTGCTTGCGGCACCGGCGGTGACCGCGCGGGCGTGCTCGCGAGCTCCTTCGTCGCCGAAGTGAAGAGCGACTTGATGGGTGAGCAGACCATCCTTTGCGGCATGCTGCAGACGGGTTCGCTGCTCTGTTTCGACAAGATGGTCGAAAAGGGCATCGACAAAGGCTACGCCGCCAAATTCATCCAATACGGCTGGGAAACCGTGACCGAAGCGCTCAAGTTCGGCGGCATCACCGGCATGATGGATCGCTTGAGCAACCCGGCGAAGCTCAAGGCCCACGCGCTCTCGCTCGAGCTGAAGAAGATCATGGCGCCGCTCTATCAGAAGCACCAAGACGACATCATCAGCGGCAAGTTCTCGAGCGGCATGATGACGGACTGGAAAGCCGGAGACAAAGACCTGCTCGCCTGGCGCGAAGCTACCGGTAAGACGCCGTTCGAGCAGACCGCGCCGAGCGATGTAACGATCAGCGAACAAGAGTACTTCGACAAAGGCATCTTGATGGTCGCAATGGTCAAGGCGGGCGTCGAACTCGCGTTCGAGACCATGACCGACGCCGGCATCAAAGCCGAGAGCGCCTACTACGAGTCGCTCCACGAGACTCCGCTTATCGCCAACCTGATCTCGCGCAAGAAGCTGTACGAGATGAACAAGGTCATCTCCGACACGGCGGAGTACGGCTGCTACCTGTTCGACAATGCCTGCCGCCCGCTGCTCCGTGAGTTCATGCTCAAGGTCGAGACGGACGTGATCGGTAAAGGCCTCGAGCTCAAGGACAACGCAGTTTCGAACCGCGAATTGGTCCGCGTGGACGCCGAGATCCGCAATCATCCCGTCGAACAAATCGGGACGGTATTGCGCGCTTATATGACTGCGATGAAGCCGGTCATCTGAGCCATCCGCTACTGCGCTGAGGTGAGAAGCTGTCCGACATCGGGCAGCTTCTCGCGTTTTGTCGGCCCCGCTTGCGGAACCGGTTTCTCCGCAAAATTACGGGGTTTTTCGGCCTGGCAAGCCAGCTCCTGAGGCTCCCAAACAAAGGCGACGTACAGACGCGCAACGATTTTTTCGACGGAATCGGTACAAGATTGCCACTAATTCTCCCGAGCGACACGCCGTTACTCAAGGCTCGCCCTGGTGAGAACTCATCGTGTTTCGTGAACCGATCCGCTTACACACAGGTCAAAAACTCGGTCGCTATGAGCTACTCATGCCAGTGGCTCGGGGAGGACTCGGGCAAGTCTGGGCTGCGCGCATGCGCGGCGCGCGCGGCTTTCACAAGCTAGTCGCGATCAAGACGCTGCTGCCGGCCCCCGGCGACTCGCAGCAAATGGAGCAGCGGCTGCTGGACGATCTTCGGGTCGCCGCCCTGATCCAACACTCGAACGTGGCTCAAACGCTGGAGCTCGACGAACAGCGAGGGACGCTGTACGCGGTGATGGAGTGGGTCGATGGTGAGCCGCTGAGCCAGGTGATCGAGAGCGCCGAGCAGGGCGGGGGCATTCCGCTCTTGGTCGCGGTGAACCTGATTGGCCAGGCGTTGCGTGGCCTGCAAGCGGCCCACGAGCATTGCGATGAAGCGGGAAGGCGCTGTCCGGTGATCCATCGCGATGTCTCGCCGGACAACATCTTGGTGAGCTATTCCGGTATCGCCAAGCTGGTCGACTTCGGCATCGCTCGGGCCAAGCGTCAGGACCGGACGCTCGGACGTGAGAATCGCATCGAACGCAATTTCGGCTACGCAGCGCCAGAGCAGGTGCTAGGTGTTGCCGTCGATCAGCGGACGGACTTGTTTGCGGCAGGCGTGACGCTCTATCTGCTCACCACGGGCCGGCATCCCTTTCAGGGCAAAGATTCCGCGACGACGCTGCACAACATTCTCAGCGACGAAGCACCCGTGCGGCCTTCGGTCCTCAAAACGAGCTACTCGCGCACGTTGGAAGCGGTCGTGATGAAGGCGCTCGAGAAAGACCGCGATCGGCGTTGGCCTTCGGCTGAGGAAATGCGCCTCGCTCTAGAACGAGGAGTGCCGCAGGCGTTCGAGCTCGGCTTCGAAGCCCAGCTTCGCACCTTCATGGCCGACACCGTGGGTGATCGCGGCCAGAAGAAGCGTGAAGCCATCCGTCGCGCCGAAATCGTGGTCGACGCTGGAGCCGGCGAGCCAGGCGGCGGCACATCCAAGAGCAGCGTGAAGTCTTTGCGCGCGATCGCCGTGAATACCAGCGGGATGCGCAGTGACTCGATTCCGGCGCCTCTCCAGACGCCTGCGCTCGCTCGTCGCAGCGTGATGCCCACGATTCGACCATTGCTGGCGCGCAGCGTGCCCACGCCACGCTTGCGAAAGCCGCTCTTGATCGGAAGCCTTGCCGCTGCTGCACTCGGGTTGGGTTTGCTCGTGTCGCGCGCTCCAGGTCCACAGCAGAGTGCTGCGGGCGCGCCCGAGGTCGGAATGGTGGATTTGAATCCACCGCGACCAGGTGCGGTACACCCTGCCGTGTTGCCGAGCGCCGCGGCCATGCTGCCATCGCTGAGCGCGGCGGTGCCAGCGAGTGCCAGTGTCGCGCCGGCCCCGAGCAGCAAGCCGCCCGTCCCGCGCGCGCATCGTTGAGCAGCCGTCAACGCGGCAGCTTTGTCGGTGTCGACTTTGCGAGCTATCAGCTCGGCGTGCAGGCGTGAGTGTGACGGGCTAAACTCGCTTGGTGCAAGTCGCAGCGCCCCTGTCGCTTCTGATCCGAAAACGGCAAAGTGCGGACGATCGCAGCATTGTTCGCCTCGCGGTGCAGGCGTTCGCCGAGTATGACGCGCAGCCCGCGGCTACCGTGCAGCGGCTCGTTCAGCGAGGCACGACCTGGGTGGCGTGGCGCGGGAGCGCGCCGCTCGGATTTGCCACCATTGTCGCGTCGAACGAGAGCGTCGACCTGTGCGCGATTGCCGTCGACGAGGAAGCGCGTGGCCGCGGCGTAGGTCGTGCACTGCTCGCGCACGTCGAGCTAGCCGCGGCGCGCGCCGGCCTGAAGGAAATCAAGCTGCATACGGCACAAGCGAACGTGGCGGTACTCGAACTATTCCTGAAGTGCGGCTTTCGCGTCGAGCGGCGCATGCCGCGCTACTACCGCGGAGTGTATGACGCCTGCGCTTTGTCGAAGCGCGTGGCTTGGGCTCGCCGCTGAGGGCTTCAGCGGGCTGTGCGGTCATTCACCAATAGCTGACGAGCTGCTCCACGCAATCGAGTGCCGAGAGCTGCTCGGGTGTCGTGCTGCCCGGGACGATGCGGAATACGCCGGCTTGGTTGGCATACACGAGGTCCTCGTTCCTGCCGACGTCGAATGCGAATACCTCGCGGGCCAGCACTTGGGGGCCTTTGGGGGTGATGCGAACCAAGTCGTGACTTTGCGCGGTCGCGTTTTTAGACGCGGGTCCGCTCGCCAGAAAGTTGCGGAAAATGCCTGAAAAACGCGCAGCGATCGACGTCTGAGGCGCATCGTCGAACGCGCGTCGGAGCGCATACAGCAGGTCCGATGAGACGAACACGACCGCCAGGTGGTCGAAGTGCGCGTCGGCTATCAAAACTTCCACGCTGCTATCGGCGAAGCGCAGCCGATGCAGCGCAAACGGGGTACGCCCGACGGCTTTGCCTGCCTGCGTGCGTCCGATCCCCGCCGAAGCGTAGACGATTTCCTGGCGACCGCCGGGGACCCAGCGCGGTGCACGGTCGATGACGTCTCCCTCGGTCACCGTGCGCAGCCCCTTGCCGTCGTCCGAGAGTACGCCGATCGCGCTCGTGCCGTCTGACCCTGCTACGGTGCATGCCAAGGCTTCGTCCGCAGGACTGAAATCGAGCTCGCTCAGACGAGCATCGACTCCGTGAAATAGCCGCTGCTCTTGGCGAGTACCGGGGATCTGCGCAAAGACCTCGTACGTCGTGCCAGTGCTGATCGCGTAGCACAGCTCACCACTGGTTCTGCCTCGGGTGAGGCTCACGATTCGCGGTGCTGTTTTGGCGTCGAGCGTTGCCTCTCGCTCCACCAAGTACGGACTTTCCAGCACTAGCGCGGGTTCGTCTTGGCGCAAGACCTCGATCCTGCCGCGGTGCAAACAAGCCACCTGCTCGGTCATCAGGCGGCCAGGTTAGCGCAAAACGCGATCACTCGAGCTATCTCGTGCGCTTCCCAGGAAATGCGCCGCGTGATATCTCGAAGTACCCTGAGCGATTACTCGTGCCGCTTGCGAACCTTCAGACCACGCTGCTGTTTGCGTTGCTCGGTGCGGCGCTGGTTGCTTCGTGCGGTCAACCCGCCGAGCACGAGGCATGCGCCGTTCAAGCTCGGACCAGCTGCCCCACGGACGCGCTCACGTTCGACACTGGCATCGCTGAGCTACTGCACGCGCGGTGTTACCCGTGTCACGCCGCTGATGGTGTGGAGAGCAGTCGTCAGCTGACTGACTATGCGCACGTCTATGGCGAGCGCATGAGCATCGCCGGACAAGTGGCGAGTTGTTCGATGCCACCTGCGGGCTCACCTCAACTGACGAGCAGCGAGCGCCAGCAGATCCTGGATTGGTTTGCCTGCTCCGCGCCCGAGTAGGCGCGACGTATGGCCACCCGCGCCGATCGACACGCTTCGTGACACCCGAAGGGGGTGTGATCTGATCGTCGCAAAGACCGACTAAGTAGTGTTAGGGCACGTCGACGAAGAACGCGACGTGACCGTGAGGCGACTCCTCGCCGTCGTTGCACTCTTCGTAGAGGTGAAAACGAACCACCCAGCGCCCGGGCTGATCGAAGCGAATCGGTCCGCCTTGGAACACACCGGGTGCGGTTTCCTTGAACTCTGCGTTGAAGTTCTGCGTGGGTCCAAGGCGGTCCGGCTCGCAAGGCTGATAAACCTCCACGCGACTCAGCGGGAGCTTCTGTTCGCCGGTCAGCGATTCGAGCGGTTGCGCAGTCGCCAAGTCTTGGGTGGTGACCGTGAAGGTCACGTTCTGATTGAGTCGAATCGGCGTCGAGGTCCACGAGACGTGATACTTGCAATCGTCGTCGTCACCCTCGCTGTTGGGCAGGGTGTCGCCGTACTCCGCGTCGTGCGTCTGATTGCAATCACTTCCGCCCGCTCCGTCCGCGTCATCTCCCGCGCTGGGCGCACCGCCTTCGCCGTCTTCTTCCGGCGCGTCTCCGTGGCAGTACGCCGGATCGACGGTCACCACGGAGCCTCGGCAATGCGCGTCCGCCGCGCCGAGCACCGGGCCTCCGACTGCGCCTGTTGGGCTAGGCGTGTCCGACGAACTACAAGCGCCGGCAAACACGCTGCACGTGGCAGCGAGAACGAGCCAGGGGACGAGTTTCATGATTGGGGTCTGCTCGAGTGAGCGCAGCAACTACGGCAATCGCGACGGAGTCGGGATCGCGCCGCCCGATGACACATAGCGGATGATCTCATCCGAGAACGCGCGATCGTACACTTCACAGTCCTTGGTGACCTCACCAATGCTGAAGCCATGGCAGGCCTTGCGCCGCGCGGCTTGCGCCTTGGAGATGGTCGGCTGCTCTTCCAGAGCCTTGCGCAGATCGAGCCCGAGGCGGCGCCATTCGATCTTGGAGTGGACGATCTCGCGCGGGGCTTCGCGCGAGAAATCGCCATCGTGAATGGTCGCACAGGCACCGTTCCAGCGTAAAACGTCGTAACCGGCGTTGTCGCCTACCTGCATCTCGCCGTTGTTGTCGCGGCGCTTGAGGGCGATCACTTCTTCGCCGCGTTCGAGCTTGTCGCCCAGCAGTGACGCACCACCGGAGGCATTGAAGGGCTCCGCGCGTGCCAGCATGTACAATCGCTTCCAGCGCGTGCCGGGCTTGAACATGTTCAGCGCGACGTCCGGATACACGTCCTCACACAGGCGCTTCACCCAGCCGGGAGGGGGAACGCACTCGCGCTTGCCTCGCGCGCAGTGGTCCGGCAGGCCGTGCTTGGCGCTCTTGCCGCCTCCCGCCGAGGCCGACGGATCATTCGAAGCGACTTCGGGGTGCTCCGCCTTCGGCGTGCTGCTCGAGCCGCAACTCACACAAAGCAAAAGGAAGAGAGTCGTGATCGTGCGCATCGAATTTCGCTCGTGAGTACCTCTGTCTCGCCGAGCGCACAAGGTGAACTCCCACACATCCCCGTGGCGTCGTAAAATTGTACTTTTAGCGTTCGAGCGAAGCTCAGTAAACCCGCGATTCCGCTCGCAACTGCTCGCTCGCGCGACGCCGTCGAATCTCGAGCACCAAATAGATAACGACGGCAACGTTAATCAACATTACCAACGCCTTGGCCGCGCTTGGATGCCCGATCAACTCATAGACCTCAATCGGCAGGAACGAGATCGTCACACCCGTGGTCATGTATTCGGCCCAAGTCTTTGCGAGCAGGAGACCAACGCCTTCGATCGCGAACACGCTGGCGTAGCCGAGCGTGCCAATGCCGAGGCGGCGCATCGTCTGTGGATTGATGCCCGCTACCTTGGCGATCAACTCGTCGATCAAGTGCGTGTGCGCGTCGAGGCGAAAGAACGTAATCCAACGACGCACGGCTTCCGCTGCGTCGCGATGAATGAGCGACAGCAATCCCACCCCAACCACGAATAGGCTCGCCGCCTTGAGTAGTTTCAGCACGCCGATCAGCTGTAAGCCTCGGTGGGTTTCGCGGGCCATGCGGCAAGCAGCCTACTCCCTCGCCAACGTCGCGCTAAGCGGGCAAAATGGCCGCAGTTTGCGTGATCGCGGCAAATGTGCTTCGTATCTATCGTGAGCATGAACGTGTCCCGCAGCCGTGCACGCCTGACCGTAGTACGGTCGCAGGGGCGCGGTGCGCGTTCGCTCGGCGCACATTGGCTGCGGGCGAGCTGGCTGCGCGCGCTCGCGCTGTTGGTCCTATTGCTCGGGCTGGTTGCGCAGCAGCGTGTGCTCACGTCAGCGGTGCGGCCAAGCACCTCTTCGGTCGCTCGCTTGGTCGCCGAACGAGTGCAGAGCATCGAGACGCACGCCGTGCGGGCCGACGCTCCGCTGCGCGTCGCGCCTGCGCCGTTCTTCGCACGTCTCCCGCCGTTTTCCGAGCCGGTCGTCGCGTGGCCAAACGTTCGCTCGCAGGCTTACAGCGTGTCGTCGCCGGCGAGTCCGGCGTGCGCCTCGATCGGCCATTTTCATGGTCAGCGCCGTATTCCGCGCATGAATTCCGAAGAGCCTCCCAGGGCCTGAGTTCGCTCGAAAAAACCTGGTTGATCGGCCTTTGGCTGCCTCAGTGAGGCAGAAATGGAAATATTCGTATGTCGACTGAAGATTTGAACGCGTCCTCTGCAGCAATTGTTGAATCGACGGAAGGCAAAGCAGCTCCCAAAACGCATCCGGCTCCGCCCATGTTGTGGATGCTGATCCCGGTAGCGCTGCTCGTCTTGCTCGCCTTTCTGAGCCGCTGAAACGGCAAATGGATCTCACGTGGCGTCGTCACGGCTCACAGCGAGTGTGAGCGCGGCGCCACGCGGGCGCCGTTTGGTGTCGACGCGCGAGCTCGGTGCTAGGGTCCCGACCACTGAATGTCGGCTGGCTGCGGCACCGCTCGTGCGCCGTTTTCGTTGTTGCTGGCGCTGGCGCTGAGCCTTGATCCGGGCGTTGCGTCCGCGCAGGCCAAGACGCCAGCAGCGTCGCCCGAGCGCGAGATCGTACCGCCCAAGCCGCTGACGGATCTGAACGTCGCGTATCCAGCGCAGGGGAGTGGGGATGCGATCGTCGTCCTGACGCTCACGGTCGAGACGGATGGGGCGGTCAGTCACGTCGCTGCCGCGCAGGCGAACGAGCCCTTCTCTAGCCAAGCGGTGAACGCCGCCCAAGGCTGGCGATTCCAACCAGCGCTGCGAAGTGGCGTCGCAGTGCGGGCGCGCATTCGTGTGCAAATCGAATTTCACCCTCGGGTCGCCGAGGTCCCCGAAGTTCCGGACGTTGCGAGTGCGCACGAAGCGAATTCTGGCGACACACGAGCCGGCGCTGAACCGCAGCCACGAACCAAAGCGCGTGCTGCGCGGCCCGTGGAGATCGAAGTGCGCGGCGTGAAGATGGACCCATCGCGAACGGTGTCGCTCTCGCGCGCTGAGGTACGGCAGATCCCTGGCGTCTTCGGTGACCCGTTTCGGGCCATCGAGATCATGCCCGGTGTTACGCCGATCGTCTCTGGCTTGCCCTTCTTCTTCGTGCGCGGGGCGCCGCCCGGTGACGTGGGCTACTTCTTGGACGGCATTCGCGTGCCGCTCTTGTTTCACATCGGCGCGGGGCCGTCAGTGGTGCACCCTGGGTTGATCGAGCGCGTCGATCTCTACCCGGGCGGCTATCCCGCGCGCTACGGTCGCTTCAGCGGCGGCATCGTCTCCGGTGAAACTGCGCCGCCCGCGAGCGAGCTGCACGGCGAATACAACGTGCGCTTTTTCGACGCCGGCGCGCTCTTGGAGCTGCCCTTTGCCGACCATCGCGGTGAGCTATTGGTTGCCGGACGCTATGCGTTTACGGCGGCATTGTTCTCGCTTTTGTCGCCCCAGACCAAGCTCGACTATTGGGACTATCAGGCGCGCGCGAGCTACGCAGTCACACCAAGAGACACCCTGAGCGTGTTCTCGTTGGGCTCGTACGACTTTCTCGGTGAACGCACTGCCACGCGAGTCTTGCCACTGTTCGGTACCGAGTTTCACCGCGTCGATGCGCGTTACGATCACATGCTGTCGTCGAGCGGCAACCTTCGCTTGGCCGTCAGCGCCGGGCTCGACCGCTCACAATTGCCGGACGATCGTTTCGTGCGCGATCGCTCGCTCGGGGCGCGCTCGGAGATCAATCTACAGCTGACTCCAGACGTCTTGGCGCGTTTCGGCACGGACGTCACGCTCGACAGCTACGACGTGCAGATCGACGCCACTGAGCTCGGCCCTTCGGCGGCGCGCGCGGCAAGCCTATTCCCGACGCGCACGGATTTGGCGAGCGGGCTTCGCGCAGATTTGGTCATCAGCGCGAACTCACGTTTTCAAATCATTCCCGGCGTGCGCTTCGACTACTTTTCGTCGCAGGGTGAGTCAGCGGTAGCCGTCGACCCGCGGCTTTCGACGCGCCTCGCAGTCAGCCGTCGTTTGAGCCTGCTGACCACGTTCGGTTTGGCCCATCAAACGCCCGCGTTCGTCGTCCCTTTGCCGGGATTTCAACCGGGAGGACTACGTGGAGGGCTGCAGCTAGCCGTGCAGCAAAGCGCGGGTGTGGAGTACGATCTCGGGAGCGCGACGAACCTGACTGCGACGGTGTTCCACAACGGTTTTTTCAACATGAGCGACCCAATCGGCGCCACTCAACGCCAGATCAGCGGCTGCGCTCCGGGCACGTTTCCGCGAGACACCCTCGCGGGCGATCGTGGGGCTGACCCGAGTTCGGGGTTCTCGGGCTCGTGCACTCCGCGTTTCACGGAGGGAAGAGTCGGCCCCGATCGCAGCGGGGGCGGCGGGCAAGCGGCCGACAGCAATAGCGCGAACACTGCGGCCGACGCGCTTTCGGCACGCACCGACGGTCAGGCGTATGGTCTAGAGCTGTTCCTCAAACGGCGCCTCACGAGTCGCATTGGCGGTTTTCTGTCGTACACGCTCTCGCGCTCCGTTCGCTACTTCGAGGGTAGCGAGTTCGTTGCTGCCTTCGATCGCACACACGTATTCAATGGCGCCGTGGCCTACGACTTGGGCCGCAATTGGCGAGCCGGCACGCGCGTCACTTTCTACACGGGGCTACCCAAGGCGGCTGATGCCAATGATCCGAACGACAGCCGTTTGCCAGCATTTTTCAAGCTCGATCTGCGCGTGGAGAAGCGCTGGCAACTCGGGCCACGCGCCCATCTTTCGTTCGTCGCTGAATGGATGAATGCGACCTTGAGCAAGGAAGCAATCGCCACGACCTGCACCTTGCGCGGGTGTCAGACACAAACCATCGGTCCAATCACCATCCCCAGTCTCGGCATCGAGGGAGGCTTTTGAGCATGTTGCGCGTTCACTTTCTGATCTGGGCGCTCGCGTCGACTTTGCTGAGCGGTTGTGGTGCTGGAGCAAAACCCGAGCCAGCGCCACCGTGTGAACAGGCTTGCCAAGACGGAATCGCCCTGCGCGGCGTGCGCGAGACGATGAAGCTCGCCTACAACCTATTGATCCAGGCCCGACCGGTGGGCACTCAAGATGGGACGACCGATTGCCGCTCGTCGGATGGGTCAAAAGGGGGCACCGTGCACGTGTTCGGCGAGGCAACGTCCAACGCGGCCCAAGGCGCCTCCTTCGTGGACCTCGAATATGACTTCGATCAATGTGTGTACTCGGTACCACCGAGCGCGACACCGAACGAGAACTACTCCTTGGTAATCACGGGGCCGGTGACTCAGCAGGGCACGCTCGCGGTTCAGCCATCCTCGACCACCGCGCTCCTAATTGACAGTGAAGGGTTGAACGTGTCCGGGACGGTGTACGACCCGCCGCTCGCCATTGAACTTTCTGACTGTAAGCTTTCGGTGGCACAGCAGGGCAACCGCGTTTCAGGCGTCATCTGTGGGCGAAATGCGGGTTTTACTTTCTAGGTCCTAAGCGAGTCGTGAAGCGTTTGGAACGCCGAGCGACGATCTCACTCCAGCTCATGGGGCTCTCTTGCTCGCACATGCGGCTCGTGAGAGATTGCCTGCGCGCGCGGGGTTCCCCTATTTTCCCGCGGAAACAAGGAGTCCACATGCCCAATCCATTCGCCCATGTCGAGCTCAGTACGGATGACGTCAAGAAGGCAAAGAAGTTCTACGCCTCGGTCTTCGCTTGGAAGCTCAACGACATGCCCGCCATGGCTTACACGATGATTGACGTCAGCGGCGGTACGGGTGGTGGCCTGCAAAAGAAGCAAATGCCTGAGCAGCCGACGGCGTGGCTTCCTTACGTGCAGGTGGAAGACGTGAAGGCGACCATGGCCAAGGCCGTGAAGGCCGGTGGTCAAGCCGTGCTCGAGTATCAAGAGATTGGGGAAATGGGAGCGATCGGCATCTTCGTAGATCCGCAAGGCGCGTCGCTCGGTATTTGGGAGGCCAAGGCACCCGCTGCTGCCGAACCTGCGCCGGCGCCCGCCAAGAAGGCCGCGAAGAAGGCTGCCGCCAAGACCGCTGCTCCGGCGAAGAAGGCACCCGCGAAAAAGGCGCCCGCGAAAAAGGCGCCCGCCGCGCCCGCCTCAGCTCCCGCTTCAGCGAAGAAGGTCGCCAAGAAAGCCGCGCCCGCCCCAGCACCCGCTGCCGCGTCGAGCAAGAAAGCCCCCGCGAAAAAGCGCTGAATTTCCGCGCTTTTCGTGATTGTTGCCGCATGTGGGCAGGGACGCGCTTCGATGGGCGCGTCCCTTTGCTAAAATTACCCGCGCGCGCGTAACCCCGTGGCCAGCACGCGCATACCACGTGGAAGATCGTGGACTGCGTCGAGATTCGCCAAGGCTTCGTCACTGGAGGCGCACCCTCTGGTGCGTCCGTGGACGAGCACTTGCGGAGCTGTGCGCATTGCTCTGAATTGTTCGGCAATGGAGCGCAGCTCGGGCGTCGTTTGGCGGACGCAGTGCCGCGCACGCTTCCCGATCTCGCGGCGAAGCTCGTCGCGAGCGAATCGCTGATCGAGCGCGAACGGGGGCTTCGCGCATTCTTGCGCAGTCGCTCGACGCGTGTGCGTTTGCTGCTGAGCCTAGTTTTTCCGGTCGTTCTGCTGACGCGGGAGCTGCTGAGGACACACGTGCCGCTACGCGACATGGGCACGAGTCGTTCACTCTCAGGGTTGCTCTTGGTCGCGCTGCTTGGGGTGATCGTGCACAGCGCGCTCCGCCCTTTGCCGCTCGAACGCTCCGCAGCGCGACGGCGCTCGCTGTTCGCGCTGTTCGCTTGGGGGGTACCTTGCGTGCTTTGTTTCGCTCCCGAAACTCGCTTCAGCGCCGATGAATTGTCGAGCAGCGGGTTCGCGCTGCGCTCGCTCAATTGCTTCTGTTACGGCAGCGCGTTGGCTGCGCCTTCATTTGCTCTGCTCTGGGCGTTCGACCGTGACGATAGAGTTCCGTACCGAGTGTGGGCGCTGGCTGCGGGGTTGGTCGCAGTGCTTTCGAGTCTGATCCTGCTGGTTCATTGCCCAAGCACGCAGCACGCGCACCTGATCGCGGGCCACTTCAGTATTGGTCTGGTTTGGTTCGCGGCAGTTTCGATCGCAAGTTGGCGAGGCCGCGCATACTGAAGTGCTCGGCGATCGTCTGCGTGGCCGGGACGGCGAATCGTCGCTGTTTCGAGCGTTCGAGGATCAGAGCGCTGAAGCTGAGTCGCAATTTTTCTCGCACACACTGTGGGTGGGCGAATCGCTCGGGTTGAAGATCGCAGTTACATCTCCTACCGTGAGAACCATGCGTAGCGCTCTGTTGATCGTACCGCTGATGCTCGTTGCTTGCGGAAACGAGGAGGAAATCAAAAAGAAGGTCGCAGCAGTCCAACAGCAGGCCGACGAACAAGCCAGCAAGGCCAAGCAAGCTGCCCAGCAAAAGCTGGATGAATTGCAAAAGCAGTTCGACCAGCTGAAGACGGAAAGCACCGATACCAAGGCCAAGCTGGACGAATGCAACACCAAGGCGCAGGCAAGCGCGGACGAGCAAGCCAAGAGTGCTGACGCCGCCCTCGTCGTGGCGCGAGGTGCATTCAAGTCGGCAGCGAAACTCGAGCTCGCAGACGTCAACAAGGCCATCAACGAGCTCGGCCCCAAATCAGCCAAGGCGAACGCCAAGCAGAAAGCCGCTTTTCAGGCGGCGCTGAAGCCAGTGGCCGCGCAGCAAAAAGCGTTGGCGGCTGACTTGGCCGCATTCGACACTGCGACGCTCGACACGTTCAAGACCGTCAAGGGCAAGTTCGAGCACGATCTCGCGCTGCTCAAGAACACGAAGAACATCGCGAAATCCAAGCTGCCGCCCTGAGCTCTTACTCGGCGTGCGCTGCGCGTCAGTCCGCTTCGGGATCTGCGCCGGTTTCGCCCGCGAACGGCGCCGGCGCTACCTTGATCGATTTGTAGCGCGCGATCTGGACCTGACCCGCGGGTGCACCTCGCGCCTTCTTCACGTCTCCGGCGCGGCACACGTGGACTTCGACGCGAGCGGCGTTGCGTGCCTTGGAGTACCACGCGGCAAGCGCTGCCGCGCAGCGCGTCACTTCCTCGGGCACGACTCCCTTGTCGGGGTTGCGAATCACCACGTGACTACCTGGCGTGCCGCCCGCCACGTGCAACCACAGATCGTGCGGTTGTGCCACGTTGAACGTGAGGTGGTCGTTGTCGGTGGCAGCCTTGCCGACCAAGATCTCGAAGCCAGCGAGGGTGAAGGTTCGGTAGGGGCGGCCTTTGCTGCTCACGTTGAGGGCGCCATCTCTGTCACACACCACGGGTGTGGGCAACGCGCCAATCTTCGGCCAACGTTGCAGGAGCCCGGAATAACTCGGGCTACTCAGCGCTTGTCAGTGCGAAACCGCGTCCAGGAAAGTGGCGCGACCACCCTTCCGGATCACGCAGGCAACGCATTTGAAGTAAGCGCGAACCCCAAACAGCCGCACGATCAGCGGCGCGTGGGTGACCAAGTGACGAGTGGTGATGACGCCGCGCATTCGGGTTTGTTTCCGGGAGACGGCTTCAGTAAGCACAACCCGGGCCAACCCACTTTCAATGAGTTAGCGAGCTTACCCCCTCTAGGTGTTTCACAAATGCAATGACAGCCATTCGCTTCTGCAGGGTTTCAAGCAGATGGTCGGCTGGTCGAACTGTAGAAAATTCGCCGAAACAAGTAGCGCGGTAGCCCGTAACCATCGGTTTTCACGGATGGTTGTCGGGGTCGGCGGTCTCGTCAGGAGGACCAGCGTTGTCACTGGGGTGCTGAAGCTTGGTCGAAGCGCTGGGCGTGGGCTCAGCCGGCACGGGCACAGGAGTCACCGGCGTCGGTGTGGCTGGAGAACCACTGGCTGAGGGCACACCCACGAACCGTCCGCTGTCGACGATGCGGTCGAACTCATCCTCCAACGCACTGAGTGTAGGCGGAGCCGCGTTGTCACCATGATAGTGGCGGACATGCTTCAGCCCTCCGCCACGCCGATAGGAGAGGAGCGCCCAGTCATCATCAGTACTCTCGACCTTGTCGTAGTCGCGTAGTTGATTGAAGTTGGCGCGGTCGAACGCTCCTTGAAGCTCGAGCACCTGAGCGTCCGAGATCTTGTACTCTTGGCGCCCGACGACTTTGACCCAGCGCGTGCCAACGTAAACGACGGTACCGTCGCTATTCACGGTCAGGCGGTAGACCGGGCACTCACCGTAGCAACCCGTGCGCTCCAGCGTCGCGACCGCCGTCGCACCGGGAACCGTGTCTGGCGGATGCGGTTGATCGATCGAGGTCGTGTCTGCGGGAGCTTTCTTCTTCCTCCCGCAGGCAGCAAGAGACACGAGCAACGTGCAGGCGAGCAGCCACGCGAGCCAGCGCCTGGAATTTCGAAGAGCCTGCGGCATGCTGGGGTTCGCGTTCTTAGCGCTGCGCGCTACCGAGAATTAGAGGAGGTGATAGACGAGGCTGATCGAGGTCACGATGTCCGTGTTTTCGACGCCCGGGATAGGATTGTGATCGTAGCGCACGCTGACCGCAGTCGCGATTGAAAATCCCTTGCCCACCGCAGACGTCACCGCGCCGTCCCAGTTGATGCGGTAATTCGTGGCCGGACTGAAACCTTGCAGGTATTCGAGCCCGGTACTCACCTTCACCGAAGTGCTCAGTTCGCTGGAATAGCCACCGAAGGCGCGCACGCTGTGGCGGTCATTGGTTTTGGCTAAAAAGTAGTTGTCCGCTAGGGCATCGGCGATGGCCTCATCGCGCCGAATATCGTGCTGGAAGTCGTAGCCGCCTTCGAGCCAGAGCTGCTGCTTGTCTTCGTCGATGAAGTAGTAGCTGGCGCCCGGGTCCAGGTTGATTCTGAGCTCGAGGCCCTGGAAGCGGTCATGGCGCGCAGAGACCGAGCCGAACACTGCGAAGGAGCCGGCCAAGAATCGGTCGTAACGCAGCTTGCCCTGGAAGTTCTCGACCGTGGTCTGCAGACCCTCACCCTTGTTGACTCGCGACTCGGCGTAGTTGGCGGCGAGACCGGCGCCGATCTGATCGGCTTCCTTGCGCCAGCGGAACTTGCCGCCAGCCGTCGCTGCCAGCGAGCGCGAGTTGCCAGCTGAGGCGAGCCCGCCCGCCGAGATCTCCAGCTCGGTTGCGTCCTTGTCGTCCTTTTTGTCTGTCGCCTTTTCGAAGCCCGAGGTCGCCACCTCCGTCTTGCCCTCGCTCGCCTTGGTGCTCTTGACCAAGCTGTCAGGAAGTGCCGTTTGGGCGTGGCCTGTTGTGCTCAGTGAGAGCCCGGCCAGGAGAAGCGAAGACGCGCAGCAGTAGCAGTTGATCTTCATCGGTTGGTCCCACTCTGGAATCGCCGGATAGACCCGTCCCTGATTCCAGTCAACTGGCCCCCAAACCTGGGCACGGGAGCCCGCGCCGGAATCGACATTTTCTCGCCGTTCCCCGAGCTGCGGTGTAGAGCAGCGGGGTGCACCTCTCACGTCCTTGGTTTTTGGGGTTGGGTGCGGCGTCATTCGTCATCGTCTGCGTCGGATGTCACGAGCCAAGTCGCGCGCAGCCGACCTCGGTGGCTCAGTCACACAGCACCGCTGCGGCGGCCGCACCTGCGAGCGCCACTGAGCCGCCGGCCGCCGAGTCCGCGTCGGTCACGCCGCCCGTTTCGTCCGCTAGCGCACCAGTGGTGAACAGCGCCGAACCGGTAGCGTCCACGCCACCCGCAGTTTCCGAGGACGAAACCGAGGCCCCGCTGTTAGACGAACACGGAAAGCCCCTTGACCAAACCGATCAACGTCCGACGTTGACGTCGCCCTCGTTTCAAAAACGCATCGAGCTAGTCGCTCGCGCGATCCTCACTGGAGACACCGAGCCCGCGTTACCCGCGTTCTTTCCATTAGTCGCGTATCAACAGGTGAAGGACGTCGCGAAGCCTGAGCGGGACCATAAGTTTCGTCTGCTCGCAAACTTCAAGCGCGACTTGCTCGAGTATCACCACGCGCTCGGAGCAGCAGCAGCCGAATGCAAATTCAACGGCGTCACTGTGTCGGAGAAGGACGCCAAGTGGATGGCGCCTGGATCCGAAGGAAACAAGCTCGGCTACTTCAGGGTCTTGCGCTCGCGTCTACGCTTCACACTGCCCACGGGCCGGTCGCGTGAGTTCGAGCTCACGTCACTCATTTCGTGGCGTGGCGAGTGGTACGTAGTCCATCTGCACGGCTTCAAATAAAAGCGCGGGTAGGTGCGTGGCGAAGTGCGCTCAGTACCGTGCGCCTGCTGCAATCAGGTCAGATTTCGTTTTGTTACGAGATTCTCTCCCTTTTGGGTGGGAGCGCCACGCGCGCTCCCGCGGATTGCTCTCGCGGAGACGTCTAGGGACTACGGCGACGTGACCGGGTAGAACTTGGCAGCGGTAGTGGTAGCGAGAGGGACTATGGTCGCTCAGCTGTGGCTGTCCACATCGCCAGCGTCTACCTGGCGCAATGATACAGTGGCGCAAGGTGAGACGTACGGTCTGTGACGCGCTCGAGCGGCGGAGGCTAGAGCTGGAAAAAGCACCAAAGCGTGCTGAGGGCGGCGGACAGCCCGATCGAAAATCCGGACAAAAACGATAGGGGCCGCGAACGGGAGTGCTGAGGCCGGAATCAATGCCGCGGCGCATTTGCTCTTAGCGTTGGAGGAGAAGACGCCGTATAATTGTGAGTGCTGTGCCCGGGGTGAGCTCGGGCAAGGTTGCCTCGGCGTTGCCCGGGGCGTTCAACAGACACCTATTGCGGTCCGACCGTGTTGGTGCCAAGAATCCGCAAACAGCCGCTGCACTCCCGGGGGACTGTGCATGAGCGCGGTCAACTAACCATGGCTAGTGATCAGACTATCAACACAATTGCGAAGGCCCTCGGGGAAGCGGATGAAGGTCCGCTCGCGCAGATCAAGGCTGTCGTAGACAACTTGGGCGAACAGGCGTGCCTCACCCTCCTTGCGGAGACGGAGAAGATCGAAAAGGCCGGCGGCCTCATGCGCGGCGATGGCAGCGGTCGGCGCAGCGCCGGCGGTGTGTTCTTCTTCCTCGCACGCCAGCGCTTGCCGCGTGATGTGCGCGCGGCGATCTTCAACGACAAGAAGCCGCGCGATCCAAACGCACCCAAGTCCACCCCCGCAGCACCCAAGTCATCTGCGGCGGGCGCTCCTCCCCCTTCCTCGGGTCTGCCTCGACGTCGCGTGTTCGAAGTGGTGCCCGCTTCGAAGCCGGCACACTCGGCTCCTATCCCGACCCCGCGGAGCGAACCGCGCGGTGAGTGGCCGCCCACGCCGCCACCCGGCGCCTTCATCCCGCCGGAGCTCCCAGCTGCTGTCGTTCAGGCGAAAGCCAAGCAGGGGGCGCAGGTCGCGCTCAGCACACTCAATCCTACTGACCAGTACCTGGTTCTGGTTGGCCTGCTCGCGGATCTGCACGCACAGTTCGGTGGAGAAGTGCCGCGCAGCGCGACCGTTGAAGTGCCGCGCTCGGAGCGCAAGCCCACCGGGATTTCTCAGCCGCCTCCGGCGATCGTGACTCCGGTCGCTGAGGAGGAAGAAGAAGTAGAAGAGCCGAAGCCGCGGGCGACTCCGCGCGCCAAAGCTGCACGCCCAAAGGCGACGGCCACTAAGCGGTCTCGCGCGTAAAGTTCCTGACACTTCAGTAAGTAACCAGCGTCGTTCCACGCTGGTTGGAAAGAGGCCGGCACCCCGAGGTGGCGGCCTTTTTTGCGCTCAAACGTTCAGGTCATTTTCTTAGCAGCTCGCTCGCGGGCCGCCCCGATTTCGCGCATCGTGGCCCAACCTCAGCAAGTTGTCTCGCCGAGTCGGCCAAGGTCATATTACGCTCCTGGATTCTGTGAGAGGGCGGGCGTGACCTTGATCGTCTTAGCTATTTTCGAATTGAGCTTCGGTAACTCATCCGGTTTCACAGCCGCGGGCAAAGGTGCGTCGTGACAGATCGCAACCGAGTGACCACTGATCCTGGCCTTGGCCCCGTCGAGCGTGAACACGCCTCGACGTTGCGCTCGATGACCGCTGCCGAGCCAATTCCGGACGACGAGATCCCAGGCGCACCGGTCTATTTCGAACCCAAGCCGCTGCACGCCGTCTCCGATCACAAAACACTCGAGCTCGAAACCGTGAAGCTTGCGAAAGACATCGATCCTCGCAAGCTGCCCACCGAACTCAAATTGCGTCGTCCGGTGTTGCACGTGCTGCCCGCGTCCGATCCGAGTTGGCCAGCGCCTGCACCGCCACCGGATGCCGGCGCTGTATCGCCTCTCTTCGACTCGAACTGGCCGCCGCCGGAAACGGTGCTTACCACGAGCACGCCGCCACTTGCGACTCGCCGGCGATCGTTCGTGCCATTGGTGTTGTTGGTCGTGCTCGCGGCGTGCGTCGTGCTCGTGTTTGGCGCGCGGCGTGCGCGGCATCGTTCCGCGGCGCCCACCGCGGCGGTGCAGACGATGCAACCGGTGCCCGCTGCGGCCCTCGTCGCAGCGGCCGCGCCGAGCGGCGTCGAAGCGTTACCCAGCGCGCTACCCACGCCGGAGCCCGCTGAAGCCGCGTCGGCCACTGCAACTGAGCCCGAGGGTTCCGCGGAATCGCTCGAGATTGCGGAAACAGTACCGAGCGCCGCTTCGTCCGCGGCCGCCGCTGCGTCCGCTTCGGCCGAACCCGCGCCGAGCGCGGCTCCAGCGCGCTTCGCGGAGCCACCGCATCGCGCGCCCAACAGGTCCACATCGCCCGCGAACGCGAGCAGTTCCGTGCTGAGCGCGCCGACCACGGCCAAACCAAAACGCGCGATTTACTGAGTGATGATGGCATCGATACGATTCGGATTTGGGCCAAAGGCGCTGAGCCGCGGTCTTGCGTGCGCTTGCTTACTGATCGCGACGAGCATAGCCGGAAGCGCGCATGCGCAGGGCGATAGCGCTGACGGCGATCGCGCGAACCAATTGTTCAAAAAGGGCAAAGTCGCCTTCAACGCCGGCAAATACGACGACGCTCTGCGCATCTACAGTGAAGCGTGGAGCCTGAAGCAAAGCCCGGACATCGCTGCAAACCTGGCCCAGACCGAGTCCGAGCTGGGCAAGCACCGGGACGCCGCCGAGCACTTCTCCTACGCACTCGATCACTTGTTGCCGAGCTCGACGGACGAGCAAAAGCAGGCCCTGGCCGAAGGCCTCGCCCAAGAAAAGAAGGAAATCGGCACGCTGCGCGTCACGCTCGAACCGTCGGACTCGGTGCTCACGATCGACGGCGCCCGCGTCACGGTTCCGCCGCGTGGTGATGTCTTTCTCGAGCCAGGCGAACACGCGGTGTCAGTCAACCATGAAGACTGCGAACCGAATCAGCAGACGATTCGCATCTCGCGCGGAGCGTCTCAAGTTCTCTGGATCAAACTGACCGCGACGGGCGGAACGCACGGTCCTGCGGCTGGGGCTACCCAACCGACCGACGTCACGACGCCTCCGTCGGGCAGCCACTCGCACCGCTCGATCGTCCCGGCCGTCATCGGCGGCGGGCTAGTTGCAGCGGGCGCGGCTGTTGGAGTCGTATTCCTCGTGTCGGCGAATTCCGGCCAAAAAGACGCAGACAAGTTGCGCGCCACATTGCCCGACGAGCCGAACGTTTGCGGCGCGGGCTCGCCCTACGCGTCCGAATGCGCGACCTTGCACGACAAGAACTCCGACATTGACCGCGCGCGCACGATCGAGATCGTCGGCTTCAGTGTCGCTGGTGCCGCCGCGGTGGGGACCGCCGTGTACCTGCTGTGGCCGCACTCCCATTCCAGCTCCAGCGCGAGCCTACCCGGGGGCTTGTCGCCGACGTTTGCGATCACGCCCAGCGCCACCAACTTTGCCCTCAGCGGCCGCTTCTAACCTTATCGAGCCACGGACCGAGGACGCCATGAAACTCAAACGCCTCAGCATCGGAACCCTCGGACTGCTCGCGGTCAGCGGCTTCGCTTGGAGTTGCTCCGGCAAATCCGAGGACTGCAATGCCAACTTGAACTGTGCGCCCTACGGCGGCGAAGTTGGGTACGGCGGCTCATCCGGCGCAGCGAGCGCGAGCGGGAGTTCTGGGACGAGCGGTGCGACTGGCGGCATGAACGGAAAGGGCGGTAGTTCCTCGAGCGGCTCCGGCAACAGCGGTGACGGCGGCGCCGACGCAGCCGCGGGCAGCGGCGGAGCCATGCCTTCGGCGTGTGACGGCTCGCTGAGCCCGGAAGTGGATGGTTGCGTGATCTCCGACGAATACGGCGTGTTCGTATCGGCGGCGGGCAGCGACACGGACGGTAAGGGAACGCAAGCCGCACCGTTCGCGACGGTCACCGGGGCGCTCGCGCAACTCGACCAAATCAAACACGTGTACGTGTGCGCGGCGGACTACGTCGAGCCCGAGACGCTGGAGATCCCCGATCGCGTGTCGATCTACGGAGGCTTTTCGTGTGACGGCGGAGCGTGGAAATACGATTCGCCGTTTCCCGCGCATTTGCTTTCAGCACGGCCGATCGGCGCGACGATTACGAGTGCGAAGGTTGGTGTGCTGATTCAGGATCTGCGGATCGACGCGGCAAATGCGCCGGAGGATGGCACGGGCGCGAGCAGCTTTGGGATGCTGATCATCGAGAGCAAGGCCGTCGTGCTGAAGCACGTCGAGATCCGCGCCGGGAAGGGTGGGAAGGGGAAAACCGGAAGCGATGGCGCGACGGGCTTGGATGGGGTGGATTCTGGGGACGTCCAGAAAGGCGTCGCAGGGACCTGCACCAATCCACCAACATCGCTGACCGGAGCTCAACCCGTTCAGAAGATCTGCGAGTCCCAAGGCGGATTGGGTGGGACTGCGTTTGTTGCGAACACGTACTCCGTGATGCAGGACGGCAGTCCTGGATATCTCGTGAGTCCCTCGAATGGCGGAAAGGGCGGCGACGTGTTTGGTCAACCGGGAACGCGCGGCCAAGATGGTGCTCAAAGCATGCAAGGAGATGCTGGAGAAGCTGCGCCTGCATTGGGTATGTTCTCTGCGACGGGCTACAAGGTTGCTAACGGCGGTACTGGTGTTGCAGGGAAGCCTGGGCAGGGTGGCGGCGGTGGCGGTGCGAGCCTTGGAAGCGCCAGTTGTATTGGCGCGACTGGAGGCGCCGGCGGCATGGGAGGCTGCGGCGGCGACCCCGGTGTTGGTGGGACGGGAGGCGGCGCATCGGTTGCATTACTGAGCTGGCAAAGCATGGTTTCGCTGGATGGGTGCAAGTTGACAGCGAACACGGGCGGTGCCGGCGGAGACGGAGGGAAGGGGCACGCTGGTGGATCAGGAAAGACTGGCGGTTCGGGGGGACCCAAGATGGGGACGGTCGGCAAGGGGGGTGACGGCGGCAGCGGCGGCGACGGAGCAGACGGTGGCAACGGTGCTGGTGGAACAGGCGGCCCCTCGATCGCATTGGTCTACGACATCCCCGTGAACGCAATTACCCTCCCGACGTACGGTGTTGCAACGACGCCCTCGGCACCCGGAAAAGGCGGAACCTTCGGCAAGCCTGGCCCCGACGGCTCCAAAGGCCTCACTCAAGAAACGTACTCGCCGCCGTCGCAGCTCTAAGCGAGTCCGCTTGGCGATTCTCGCCGCCTCGCGCTCAACGCCACTGGAACTCGATAACGCTCAAACGCAGCTCGCGCTGCAATCGACAGCAACACGCGGTGATCGAATTGCACTCCGCGCGCTATGAGCTAGCAACTCCCTCCGCTCGTTGACCGACAGGGGCGTACGTCGAACGTCGATCGTCGCTTCGGGCTTGTCGCACCTTTGAGAGACAGAGTGATGAACCGCAAATACCTGCTGGCTTGTTCTTTTGCTGCCGCTGTTGCTGCGCTTCCTGCTGCCTGCTCGCAGAAATTCAGCTCGTGTGACGACCGAGCGGCTTGCACGGCCGCGCACGCGGGGAGCTCTGGAAACGCGGACTCCGGGCGCGACCAAGAGCAAGACGGAAACAGTGGAAAATCCGGCGGCGGCGGCGCAGGCAACGCTGGCGGAGATGCAGGTGAGAGCGGCAGCGGCGGAGAGGGCGGCGCTGACGATTCGCCAACCCTGTTTGGCGCGTGCTCGTCGAAGGGGGCGCTCGCGTGTGAACACAGCGCCAGCGCGCAGCGCCTTGCCTGTGACGGGCATCATTGGATGGCGGGTACGACTTGCCCAGCGGATCATTTCTGCGACTCGTCTGACGGTTCATGCGAGATGGCGGTGACCGAGTGCGTCTCAGCAACTCCGGGAACGGTGGTCTGTCGCGGCGATAGATTGCTGACATGTGGTCCTGATCTCGTGACTGCGAGCGAGGGCGAAACGTGCGCGGGGCGATGCAAAGCGGGCGTGTGCCAGGCCCCGAGCTGCGGTGACGAGAAGGTCGAGGTCGGCGAAGACTGCGACAACGACGACAAGCGAAACCCTGGCGACGGCTGTAGTGCCACGTGCCACGCCGAAGCGATTGCGCTCGCTCTGGGCGGGAACACGACCTGCGCCCTTTCCTCCACCGGCGTGGTGAAATGCTGGGGATTCAACGGCTCCGGTGAGCTCGGATTGGGGCACACCGAGAACCGTGGAGACAGCATCGTTCCTCGGCAATCCGACGCCGTTGACCTTGGCGTGGGCCGAAAGGCCAAAGCGATCTCCGTGTCGGCGAAAGGCTCCGCCTGCGCGCTGCTCGACGGTGGTGATTTGAAGTGTTGGGGCAACAACCAGTTTGGGCAACTCGGCACGGGTGATCTGACGAATCGTGGCGATAAACCCAACCAGATGGGGAACGCGCTGAAGCCAATCGCCCTCGGCGCAGGTCGAAAGGCGATCAGCGTCAGTGCTGGCGCCGACTACACCTGTGCCGTCTTGGACGACGGCAGTGTGAAGTGCTGGGGCTCCAACGGCTATGGCCGACTCGGCACTGAGAACAGTGCGAGCCTGCAGGCGCCAGACCCAATGGCGGCGGTCAAGCTCGGCCGCAAAGCAAAGGCCGTCAGTGCATCCGCAGATGGCGTCACCTGCGCCTTGCTGGACGACGGGACGCTCAGGTGTTGGGGCAATATCTGGTTCGCGACGCACTCCGACTATGCCGAGCTGGGTGGGGATCCAGGAATCGGCGATTTTGCAGGCGAGATCAGCGGTTTGCCACCGCTTACTTTCAGCGGGGCGTCGCCGGTGCAGACTCTAGTTGCTGGGCGGGTCTCCGCGGTGATCTTGGGTGATGGTTCATTGCGCTTGTGGGGCAACTCCTCGGACGCTCAGTTGGGACCTGGTGCGGTCTATCTCGGTTTGACTCCGACGGAGCTTGCGGCGGTTCCTCCGGTCGAGATCGGGATTGGCCAAACTGCGAAAGCAATTGCACTGGGCGCAGCTCACGCATGCGCTTTGCTCAATGGCGGCGTGGTCAAATGCTGGGGCGACAACTCCGCGGGGCAGCTCGGCCTCGGCAATGCCGACGCGACCAACGCAACGCCTAGCGCGATGGATGCGGTCTATCTAGGCGGCCAACGTGCGCTGCAGATAGCGGCCGGGCAGAGCCATTCTTGTGCGATCCTGGATAACGGTACGATCAAGTGCTGGGGCGCCAACTCCGTCGGCCAACTCGGTCTGGGCGATGTTCAAAGCCGAGGTGATTCCGGCGGAAAACTAAGCGCGAACACGACCGTTGATTTGGTGTTCTGACACCCACCGTTTAAAGTGGCGCTAGCGAAATCCGCCGCAACGGCATTGGGCTCAAAAGTAAATCAAATTTGCTTGGCGCGGGTGGCCGGCGATGGGAACGTTTGGCCATGACCTTGTGTGCCGCCAATCGGATCTTCGCTTTTCTTCCGTCAATTGTCATCGCGAGCGTTTCGCTGGCTCTCGGGTGTTCGAGCAGTGACCCCGCACCAGCCGCTCAAGGCGGTACATCAAACGGTGTTGGAGGTACGACGAGTCAGGGCGGCTCTGCAACGGGCGGAACCGGTACGGGCGGATCTGCACCCACGATAGGCGGATCGGGCAACAGCGGCGGCTCCCTCGGAAGCAGCACGGCTGGCTCGGGAGGCTCGACCAGTGGCGGCAGTGCGAGCGGCGGAGCGGGCGGCGTGGCGAATGTCGGTGGTGCCGTCGGAACGGCCGGCAGCACGAGTGGCGGTCAGGGAGGCACGGTTGGTGGCGCAGGTAGTGGCTCAGCTGGGGCTAGCAGCGTGCAGAGCTACACCTGCAACTTGGTCATCGGCATCGATAGCACAGGCGAGTGGTTCACCAGTGGCTTCGAAAATCAGGTGCCGAACGATCGTTGGGAGATAATCTACCACCACCCGGCGTATATCGAAGATTGGGCCAAGAGCGCTGACGACGTCTACAAGTTGGCTCCGACCTCACCTTGCAGCATGAACGCGGACAACCCAGATCGCGTCATCTTCAATATGTTCTCTGATGGGTCGGACTCCGCGATCAACACTAAGAACGCTTGGGTGACAGCGCTCACTCAGTCGATCGCGAACTTGAAGGCCAAGTACTCGCGGCTGAAGCGTGTCGATTTGCTCACGATGACGCGCGCGCCGAACAATACGCCTTGTGATTCGGGCAACGCAGCCGGCAGCTCGGTCGCGCAATACGTCGACGATGCAGTCACGATGCTGGTTTCAGGTGGGCCGCCTGCGGTCGTCGCTTCCCCGAAGTTCTTCGCCAAGGACTGTAGCGTGTTCACCAGCGGTGGCCCGCATTTGACGGACGCGGGCAAGCCCGTGATCGCCAAGTTGTACGGCGATTACTACTCTGCCGAGAAGTGAGCGGGCACGCGGTCACTTCTCCACGAACAGTGTCGCCAGGTACTTCTTCGTCAAGCGCTTGAACGCTTCGCCCGCCATCGCCTCGTACAGGTCGGCGGCGTTGCTGGCATCCGAGATCGATCTCAGGTCGGGTGCACGCCAGACAGTGAGCTTGAACGTTTGCGGGTCGGTGTCACCCGGAATGTCGAAGGAGATCTTCGTGATGAGCCCGATCCCTGACAATGCAAAGCGCGGTTTGCGGCTCGGGAACGAACCGGAAAGTTCGACATGATACGTGACCAGGATCGTGGGAACGGTGGCCTTCGGTTCTGCGTTTGGCTCGACCGGCTGCCCCGCTTGCGCATCGAGTAGATCGCGCGGAAAGTGCGAGTTCAATTCGCTGGCGAGTGCGGCGGCCATGGCAGCCTCTCGCGGCGTTTCGTGGGCGTCGTCAAAGAATTGACCGGGGAGCGTCTTTTCGCCGCTGAAGTAGGGGCTTTGACGCAGGGATTTTTCTGCTGCCTGCAGGGTTTCGGTGGGCTTTCGCTGGAAGCGAATGGTGAGCTGCGGGCCGTTCTTGGCGGTGTAGCGCAGCAGCCGCTCCATGAATGGCAAGAGGCGCGCTTGGTTGAGCGCCAACGCGGGCTTGAGTTGGCGGAGCGCGGTGTCGATGCGCGCGGTGATAGCGCGGTCGATGCTGGCGCTCAAGAACGAGTAGCGCGAATACTTGGCTTGGAAGTCTTTGAGGGCGCCGAGGGTCCCGGCGGCTTCGGCCTGCGCGAGCTCTTTCAGGAGCGCTTGTTGAAGCGCAGACTCGATTTCGATCTTAATCGGTGAGTTGGGGTGCGCGTCGAGGTAGTGCTCGAGGTCGGTGACGTTGCCGCTGCGTTGAGCGTCGCGCAATTCCGCGCGCGGCAAGAGCAGCGCTTGCACGTCCGGGTTGTGCCCCCCGCGTTCGAGATAGGTGCGATACGCTTCTGTGGTGTCCGCCTGGCGTGCGGCGGCGTACAGGCGCTTTTCGCTCAAGTGATTGCGAATCAGGAACGCCGCGCCGCCCAGGAGCACCCCCAAAAATAAGGCCATGAAGGGCCAGAACTTCAGCCACTTGGGCAGTTCTTTGCGCAGGCTCTCTGCGGGGGCGAACGGGTTCTTGAAGCCGTTGTCGATCAGCGGATCGGCGAGCGCTTGCTCACGCGCGCTCGACACGGGACCTGAAGTCGCCAATTTGTCGCGCAAGCCGAGCACCGTCGCGGCGGCTTGTTCTGCCTGCGTCGCGTCGGTCGTTGGAAATTCGAAGTGTCCCCCTTCGAGCTCCACTCGCAACGCGGAACGCGCCATGTCGAAGCGCGCTTCGGTCTGTTCGGTGATGCGGTGGACGACGAACTCGGGCGCGCGCGCGTCGATGACGCCAATCGGGTACAGGTAGAGCGCGGGGGGGTAGGGCACCGCGTAAGCTTTCACGTAGCGCGCGACGGCCATGAAGAAGCTGGCAGCAGCGAGCACGAAGCAGCCCGAATACAAGGCAATGAAGGTGCTCGGCGCCAGCGCGATCCGACTGCTCAGATCGCCGAATCCGACGCGCAGCAAGGCGATCCCGCCGAGCGTCGCGGCGACGCCGAAGCCGCCGTACACGAGGCTGCGCGGATCCGTTCCGAGCGGACGAATCGCCAGCGGCGCGGGCGCGGCCGCGCCTGCAGTGGTTGCGAGGAAGCGCTCTTGAACCGGACGTGTGAGGCCCCAAAAATCTACCTTAGCCATTGCTTGCCCCCGAAGGCTGGGCCTTCGCGCGTTCGACCAATTCTTTCAACGCTTCGCGTGTGACGCCGAGCCGTTCAGCGATGCGTTCAGCGAGTGAAGTCGTGGCCACGCCCGGCACGAAGCCGTACGTGGGGTTCTCTTGAGCGTCTAGCTCGACCTGCAGAAATGAAAGGCGTGACACGGGTCGCTCCTTCTCCAGTCGCGAGGCAAATTGCAGGAAATGCGTGGTGATGAAGGCTTGCGGTTCGAGCTCCGCGAGCAGCGAGACCACGAGCTCGAAGATCTCTTCACCTTCGGAAGGGTTGGTGCCAGAACACAGCTCGTCCAAGATTACCAAGCTTCCGAAGCGGAGCTGCTCGAACATGCGACGAATGCGTAAGAGTTCGGTGCCGAGACGACCCTCGCGTTGATCCGAGCTCACCTCGTGCGAGAGCGATACGAAGAGGCCATGTCGTACTTGCAGCTCAGCGTGCCGCGCGGGCACGAACGAACCCGATTGACCGAGCAGTTGCGCGAGCGCGAGCGCCTGGAGTAGTCGGGTTTTGCCGCCGGAATTAGGGCCCGTGATGATGACCAGCGCACGCGCATCCGCGCTGATGTCGGCGCTCTTGGGCGGGCGACCCTCGAGCAACAAGAAGGGATTGAAGAGCGCGTCGAGTCTGCTTTGGCCCGTGGTCGCGGTGCTGAACTCGGGCAGGCACATCTCCAGCCCGTTGCGTTTGGCGAGTTGGCGCAAAGAGAGGCTCGCCAGGTAGAATTCCATGTCGACCAGCAACTGGAACAGCGAGATCACGCAATCTTGCACACCGTCAAAAGCAGCGTTGGCGAGCCGACCGAGTAGTTCGGCTTCGCGGAAGCCGTAACCTCGAAGCCAGAGGGTGAGCTTGGTGAGCAAGCGCGACGCTCGCGTGCGATAAAAAGGGTTCTCTTGGTTCTCACCGGCGCGCACGATTTGAAAACTGCGCAGTTCGCCGTCGTAGCCAACCTTGACTCTGAGTTCGATCGTGGCGCGATCGCTCTCGTGGTCGAGTAGATTGACCAAGGTGTCGTACGCCGGCGTTGCCTGCTGTGCGATTGCGAACTGGCGAATGCGCTCGAGACCCGGACCTGCTCCGTCGAATGCCGTCGCGAGTTCGTCCAAGAGCTCGCGCACCGAACGCAGAATGTCGACGCGCCGACCAATGGCGTCGTAGCGTTTGCCGCGATCCGGCGCTTCCAAGCGCTGCACCAAGCCGCGGATCTTCAGCGCCAGTCGGCCGAGTTCCTGGCGCGTTCTGGCGTAGCGCTCAGTTCACGCAGGATTTCATGGCGAAATTGCGTGACTCGCAGAGCACTCGGCGGGTGGGCGATCAAGCGCTGCAAGTGTCCGCGCTCCGGCACGTATTTTTGTCCGGCGACCGTGAAGGCCAGGCAGCGGGTCACGAAGTCGCTCAGAAACAACTCGCGCGCGAAACAATCACTCGAGAAATCGCTCGCGCCAAACTCTGCGCGATCCCAGATTTTGCTGAAGCTCTCGGACGTGCCGCCGGTCGCGAAGGCGAAGGTCAGCGCCTCGCGCAGCGCGCGTGCGTCCAGTCTTCGGTGTGGCTCTGGATCGAGCAGATCGGGTACGGAATTCATCAGCTGCGAACGTGACTCAAGGCGTGCCTGTGCAGGTGAGCTTGTTGACGGATGGTGGTTCGCACGCGCAGCAACCGGTGTAGACCACGTTGCCTCCGCATTTGTCCAAGCAGGTGTTGGCGACAAAGCACTCCATGATTTCGCAAGTTCCCTTACCGCCGTGACCTGAGCCTCCTGAGCCGCCGGGATTGCCGACGCTACCACCGTGACTGCTCATGCCACCGTGACTGCTCGTGCCGCCCGTATTGGCACCCGTGGTTCCTCCAACCGCGCCAGCGCCGCCCGCTGTGGACGGCGACCCGCCGGCAGTCTCACCGCTTCCGCCGTCGCCAGCGTGGCTCGTGCCAGCGCCGCCGCCAGCGTTGCCGTTACCGCTGCCGCCGCCAGTCGCCGATAAGTCCGAAGAACAACCCAGGCACACGCAGAAACCCGCCAAGCCGAGGCAAAAGCCACGCTCGAGCGAGTGTTCGCGGGCACGACTCATCCTTCGACAGTACCACGCGCGCGGCTGAATCAGGCATGCGGCGCGGAGCAAGCGCGCCCCGTGCACCGCCGGCCCGGACGGCGACACTGTTATTTTGGGCGTTCGCTGTGCGACCAGCCGATCTCGCGGGCAGTCAGCGCGCCGACACCGAGCTCCCGCAATGAGTCGGGCGGTCGCTCGGTGTCCGGAGCAATGACGAGATTGCGGGTCATGACTTCTGCGTAGCGCTGTGGGTAGAGCGGCACGCGCTCGGGTTCGACCAAACCTTCGGGCAGCAATGCGCGCCCGTTCGCGTCGTACTTGTCGCTTGCGCCGAGCGTGTGAAAGAGCTCGTGCGTGATCACGAACAGCGCAAGATCCACCGTGGACGCGCCGAGTTCGACGCGCGCTACGCCGACGCGACCGCCGAGTTCACTCGAGCCCTCCACCCAGCTTCGCTGTCGGTCACGCGGCGCGCTCAGCAATAGGTAGATGCGCGAGTCGAAGCCGCGCGCGGGCAAGTTGCTTCCGACGTCGACGGCATGCGTCCAACGCCATAGCTCGTATGCGTGTCGAGCGAGGCTCGGCAGTGTCGCGTCCGGGTCGCCAGGTGGGGCACGGTCGACCGTGACCGGGCCGAAGAGCGTGAAGCGAACAGGCTCGGGCAATTGCCCGCCGTGGCGGCGATATTCGTCGCGCAAGCGCGCTTCCAGCGCGGGGAAACGCGCGCGCAGTGTCGCGATTGCACCCGGATCGACCGGCCCCAATTGCACGAACGCAACGGCCACTTCGAGCGGCCTGTGCCAGTCATTGCGTGAGCGCCGCGAACGAACGTCGTGCCACGCCCAGGTGAGCGTGGCCAGGAGCAACGCGAGCAGCACCCCCAATCGCACGCGAGAGCCGAAGCTGCGGCCCCGCTTAGCGAACATCGCTCCTCGGCGAGCACGCGATTGCGATTGGCATGATATCGCAGCATAGCTTGGAATCAGCCGATTCCAGAGGTGGGTTTCTCTGCGCTCGAAATGGGGAGTAGCCTCGACTCTGAGTGGACGAGCCAAAGGTCGGCAAGCGCGGGGACGCGCCTATGCAGGCGACGGAGCCTTCGGCGCCGTCGTCGCCGCCGTCGCCTGACCAACACGAGCTGTCCGACCCGAGCGCATTTCTCGATGCGATCATCGAGAATATCCCACACATGATCTTCGTGAAGGACGCCGAACGGCTAGCCTTCAGTCGCTTCAACCGAGCCGGCGAAGAGCTTTTGGGGATGCCGCGCAGCGCGCTCCTGGGCAAGACCGACCACGATTTTTGGCCGCCCGAGCAGGTCGAACACTTCATTCGTAAGGATCGAGAAACGCTGGCCGGCGGCAAGCTACTAGAAATAAATGAGGAGCCAATTCAGACGGCGCGGGGCCTGCGCTGGTTGCGCACCAAGAAGATCCCATTGCGAGACAGCGCTGGAGTCCCTCGTTTTTTACTCGGGATCTCCGAAGACATCACCGAGCAAAAACTCATCTCTGAGGAGTTGCAGCGGACACGCGACGAGCTGGAGCAGCGCGTGGTCGAGCGTACGGCACAGCTCTCACGCTTGAACGCCGAGCTGTCGCAAGAAATCGCGGACCGCAAACTAGCGGAAGAGGCGCTGCGCAAGAGCGAGCAGCAGCTTCGCCAAGCTCAAAAGCTGGAAGCCGCGGGGCTACTGGCCGGCGGCGTCGCGCATGATTTCAACAACTTGCTCACCGTAATCGCGGGTTACGCCGAAGCGCTACTCAACGACGCGGGAACCGCGCCGTCGATGAAAGACGACCTGACGCAGATCAGCCGCGCCGCCGAGCAAGCCACGACGCTCACGCGCCAGTTGCTAGCGTTCAGCCGGCGGCAAGTGTCGACGCCCGAGGTCTTGGATCTCAATGCGATCATCACGGAGCTCGAGAAGATGCTTCGGCGCTTGATCGGTGAACACATCGTTCTGGCGCTCAGGCTGTCGCCGAAACCTGCGTTGATCAAAGCCGATCCGGGGCAAATCGAGCAGGTGATTTTGAATTTGGTCGTCAACGCACGCGACGCGATCGAAAACGGTGGACAGATCTCGCTCGAGTCGTCGCACGTCGATCTGAGTGAGGCGGATCGCCCGCTTCGCTCTTGCGTGATGCTCACCGTTCGGGACACCGGTCAGGGCATGGATGAGGCGACGCGCGCCCGCATCTTCGAGCCGTTCTTCACCACCAAGGAGCGCGGTCGTGGGACGGGCCTCGGCCTTGCCACCGTGTACGGCATCGTGGAGCAGAGCGGTGGCTCGATCACGGTGCACAGCGAGCCGGGCTTTGGTTCGACCTTCAAAGTCTACTTACCCGCCACCCCTGGCGAGATCAGCGAACCGCCTGCGACCCATGTCGAAGCGACGCTGCCGACGAAGGCGCCGATTCGCGTGCTGCTGGTCGAAGACGAAGAGATGGTTCGCTCCGTCGCGCGACGCGTGCTCGAGCAACATCACATGCAAGTCGTCGAGGCCGAAAATGCCAGCGTCGCCCTGACCATTTTCCACGAGCGCCCGGCCGATTTCGACGTCGTGGTGAGCGACGTGGTGATGCCGGGCATGAACGGGCCAGCACTCATCGAGTTGCTCTTGTTGCTGCGGCCCGACCTAAAGGTACTGTACATGTCCGGCTATGCGAATGACGCGCTCGTGAACCACGACGTCGTTGAGCGAGGTTTCGTATTTCTGCAAAAGCCGTTTGCGCCGCCCGAGCTGGTGCGGAAGGTGCGAGAGCTCGCCGCGCTCGGGATCGCGGAGAAAGCCGCTGCGCGCGCACCGCTCAGTTCAAACTCGGCCCGACGATCTTGAACCAGAGCGAGCGCGCGCTGCCGCATTGCCGGCAGCGCAGCTTGGTTTCGCGCAGGCGCACGCCGTTCTTCACGTGTGCCGAATGCTCGACGAGCTCGTGGTGGGCGCCGCAAAGCGGGCAGGGCACGCTCAGCGCGTGGCTCTCGATGACTGCCGCCGAGCCAGCGTCCAGCGGACGCTCCGGGTTACCGCCAGCCTCCAACGAGAACAGGCGCTCGCGGTCTTCTTTCAGGCGCTCTTTGGCTCGCTCTTGCTCACGACGGAGAGTTCGGTTGCTTCGTTTCGGCGCGCGCTTGGCCATCCCAGCAATCCTCAGACTGTGTCCAACAAATAGCGCAATCTGCCGACGATGACATCGAGTGCTTCGGCATTTTCGCCACCTTCGGGCACGATCAGGTGGGCATGCTGCTTACTCGGTGCGACGTGCAACCGATGCATTGGCCGGACACTCCCGCGGTATTGCTGCTCGACCGAATGTAGGTCTCGGCCGCGATCGAGCACGTCACGCCGAATGCGGCGGAGCAGCCGGATGTCGTCATCAGTATCGACGAACAACCGCAGATCGAAGCGGTCCCGCAGTTCCGGCACGGCGAACAGCAAAATGCCCTCGACCACGACCACGTGGCACGCGGGCACGGTGACGGTTTCGGCGCGGCGCGTGTGGGTGGCGAAGTCGTACTGTGGGCATTGCACGCTGCGGCTCTGGCGTAGCTCGTCCAAGTGGCTGGCGAGCAGCGCATTGTCCAAAGCCGCGGGCTCGTCGTAGTTGATGGCCTCGCGCTGCTCGGGCGTGTAGCCGGTGCGATCCAGGTAATACCAATCGTGTGAAATCAGCGTCGAGCTCTCGCCGAGGGCTTCGCCGATCTTGCGGGCCAAAGTGGTCTTGCCACTGCCCGTGCCACCCGCGATGCCGAGTAGCAGTGACCGCGTTGCACCAACCTCGAACAAGCTCGGACGACCCATAGTCGGACGATACTAACAGAGCGATCCCCGCGATTTTCCGACTCATTTCAGGTAGGGTTACGGACCCGTGACAGATCAGTGGCTGGTTTTCGCTGGGTTCGCCCTGGCGGTGGTCGTGGTTGCAGGCCTTTTGCGGCTGTTGCCGGCCGCGCCGCGGCGTCGCCTGCGCCGTTCCGTGATCCTGCTCGGCTTCTATGCGGCGACGTTGGTCGTGAGCGTAGCCCTGCATTGGACTTCGGCCCCAGGTTTGGTCGCGGGCCTGCTGGTGGCCGCGAATGTGCTGCAGCTGCTGCTGGTGATCAATCTGGCGGCCATCGCCCTGTTCGACCTGCTGCTGCGGGCGCTTCGGGTCGACTATCCCGACATCCTGCACGACGTGATGGTCGGCGCGGCGTACGTGGTGGCGCTCGGCGTGCTCATGCATCGCGCGGGGGTCAATTTGACCAGCATCGTCGCGACGTCCGCGGTGGTCACGGCCGTGATCGGTTTGTCGTTGCAGGCGACGCTTGGCAACGTCGTGGGCGGCATTTCGCTCCAGCTCGATGACTCCATCAACGAGGGTGATTGGATCGAGCTCGACAACAAGACCCAGGGTGAGGTCAAAAAGATTCGCTGGCGCCACACGGTGATCGAAACCCGTGATTGGGACACCTTGATCATTCCCAATGGTCAGCTGATGACGCAGTCGATCCGCGTACTCGGCAAGCGCAGCGGTCGGCCTGTTCAGCGGCGAATGTGGGTGTATTTCAACGTGGACTTTCGCTTCGCACCGGCGGACGTGATTCGCGTCGTCGAACAGGCGCTGCAAGGTGCGCCGCTTTCGGGAGTCGCCAGCGATCCCAAGCCGCACTGCATCTGTCACGACATGGCGCGCGACAACGGTGACAGCGTTTGCTACTACGCCGCGCGCTATTGGCTGACTGACTTCTCGCGCAACGACTCGACCAATTCACTGGTGCGTGAGCGCATCTACGCCGCGTTGAAGCGCGCCCAAATCCCGCTCGCGATTCCGGCCAAGACCATCTTCGTTTCGCAAGACGACACCGAGCACCGCGATCGCAAGCGCGCGAGAGAGCTCGAATCACACATGTCCGCGCTGGCGGCGATCGACCTGTTCGCGAACCTCTCGGAAGACGAGCAGCGCATGCTGGCCGCCTCAGCGCGGCTAGCGCCGTTCAGTCGGGGTGAAGTGATCACCCGCCAGGGTGCCAAGGCGCATTGGCTCTACGTGCTGCTCAAGGGCAGCGCCGCCGTGCGAGTGAGCGCCCCGGATGGTGACGAGCGCCAAGTGGCCGTACTGGAAGCCCCCAATTTCTTCGGCGAAATGGCGCTAATGACCGGGCAGCCGCGTGAAGCGACGGTGATCGCGCAAGACGACGTGCAGTGCCTGCGCGTCGACCGAAAAGATTTGGAAGGTATCATCCAGCATCGCCCTGAGATCGCTAGTGAGATCTCGAGCGTGCTGGCCACGCGACGCGTCGAACTCGAAGCCGCCCGCGATGGACTGGATTTGGATGCGAAAAGCGAGCGACTGAGCAGCGAACGCAGCCGCATCCTGAAGTCCATTCGTGGCTTCTTCGCGCTGGAAGATGACAAGTAGGCGACGGTATTCGTTAAGATCCTTTTGTTATACAGCGAGCGCGGCGGCGTGGTGGTGGGCGGGCCGAATTTTCCGAGAGAGCTGCGTGCTGGGTGTAGCGAACGTGCTATCCCTGGGATACAAGTCGCACCTTAAAATTTGCGGCAAATATTAACGTTTCCGGAGTGTGGATGAAGAACTTGCGAAGTGTGGGCGGGCTGTTGGCGATCAGTGCACTGCTCTCGTGCGCGACGGCCATCACCGATGGCACGGTGCCCGGCCCGAACACCCCGCCGGACGGCGCAGGTTCTGACGCTGGCGGCAGCGCTGGCCTCGGTGACCCCGGTGGGTCGCCTGCAACGGGTGGTTCCGCTCCACAAACGGGAGGTTCGTCCCCAGCCACCGGTGGCAAGGGTGAAGCCGGCAAAGGCAGCGGCGGCATGGCC
>Ga0164309_10000119_pt1 | contig 47333 bp, 37 predicted proteins | sample Whisoiple_247_MG_FD_109984 | JGI IMG/M metagenome (GOLD analysis project Ga0164309, IMG submission 109984) | Soil microbial communities amended with fresh organic matter from upstate New York, USA - Whitman soil sample_247_MG | ecosystem: Environmental > Terrestrial > Soil > Unclassified >... | reverse complement strand
GCGGCGCCCCGAAACAACCCACGCCGCACGACACTCCCGCGCGCACCGTGACGAACACGCACTCCGACTTCACCGGTGGAGTCGCGCCGCATCCCACCCTCGCCGACCCACGTCGAGCCAGTGTTCCCGCAGTGGTGCGCCGAAACAACCCACGAACCACGAAGGTGCCGCGCGAGCCGCGACCCACGCGCATTCCGACTCCACCGGTGGAGTCGCGCCGCGCATCCCCACGCCCGCCGGCCCCCTCAGGGCCAGAAACCTCGACAAGCGTCTTTGTGTAGAATCATCAGTGGCGTTTTGGCGGTTCAATCCTCTGGGAGCCGTATAAGGGGGCCTTATGGCACAATTTGGCGAGAATGTGTGACAAACGCAGCGCCCCAGGAACAATGCGTCTTTCGGGGTGCTGTGCTTGGATTGCGAGCGCCCATTCTCTCGACTGCGGCACTTAGGCTCGCCCATCCGCGTGTTTGTTCAGCCGGCGGCTAGCCAGGCTCTCTCGGACGTGGTTTAAACGTTATCGGGGACGCGGGGTGACTGCGAATCCGCGGAACTGTTCGGGGTGAAGAACGGAGTTTCAAGGGAGGCGCGAAATGATGAACATGAATGCTTCAGTTGCGGCCGTGCTCTTCGCTGGCTCACGCCTGCTATTGCCCACCGAAGCGTCGGCAGCGACAACCAATGTACGCGTGACATCGGCGACGTATGACGCGAGCACGGGGGAACTCACGTGTTCCGTCATCCCCGCGGGCCCACTCGATATCTACGAACTAATCCTCGCGTCATACGTCGGGCTCGGTGCGCCGGTCGGACTCGTCAGGCCCGGCAGCGCTGCCCACCCCGCACTGCGTACCATCTTCGTCGACAGTACGAACTCCGTGTTCACGGCCTCCGCCCCGTTCACTCTCGCGATCACCTACGACGCGAGCTATCACGTGACGGACATTCAAGTAGTCCCATCCTGACCTCGTCGTTGCGACACGCGAGATCTGCGGTTTCAGGTGATTGAAAGCCCGCCATCGACGGGCAGCTCCACACCGGTGATGTACGACGCCGCGGGCGAGGCAAGGAACAAGACGGCGTTGGCCACTTCGTCGGCGTTGCCGAAGCGCTTGCGCGGGATGCGCTCAGTGTAGTGTTTGGCCGTCGCAGCAGCGACGTCCGGCGGGAGTCCGAACTTGGCCTGAATCGGCGTCAGGATCGTCGCGGGGCACACCGAGTTGACGCGAATGCCGCGCGGCGCGAGCTCAACGGCCAGACACCGCACCAAGGCCGCGACCGCGCCTTTGGTCGCCGAGTAGATCGACATCATCGGCGCGCCGCGCATGTCGGCGACAGAAGTGTTGACGATTACCGAAGCGTCCGTGGACAACAAGGGCAGGAGTTTCTGCAGCGTGAACACGACACCTTTGACGTTCACGTTCATGTGCTCATCGTAGAAGCTCTCCGTCACTGCCTCGAATGGCGCAAGTTGGGCAATGCCGGCATTGAGGAACACGATGTCGAGCTTGCCAAAGCGTTGCTTCGCTTCGTTCGCGATGCGGTCGGCGTCCGAGACTGAGCGTGCGTCCGCTTGCAGCACGACGATGTCCGGGGGCAACTCGCGGCGCGCAGCACTCAAGGTGTCCGCGTTCTGCCCCGTGATCATGACCCGCGCGCCTCGCTGGTGCAGTAGCTCCGCGGTCGCGCGCCCGATGCCGGTCGTGCCTCCGGTGATGAGCGCAACTTTGCCTGATACTCCATTCATTTCAGCTTGTTCCATGGCTCTCCCTATTTTTGACAATTCGGTCAATAATTAGACGAACGAAAAGCTAGTCCAAGAGTCGGCGCGCGGCGTGCAGGACGCCGCGCACGAAGCTCGGTTCACGATTGACGCGCGCGACGACCGCAAGCCCCTGCGCGATCGTGAGCAGCGAGCGGGCGGTGGCGCGCGTGTCCAACTCCGCGTTCACCTCACCTGCCTGCTTGGCGCGCCGCAATGCGCGCACGAACGCGGCTTCCATCAGCTCGAGCTTGCGCCGCAGCACGTCCGACATCTCGCTGTCTTTGGCGCCGAACTCGGGAACCGAATTGCCCACCAAGCAGCCGTGAAATTCGGACGTCTCCGCCGTGGCTTGCCACTGCTCGAAGATGCGCTCCAAATTCGCGCGACCCGAACCAGGCGCGTCCAGCACGTCCACCACGTAGGGCTTGAGGATGCGATCGAAGTAGCGCTCTACGATGCGCAGGAACAACGCGCGCTTGTCACCGAAGGCGCCATACAGGCTCTGTCGGCCGAGGCCCGTCGCCTGTTCGAGATCGGCGAGCCCGGTGGCTTCGTAGCCCTTCTTCCAGAACAAGAACATGGCCTGATCCAGGACCTGTTCTTCGTCGAAGTTGCGCGGACGCCCAGCCACGAGAGCTATCTTTCATTTATTGACCACCCTGTCAACAATGGTTTGTTTGGGCCTCGTTAAGTAACGTGAACCAAGCACCAGAACGCGAGCGCTCGCGCGCGGCGCCGATTAGGCTCATCCGAATGGCAAGTTTCGGTAAGACGATCAGCGACTCGTTGAAGCGCCTGCTGTTTCGTGAGCTCACCGTGGCGCGCGTCGTTGGTCTTTCTGAGCACTTCATGCGCGTTGATTTCGTCGCAGAGGGGCTACGCGGCGTGCGTTGCTCGCCAGGAGACAAAGTGCAAATCGCGTTCGACGGCGGCCCCCGCACGTACACGCCATTCGCTTTCGACAGCGTGCGAGGCGCGCTGAGCGTGCTGCTCTACCTCCACGGCGATGGCCCGAGTGCGCGTTGGGCCAAGGGAGTGCGTGAAGGAGCGCGCGTGTTCGCCTTCGGTCCGAGGAGCTCGCTCGCTCTCGCGGCAGAAGCTGCCCCGATCGCGCTGTTCGGCGATGAGACGTCTTTTGCGGTCGGACGAGCTTTGCTCGAAGCACGCGCAGGCGCGGGCGACTGTTCGTTCGTGTTCGAAGTGACGCACGCAAGCGAAGCTCAGCGCGTGCTCGACACGCTAGGATTGCCGAACGCGTGGATCGTCGAGCGACAGGCAGACGAATCTCACCTCGTTGATGTGCAGGCGCGGCTGCGCGCGGCCGTCGAACAAAACGCCGAAACGCGGCTGGTTCTCAGCGGCAAAGCAGCGTCGATCCAAGCGCTGCGAAAGGGCTTCAAGGCTGAGTCGGTCGCGCACGCGGGACAATTGGTGAAAGCCTATTGGTCACCCGGCAAGCGCGGACTGGATTGACTCCAAGCCGTCAGCGATTGGCGCGGTGTTCGGTGTCAATCGACGAGACGACGCCGTTTTCGAAGCGCAGCTTGCGAATGATTTGGTTTGGGCGCGAGTAAGACCAGATTTCGACGGGTTGGCTGCCGGTCGGCGTTGCTTGGGTGCTCGTTTGCGTCAGCGTGGGTTCACCGCAGGCGCGGCGGACGGTCTGTGGGTCAGCTCCGGGCGCGATGGTTTGGCCAGAGCACTGCATGAATTGGCCGCCGGTCACCGCGAACGGCGCGGGCGACCAGGGGAATGGACGGCCAACCAAGACCCAAGGACCGCGATAGGGCGATGCCGAACCGTGGCCCCCACCGTGGCCGCCAACGGCGTGGTGGACAAAGCTCCCGCAGTGTCCGTGCGCGTGTCCTCCGTGTCCGTGTCCTCCGTGCCCGTGTCCTCCGTGCCCGTGTCCTCCGCGCGCGAACGCACTGGCGGGCACGAACAGCAGCGCCGCCAGAGTGACCATCACTCGCAGTCCCCGACGAACCATGGTGATTGAGTATCTTAATCTGATGCAGCACCGACGCCAGCACTCGCTCGCGTCTGTCCCAAAGTGCCCCGACGCCACACGCTGATTGCGGCCTTTTCTAGGACAGATGCGGGACGGTCCGCACAAAAGAGATGCGCGCAGCGGGTACCACCTGGACGGTGAATACCGGCTGCGCGCCGTTCGTTGCAACTAGCCGCGCTCGTCGTGAGCAGCGCGGCTAGTACGCTTCGAGTATCACGGGCTCACGACTGCATCGTCGACGTACATGTCGACGCCAGTGCCGGGACCCTCCAAGTAGACGAGCGCGTTCGTCAGGGTGCAGTTGGGAACGTTGAGCGTGCCGGTCATCTTGACCCAAGCGCCGTCTGCGACGGTCGTCGGATTCACGAGCCAAGCGTAGGAGTCGGTGCCGCTGCAACCGAGCGCCGAGGTCATGTTGACTTGCGCGCTGGCCGCTCCGCCAATCGAGGTCCACATACTGACCGTGTACGATTTGCCGGGTTGAACGATGCCCATCAACGAGCGAGCAATCGGGCCGTTTCCAACGCGGTTCGAGAACAAGAGGCTATTCGAGCCTCCGTGAGCTCGCGCCGAGGTCACAGCGAGCGTGCCGGTACCCCAGGTGAACCAGCTGCCCTGTGACGATTCGAACGTGCCGTCAGTGAGCAAGTTGGTGATGACTGGGATGGAGACGTTCACGTCGTCCACGTACATGTCGACGCCCGCGGCAGGGCCTTCGGCCCAGATCGTGAACTCCGACAGGTTTGCGCACGTAGGAATGTTCAGCGTGCCTTTCAGCTCGACCCACTGACCATCGCTGACCGCGACCGGATTGGCGAACCAGCTGTACGTCGTCACACCATCACACGTGACCTTCTGCGTCAGGTTCACGTTGGCGCTAGCAGCACCGCCAATCGAAACCCAGAAGCTCGCGTTGTAGCTCGCGCCCTTGGTGACCACCGAAGTCAGGTTGGTCATCGCCGGCGCGTTGCCCGTGCGATTGCTGATCAGCAAGCTACGCGTACCGCTATGAGCACGTGCGGTGGTGGAGGAAGCCACACCACTATACGTGGACCAGCCGCTGGTGCCGGATTCGAACGTGCCGTTGGCGACGATGTTCGAAGCCGTTTTCGCACGCAGCGAGACGTGATCCAGATACATATCGCCGCCATTCGGGCCTTCGGCGTAGATCTGGAGGTCGTTCAGGACGCAATCGGGAACGTTGAGCGTGCCCGAGAGCTTCGTCCATTGACCGACCTGCACGGCCACGGGATTGATCATCCAGGAGTAGCTGGTCGTGCCGCCGCAATTGACGGCCTGCGTGACGTTGACGTTGGCAGCGGCGCCCGTGACGGTCGTCCACATTTCGACCGCGTAGCTGCGGCCGGGCGTGACCAAGCTGGTGATGTTGGTCGCGATCGGTCCATTGCCGTTGCGGTTGGTGGATCGCAAGCTTTGGGCACCGGTCAGCGTGTACTGATTGCTCGTGGAGAGCGTGCCATTCCACGAGTACCAACCGTTGGTGTTCGATTCGAACTCGCCGTTGGCAATCAAGTTCGGGCCGAAGCCGGCAGGCGCGCTGAAGGCGAACTTGTCGACGTTGGCACCACCGCTGAACGAAACGAACACGTTGCGCTCACCGCTGACGGAGAAGAACGGCACGGTGACCGTGCTGTTCGAGCTCCAGCTACCCGTGGGCGGCAATTGCACCGTCGCCAGCACCGGACCGGTGAGGCTGTCACCGGTGATGGTGACGGTCGTCGCGGTCGATCCACCGTTGGCGTAGGTGACCGACAAGCTGTCCCAGTTCTTGTCGAACACGACACGACTGAAGCTCTCCCAGTCCCCATTGTCGATGTACGCGATCACGTCACCGGCCGCGACGATGCCATGCATATCGTCGTAGTCTTCAGCCTGAAGGGTGATGCCGTTGCTGTCACCCGTGCGAGGGGTGGGCACGTAGACCGGCACTGGGCAGTTGGTGCCACCGGCCTTGAAGCAAGTGATCCAATCCATGGCCGGACGGGACGTGCCGTCCGTGCGCACGAGGTAAGCGTCCTGCTGCCACATGTTGCCTTGCAAGAAGCCCCAGTGAGTGACACCGAGCACCGAGGGGTGCGACCAGAACAGCGTGAACAGATCGCGCATCTTCTGGGCCTGCTTGGCGTCATTGGCGAGGTTCAGGTCGAGCTCCGAGACGTAGATCGGCAAGCCCGTCGCCGCGAAGCGATCGAGATTTGCGGAGACTACCGAGAGTTCGGCGCGCTCGAGGAAGTGCGCTTGCAGACCGATACCGTCGATCAAGCCGCGAGACTTGAGCAGGTTGATGATGTTGATGTAGTCGGTCGCCGCGCTGTCCGTGGCTTCGACGTTGTAGTCGTTCAAGAGCAGCTCGGACTTGGGGAAGTACTTGCGCGCCAGCTCGAAGGACTTGATGACCCAGTCGTAGCCAGTGGCGCCCGCGCCGCCGAGCGCCGCGCTGTACGCGGGCACCGCGTGCAACGGCTCATTCACGACGTCCACGAGTTGCGCATCGGGGTAGCGCGCTGCCGCCGCTGCGATCCACTGCTCGATTTCAGCGAGCTGTTGATCGGCGGGCAAGCTCGCCACCCAGCTCGGTTGTTGCTGACCCCAGATCAGCGTGTGCAGCTTGAACGGCATGCCGTTCTGCTTCGCGAACTGGTACGCCGTATCGAGCTCGGTCCAGTTCATCACGTCGCGCGTGGCTTCGACGCTGCCCCACTTACCGGCGTTGCCCGGAGTGATCTGATTGAAGTAGGTGCGCAGCGCGGCGGAGTTGTAGTCCGCGGCGTTGGTCGCAGCGGTACCGAAGAACTTGTTACCGATGCCGGTCAGCACGCGCGCGCCGTTGCTGGTCGCGGTGTTGCCGCTCGGGTCGTAGGCAACCGCGGTGAACACGTGGCGGCCGTTGAGCGTCGCGTCTGCGGCGATGTCCATGCTGTACGGCGCGGTGGTGTCGGTGCCGATGTCCACGCCGTCGCGTTGAAATACGACTTTACGCACCGCCACGTTGTCGCTGGCAGTGGCACTGAGCGAGAGGGTGCCACTCGAGGTAATCAAGGACTGATTGGCGGAGAGCGCGATCGTCGGAGCAACGGTGTCGCACTTGGTGCCGTTAATCGAGATGACGTATGGCGTAATGCCAGTATACGCATCGGGGCTGCCGTACAAGATCGGCAGTGTCTGACCCTGACTCAAGCCGAACAGCTTGATCAGCAAAGGCTCCGTCATCGAATAGCCGCCGTCGACGGCGTCGCAGTCCGCGAACAAGCAGCGCTTGCGAATGCCCGCGCCACCGAGATCGGCGAACACCTCGAAGGACTTCGCTTTGGGTCCAGAGACGTTCTTGAGCAGCAACTCGCCCACGTAGCCTGTGCCGGAGCGGCGCGAAAAGTAGTTCGAGGTAACCTTGAAACCACAGCTACCGTCGGTCGGCATCGGAGTCGCAGCGGCGGTGACCGCTTCGCTCGTCGATGCCACCCCATCGCTCACTTCTTCACTCGCGGCTGCGCTGCAACCGCCCAAGCCGAACACCGCCCCCACCAGCAACCATCGCCCCACCGAGCTGCTGAGCCCAAATCCGTTGCTCATCTTGTCCGACATCGACGTTCTTCGGTTCATATATTTCCTTTGCGAATGGCCAGTCATGGTGGGGAATGCTTGCCGCCCTCGAGCGCGTTCCCTCTGCAGACTTCGTACCGGCGTAAAATTCGCGGCGTAGTGTTTTGTGCGCGAGTCGAAGCAGATGGCTGGAGAGAAGCGCCGCCGTGAGCGAGTTGCGCAGATGTGTCGGTTTCGGCCACCTGGCGGAAATCGGCGCAAGTCAGCGTGCGCACCGAGACACACTCGCGCGCTACCTACTCGTGCTCACCACACGCGCACTGTGAGCTCGTGTAGAGCGACGTCGCGCAACGCGCCTTGGTTAACTCTCTGGCGTTTCTGCACAACTTGCACGAACATGCACGAGTTGCGTAGTGCACCCGAGCGATCGAGTCGTGCACCCACAACTTCACCCTGAAGGTATATCAACGCGTTAGCGATCGAATTGAGACGAGTCGTGCAATCGTCGACGACGCGAGTCACGCAACGCGAGTGATCGAATCGTGCAATCGCAGATGATCGCACTCGTGAGCTCACGCACAACGGCCATGGAATAATCCAGCAACGAAGGAGTCCGGCGCGGCGCACGAAAGAACCCTGCGCGAACGATGAGCGCGTTGCTCATCGCGCTCGTCGTTCGAACGAGCGAAGCGATCGCCGTCGGCAACGGCGAAAGGCAGCAACACCAAGCCGCCTCGCTCGCATCGTTCGAATCAGCGCAGAACCGCAAATTTGACTTGATTCCATGTCTGCCAGCGAGCTTGCGAATCGGGTCAAAAATCTTCGAACTCGCGAGTGAAACGAAACTGGGTGTTTCACTCGACCGCGCGAGATCAGAGCGCTACTGTGCAGCGCAATGACGACGGGGCAACGTGCTCGCGTGCCGCTCGTGTTCGCTGCGCTTCTCGCGGCGTGCTCGGGCCATGGTGCGTCGAACCCTGGCGCTGCAAGCGGTGGAGAGCCGAGCAGCGCCGAAGTCGGCGGCTCATCGGCAAGCGGCGGCAATAGTGGCAGCGCATCGACAGCACAGCCTGCGGGAGGAAGCAGTGCACTCGGTGGCAACCGCAACGAGCCAGCGCAAGGCGGCAACATCAGCTCGACTCAAGGCGGTTCCTCCGCGAACAACGGCGGCTCGAGCGCCGGCACAGCGGGCTCGAGCACGCCGAGCCCCGCGCTCGGCACGCCCATGGAGAAGGCCCTAGTCAAGCTCCCCGCCGCGCGCCAAGAGCACTCGGTCGCCGCCGCAGCCGGCGAGATCTACGTGATCGGCGGCTACAACCCGAACGTGACTGACTCGGTGCAAGCCTACGATCCCGCCAAAGACAAGTGGCGCGACGTGAAGAGCTTTCCCGCCAAGATGAACCACGGCAACGCCGCCTCGATCAACGACAAGATCTACGTCGCTGGCTATTACATCAATGGCACGATGTCGACGTCCACGACGGACGCCTACTCGTACGACCCAAAGGCGGACACTTGGACCAAGATCGCCTCGCTGCCGACGGGCACTCAGCGCGCCGCGGCCTGCGTCGCAGTCAACGCCGGACTGATGTACGTGATCGGCGGCGCTGACAGCGGCAGAAGCGTAGACGACGCCGCGCGCTACGACCCCGCCAGCAACAGCTGGGAAGAGCTCCCGGTATTGCCCGAGCGGCGCGAGCATTGCACCGCGGGCTTCATCAAAGGCACGCTGTATGTCGCCGGCGGCCGTGCCGATGGCATCACCGGAATCGAACCCAAGACTTGGGCATTCGATCTCACGAGCAAAGCCTGGACCGAGAAAGCCTCACTCGCTCCGCCGCGCGGAGGCTTGGCCGGAGCCGTGCTCGCGGATCGCCTGTTCGTCTTTGGCGGAGAGGGCAACATGAACGCGAGCAACGGCGTCTTTCCGGACATCGACGTCTACGATCCAGCGACGAACCAATGGCAAGCGTTGCCGCCGATGCTCGTGCCACGCCACGGCTACGGCGCCGCAGTGCTCGACAACCGCATTTATTTGGCCGGCGGGGCCGTGCATCAAGGCGCAGGAGGGAGCGATGAAGTCAGCGTGTTTTGGCTCAACTGAGGGCGATACACAGACCAACTGGGGCGAGCACCACGCCCACGGAGCCGCACGATGAATCGCCGTTTTTTCCTACGCGGCGCGGGTGGGTTGCTGCTCGCAGCGCCGTTCTTGTCTTCGGTCGGTCAGCGCACGGCGCGCGCGGAGGCCAAGCTGCTCCCGCGACGCAGCGTCATCTACCACACGCCGCACGGCTGCCTCACGAACCGCTGGTTCCCGAAGGTCGAACACGGCCCGCTCGACGCGGATGCTCTCGCCGGCACCTCGCTCGAAGTCCTGACGCCTCACGTCAAGAAGCTCTTGGTGCCCCGCGGACTTCGGGCGATGAATGCCTACCCCAGCCCGCAAAGCATCGATCCCCACGATCAAGCGATGGGTTCCAAGTTGACCTGCGCGCTGATCAACGAGGATGCGAACCGCTACGCGACCGCGCAATCACTCGATCACGAGATCGCGCGTCAGATCAACCCAGCAGCTCGCGGTCCGATGGTCCTGTCCGTGGGCCCGGCGACCACGAAGATCAAAGAGCTGCTGTCGTTCTATGGTGACAATCGGCCGCTCTCGCCGATCGTGAGCCCGGCAAAGGTGTACGCGAGCCTGGACGGCATCGTGTACAGCCAGAACACGCAGCTCATCGAGCAAACTCAGCGGAAAAAGAGCGTCCTCGATCTCGTGACGGACGATCTGAACTCATACCAGCGCCAAGACATGAGCGCGGCCGACAAGAAAAAGATCGGCGCTTGGCTCGATCTGGTGCGAGATACCGAGCGCGGGCTCGAGGCGCACACGTGCAGCGAGAACACGGTCGGCGTCAACAAGGAGCTGGCAGATCAGGCCAGCCAGAGCAGCGCAATGGCCGATGCGTTCACCTTGGGCGCCGATACGATGTTCAAACTGATGGCGCTGACTCTGCTCTGCGACGTCAACCGTTCGCTCGTCTTCTCATTTCCCGGTTGGGCCACCTTCGACTGGGACGGCATCCATCACACTGTCGACAACGACGGGCTCTCCCACCGCACTGGGGACTTCACAGTCGGCAAATGCCTGCCCGGCGTGCTCGGCATGATCGCGGAGATCGACCGCTGGTACGCCGGCAAGTTCGCAAAGCTCGTGACGCTCTTGGACAGCTTGCCCGAGGGCGACGGCACGCTGCTCGACAACACCGCCACCACCTGGTTGCAGGAATTTTCAGACGGTTCCGCGTTCAACCTCAACAACATGCCGATCGTGATCGCCGGCAGCGCAGGCGGCTATTTGAAGCAAGGCCAAGCCATCAACGTCGAAGGCGCACCAATCGGCCCCGGCAACAGCGAAGCCAGCTGCCCCGGCGACACGGGCGACTACGTCGCCGTCTCGAACGGCTCGGTCGGCGGCAATGTCCCCATCAACAAACTGTACGTCACACTCATGAACGCCATCGGCTGCAAAGCGGACGACGGCGGCCCCGTCACCCGCTTCGGCCAATTCGACGGCTTCACCGCCGAAGCCGGCATCACCAACCCCGGCGAACTCACCGCCCTCAAAGCCTAACTCCCCGTCACCAGGGCATGAGATCCGAGAGTGTGGCGCCCAAACTCCAGCAACGCACCTCACAGCACGCACTGTTCCCGGCGATATACGGCTACACCCCAGGGCGCGCTCGCTCTCATAGTCGTTCGTGGAGCTTTGGGCGTTCCCGGAGATTAGACCGCCGAGCCGCAGAGGCCGCAGAGATCTGAGTGAGATTTTGGGTTATTGCTTTGTGAGCCCGAGCGCGTCGTGGAAATTGCGAAGTGGCGACTCGCGGTGAGGAAGACTCTCGCACGTCAAAGTCGGTCGTTCCTCCGACGCAAAGCGGCACGCAGAGGAAACCCCATTCTCCTCTCTCTCAGATCTCTGCGGCCTCTGCGGCTCGGCGGTCAGTCCCCTCTCGCTCTCCCTTTCCTTCGTCCGCGACGCCGAAGGCTGGGACGGTTGGGACGTAGTGAGTGACCATCAACCAAAGAAGACGGTCAGTGGGTGGTGGCCCAGGTGATGGCGCCGGTTAGGTGGGCGAGGAATGTGGGGTCGGAGAAGCTTTCGTTGGTGTGGCCTAGGGCGGTGTAGAAGGCTCGGCCACCGTCGTAGTCGTGGTACCAGGCGATGGGGTGATCGCCGTTCATGTTGGCGGTTCCGGCGTTGTAGCTGTGCTCGTCGAGTGAGAGCACGACGTGCACGTTTGCGCGGGGATTGCTTTGGAACGCGTACCATTCGTCGCTGCGGTGCCAGGGGTTCGGCAGCGACGCGGTGGCGGGATTTTGAGCGTCTTCGACTACGACGTCAGCGGCTTGAATGGCGGGGTGCTCGCGAAAGTAGGCGCCGACGAGCCCGCCGTACCAGGCCCAGTCGTACTCGGTGTCGGTCGCGGAATGGATGCCGATGAAGCCATTTCCTTTGCGAATGAAGCGTTCGAAGGCGGCTTGCTGGGTGTCGTCGAGCACGTCACCGGTGGTGCTCAAGAAGATCACGGCGTTGTACTTCGCGAGACCGACATCGCTGAAAGTGCTCGCGTCCTCCGTCGCGGTGAGCTGCCAACCGTGGTCCGACGCCAGCTTGGTCAGCGCTTGAACTCCCGCGGGGATCGATTCATGGCGATAGGCAGCCGTCTTCGAGAAGACCAAGAGCGAGACGCTTTCGCTCGTCGCTTCACCGCCGCTGCCACCGGATGGGCTCGTTCCGCCGGGCGCGGTGCCTGCGGCGCTCGTGCCGCCCAGCGAGCTTGCCGTGCCGGCTGAGGCTGTTCCGCCACTCGCTGGCTCATTCGTCCCCCCCGCTGCGGGTGCGCTGCCCGCAGCGCCACCGCTGGCGCCCGCGGTCGTCCCTCCCGCGCCCGAATCAGCGTTGGAGGGCGCGTTGTGCGATTGTCCGCACGCCAAAGTACCGAACATCAAGCAGACAGGGAGCGCGAGAAGTGCCGAGCGAAGCATGCGGATCGAGCGTAGTTGAGCGCTCGCACTGCCAACGCGCAACCCGAATTCCAGCGCGGGCGGCTCAAAGCGTCGTTTCGAAGACTTCGGGCATGGCCGAAATGTCGATGCGTTGGTCGAGCTGCACCAGCGTCGCTCCTGACTCCCTTGGGACGCACCCGTCGCTGTCGATCGCGTAAGTCGGGCCGTCGTAGCCTTTGACGGTTGCGACTGCGGTCAAGGAACCGTCGCTCGCGCGCACCGGGGCGTGCAACATCGTGAAGTCGGTACCGGGATAATCGCTGTAGTAGAGCCGCTGAGTACACGCGGCGTCCGACCAGCGATCACTTTGGTAAGCACCGAGTACGACCGCCGCGCAGCGCAGCGTGCCATCGACGGCCGGCGTCGGTCGGCAGAGGTCGCCCGCGTCATCCAAGAAATCCGTTTCTGCCGGGTATTGCGCGACGGGGACGCCCGCGCGCCCGCCACTTGGCAAAGATGAGATCAGCTCGACATGCACGGCGGCAACCCCCAACCGGACACGCTGAGTCGCCGGGGCCGCAGCAGGGCCGTTGCCGGTCATCGTTGCGAATTCACCGCTTGGTTGAACGGCGCACGCGACGCCATCAGCGGTGGTGACCGCTGCGGTGAACTCCAAACCATCCGCACCGATCAACCGCGAAAGATGCAATCCGCCGCCCGCGTCGACGTCCAGCAACTTCGCCGTCGCGAGTTCGGTGTCGGAGTGCGCGATCAGCCGATTGACCGCTGGCAACGACTTGGCCGGCGGCCACGCGCGCGTACACGACGTGCCTTGCAACTCGTAGACCTGCGAGCCCTCGGAAAGGTCGGACTCGGGGTACACCTCTTCTCCAAGCTCGAACACATCGCGATGGGGCAGCATCACCTCTGAACCCTGGCGATACGCCAATCCGACGCTCACCCATTCGCCCACGCCCTGCGCCCTATCCATGATCCACGTAGCGGGCTGCGAGCAAGACGCATCCAGGAAGATCAGCGAGGTCTGTTGTTTGGGCACACAGTGCAAGTCCGCGCCAGGCTCCCCTTTGACGAACTCGCAATCGAAGTCGAGCTGTCCGTCATGCAAAGTGCGAAATTGCTCGACGCCTTCACTGACGTAGCCCAACGCGAGCACTCGCTGGCCGCTCTTGGCCAACGCGAACCGATCGCTCGCGTCGCCTCCGGGATCGTTCGTCAGGACCCCTTCCCCCCCTCTGGGTTCCGTCACTCCGCCGCAACCCACCATGAAAACCCCGCAGATCGCCGAAGCGACCCAACCGCGCGAGCGTGCGACGATACCCATGGCGATCAAACTAGCGGCCATCAAAAACTCCGTCCAATCGAGTTAAGTCATCGACCGCGATACGTTTTGCTGATGAAGCAGCGCTCAGCGCGCGCGCAACTCGGTGAGTAAGCTGGTGGCCTTCGCGCTCACGCTCGGGTTCGTACTTTGCTCGGCAAACTCGAGCTTGGCCTGCGTGAATCGACCGAGCGTCGAGAGGGCTCCCGCAGCGTCGACGCTCGGATCGGTGACGACGTTGAGCACACGCGCTTCTTCCTCAGGCTTCAAGATTTCGGAGTGCGAAACGACGACGCGCTGTTGACTGGCCGGTGACGCCGAGAACGACACGGCGACCGGCTCCAGGTCGTCACTCAACAGCGTGATCAAGCGCAGACCTTGCGTCTCCAGAAACGGGATCGACTTGGCAGCGGCCATCGCCGAAGCGAGGTCGGAGTCCACGCTCGCCGCGAAAAACTCGGTCAATTGTGTGCGCGCGAGCTGGAGCAACGTGTCTGGCGGGTGCTCTTTCGGGCCCAGGAGCGTGATCGTGCGCTCGCCGGGGTCGAGCGCACCGATCGCGGTCACGCCGATCCCACCTGGGTGTGAATAGACCAGCAGGGCGCGCGCAACGGCGTGAGCCGAGCGGTTGGTGACCAGCAGCGAATCCCCTTCGACCGTCAAAACCAGCGGAGAGCTGAGACCACTAGCCTCGAAGTCGAGCGTAGCCACCGGCACGCTGAGTCCGGTGAGTCGCGCATCACGAACACCGAGGCCACGAAAGTCCTGCCAGCCGCGCCATTCCGGCGAAATGCTCTCGTCTAAATCGGCGGAGCCGACGTTCGACAACACGAGCGGCCAGCTGACCACCGAGGCGGACAGCTCGACGTGTGGAAAATAATGGTCGATGGTCGACCATGGGGCTGCGCCAGCAGAGACCAGTCGCGCATCGAAGCGCTGATTGACGCTACCCGCGTCAGCACCGCGGAATAGCAGCGCCAGATCGATCTTCGCGCGCTCTTCGGCCTCGGCGGTGGCAGCGCTCGCGCCCTCGACGCTGCGCTCGACGTAGGAAGGCACCAATTGTTCAGGTGTAGGGGAAAGGAAGGAACCGGCGGACGATTGCACGGTCGTCACCGTTTCGACTTGGACAACCGCGATGGACGCGGTAGTCGGCGCTTCGCCTCCGGTGCCCGCGTCAGCCTCGACGCCCGGATTGTTCGATGCTCCCGCATGGTTCTCGGGATTCTGGTTCATCGCGCCCGCGCTCCCCGCCGCGCCGCCGGCTGCGTCCGACGCGGAGCAACCGCTGACGCTCAGCGAAAAGGCGCAATAAGTCAGCGCGGCCCAGCGAGATTGGTGCATCGGCGTGTAGAATAGCTCAGCCACAACCGCGAGTGCCATGCGTTCTACGCATGGGTAGCCATAGATATCACGCATGAATCTAGAGAGAATCGAACTATTCCTCAAGATCGTCGATACGGGGTCGGTGAGCGCGGCCGGCCGCGAGGCGAACCTGACTCAACCGGCGGTCAGTCGCAGCCTCAAGCTCCTCGAGGAAGACATCGGCGCGGATCTGTTCGACCGTCAGGGCCGAGGGCTGCTGCTGACCGCTGCCGGGCGCGCGCTCATCCCCTGTGCGCGACAGCTCCTTCGTGAGTCAGAGCGCGCCAAGTTACAGGCCCAACGCGCAGCCAAGGACGCTTACTTCGATCTGCGCATCGGCACGGTCGACAGCTTGGGTACCCATGTGATCCCCAACTGCCTCACGCGACTACAAGCGAGTCACCCGGATCTCAAGCTGAAGGTGTGGATGGGACGCACCCAAACGCTACTGGAACGGGTGGATCGAGGCACGCTCGACCTCGCGTTCGTCGCCTACTCTGGACCACCGTCCGAGCGCTCCGAGCGCGTAGGCAGCTACAACATGAAGTACTACGGCCGAAAGGACCGCTTCGCAGAACTCGCGACGCTCACCACCGAGCTCGAATTGAGGCGCCTACCGATCGTCGAAATCGAGGCGCTCGCCGGTCAGCCTTCGCTGATACACGCCGACGCCGACGCCTTCGCCATCACTCAAAATTTGAGCGCGGTCAAAGCGCTGGTCATGGCCGGCTTGGGCGTCGGCCAAATGCTGCCGTTCATGCTCAGCGAGCAGGAGCGCGAGCAACTCACGTGCGCCGAGCAGCTCCAGCACGATCCGGATTGCGGTGTGTTCGGCGTGCGTTCGTTCCGCGCCTTTTCCGAAGAAGAAGCGCGGATTCAAGCCGACCTCTTGAGCTTGATCGCGCAGCAGCTGCGCGGCGAATAACCCCTGAGAGTTACTTGCCGGTACCCTGGGTCAAGGTGTGCACTTTGACGATCTTGCCGGAAAGCAGCCGGAACATGTGACTGTCCGGCGAGGCTCCGCCGAACAGAGTGAGACCCACGGCGGTGTTCTGCTCGAGATCGACGACCCAGTGCGTGTTCTTGAAATTGATGCCGTCTGGAACGCCCACGTTGCAGCTCTGGCTGGCCTTGTCCGCTGCCGGTGTGCAGCCCTTGCCTCCTTCCAAGCGGTAGCAAGGCATGCCCCAGGGCACTGTCGTGGTCTTGTCCGAGAACACCATGAAGTAGGCTTCACCCGCAGCGATCAGCTGTTCGCGCGTATTGCGCTGGGCTTCGGGAACGACGCTCCAATCCTCACTCTTCGCGCACGTCAGGTACGCTTGCGCGTCGAAGTTCCAGTCCTTACTGGTGATGGTGCTGCCGCTGACCATACCGGTCGTGACGATCGACTCAATCTCGCTGATCTGGCCGTCTTTGATGGCCAAGCGCAGACCGATCACGTACTGCTGCGTGCCCTCGGTGACGAACACTTCGCTGAAGGTCTGGCAGGCGAACGTATCGAGAAGGTCGTGTCGATAGGAGATCATCAGCGGCGTGTCCCAGATCCCCTTGGTCGTCGACTTCATGTTTTCGGTCATGGTCGCCGAGGCGGAGAGCGGCATCTTCGACTTGTCGCCCGCGGTCTGCGCTGCCTGATACTTTTCGACGATGGCCGTGAGGCTGTCGCGGGTGCAGTTACCGCCCGTCGCCGGAGCACCCGCACCACCACTCGCAGGACCACCTGCGCTGCCCGTCGCTTTGCCGGCGCTGCCGCCGCTGCCGCCGCTGCTCGGTGCCGAACCACCGATGCCGCCATTGGTGCCACCGCTGCCCACCGTGCTCGACCCGGCAACGCTCGCTGAGCCGGCAACGATGGTCGCGCTACCGCCGCTGCTCACGCCGCTTCCGCCGCTGGCTGTGCTGGTCGTGCCCCCGTTGGAGCTATGCGAGCCAGCAGCTCCGCCCGAGCTATCGCTCGAGTTCCCACCGCACGCACAAACGAAGAGAATCGAAACACCCGTCGAGATCAGGTGATGACGCATGGAAGCCTCCGCGCGGCGCAAGGGTACCAAAGGCCGCAATCGCTCCCGGAGAATGCCTCGAATCACGCGCGTCGTCGATCGCGTTTCAGGCTCAATCAGCGGGAATTTCCGGGGCGAAATGCGCGGCGAGATTGCCATTCTCGATCCACACTGGATAGTTTGCGCGGAGGTGTGTGAAGGCGCGAAACGCGGCTTGTCGCGCTCCGGCATCGTCGCGCAGGTCGGAAGTTTTTCTCACCTAGCAAGTCCGAAAGCGGCTCATTCGAGCGCTGGGACGCGCAGCGAGTTCGCGCTATCCTCGCGCGATGCGCAGTCATTGGTGGGTCCTGGGGTTGTTGTGCGCAGTCGCGTGCGGCGGAAAGAGCGCTCGCCACGGAGCGCCCGCGGTGACCGCGGATGCAAGCGGAGGTACCGCGGGCAATGAAGCCGACCGCTCTGGGGCCGGCGCTGGAGAGAGCGACCCAACGAGCACGAGCAAAGCGGGGCGCGGTGGGAGCGCGAGTGGCTCAGGCGGACGCGGCTTCGGCGGGGCTTCCGCGCACGGCGGCTCGGCCGATGGCGGAACGACGAGCGCGGGAGCAGCGGGTGAAGCGGGCGCAGGCGCAAGCGAGCTCTGCACGCCGGGGACAATGCGCTGCAACACCGTTCGCGAGCACTGCGACGATAGCGGCGTCTGGGTCGAAGAAAGCTTCGTCTGTGCGACCGACATCACGGGCTCGGTGGAACAAGGGCTCGTGTGTGCCGTGAAGTCCGACGGACGCATGACTTGCTTCGGCCCGAGCTTCGACCTGTACTCGGCGCCGCTGCTCGCCGCGGCGCCGGCTCGCAAATGGTCAAAATTGATTCTGACCGACGACGTTGGCGATAAAACGGATCACGACTTGTGCGGTATCGACAAGAACGGCGGCGGCGTATGCTGGGGCCAAACGAGCAATCGCTCCGTCGGTGGCCCACTCACGCAAATCGCACCTGGCTCGCAAGGGCTATGCGTCGTCAGCGCCGACGGCGCATTGAAGTGCTTGGTCGATGATGGGATCGTCGGGCCCATCGCGGCCGATTCGGGACCATTCCAAGATCTGCTAATCCGCGACGGGTATCTGTTTGGCTTGGGAGTTTCGGGCACAGTAAGCGTGCCGTATCCTCAGTTTGCTCTGCCTTCGGGGGTCTACAGCCAAATCAGCGGCAGCGATCGTGAGCTGTGTGCCGTCCGTTTGGACCACGAACTCTTCTGCGCGCCCACGGCTTTGCCGCCCGCGCTCGCCGCCCAGCGCTTCCTGCAAGTGGTGATCGACGACGGAGGTCGCTTGTGCGCCATTCGCGAGGACCACACGGTCGTTTGCGATTCACTCGGAGCGGGTCCAAATCCCGAGCCGCCATCGGGTGAATTCAAGCAACTGGTCATGCCCAGCGGCGGAATCTGTGGGATTCGAACGGACGGTTCGATCGGCTGTGTCGGCGTCAACGCGCCCGTGCCGCCCGCCGATTGGTGATCGAGCGCTGCATCTTTTTGGCGACGACGCATCGAGGCGGCTAGCCAGCGCGGTCTCGAGGGTCTAAACATCACGTGGCATGCTGATTGTCATCGTCATCGTCGTCGCTGCGTTGTTGGGGGCTTTGCTCGGAGGCGTCGCGGGCTTCGTGATCGGCGGCCTGATCGGTGGTGTGTTCGGCTTCGTCATGGTGGGCCGATCGCTCCGCCGCGTCCGCGAACAATTCATCGAAACCACTTTTTCGGTGATGGGCGCGCTATGCAAAGCCGATGGCGTGGTCACTCGCGCCGAACTCGACGTCGTCGAGCGGATCTGGACGCGGTTGCATTTGACGCCCGAACAGAAGGAAGCTGCAAAGACGGCCTTCAAGCGCGGCAAAGCGCCGGGCTTCGACCTCGACGGCACGGTGCGCGAGTTCGCTCGGTTGGCACCCCCCGGCAGCGCCTTCTTTCAGCTCTTCTTGCAACTCCAGCGCACGGCGATCAACGCCGATGGAGAACTCCACCCGACCGAGCAAGCCATGTTGATGCGAGTCGCACGCCTACTCGGCTTGTCGGAACACGACCTCGCCCAGCTCGAAGCGCTACTGCGATCCGCCACGCAAACCACATCGACCCGCGACTGCGCGCCTTCGTCGAAGTCGCCGCTCGAGAACGCCTACGTCGCGCTCGGAGTGAGCGCGACCGCGAGCGAAGCCGACATCCGCGCCGCCTATCGTAAAGTCATCCGCGAAAATCACCCCGATCGACTCGCGTCCAAAGGCCTCCCGGAAAGCATGCGCGTCGTCGCCGAAGAGCGCACCCGCGAACTCAACGCCGCCTTCGACCAAATCAAAAAAGCGCGCCAGTTTGCGTGAGCCGCCGCTCATCCAACGCAACTGACGAATCGAGATTGGGGCGGCCACAAACCAGCATCGCACCTCGAAGCGGCAACTGTGTTCCCGCCCTAGGACGCCGAAGGCTGAGACGCCACGCGACGAGCTGAGTGACCATCAAAAAATGGAGTGACGACTAGTGCGGCTCCCGGAGGATTGAACCGCCAAGTAAAGCGCCGGGCGAGCCCGGGTTGCGGAGCGCCTAGACGTAGGTTGAGACGACTCGGCGCGCGGGCGGCTCCCTGAGATTGAACCGCCGAGCCGCAGAGGCCACAGAGATCCGAGGGAGATTTGGGGGTTCCCAATCAACGTCGAAGCGCACGTTGTCACGACGAAAATCGCCGCGAAGAGCGAACCCAATCTCTTCTCGTTCAGATCTCTGTGACCTCTGCGGCTCGGCGGTTAATCCTCTCCCTTCGTCTTCGTCCGGCGCTGCACTTGGCGGTTTTCCCCTCCCATCGCCCACGACACCAAGGCTGTGTGCGCTGAAAGCGCGAAAGGCCAACATCCGTGAGGACGTCGGCCTTCTTTGGGCGCGTAGCGAGGGCTCAGTCTCGGTGAGACTTGCTGTGCGACGCGACTTTGCTGTCGGCCTTGTCGCTCTTGTCGGCCTTGTCACTCCTCGAGCTCTTGCTGTTCTTCGAGTCTTTGGAGTCTTTGGAGTCCTTGGATTCTTTCGACTCTTTTGCGTCGCCTTCGCCGATCAGGATTTCCATGTAGTCGCGGCGTAGGCGGACGCGGTAGGCGGGGATGGAGTCGCGAAAGCGGAAGCTGACTTCGGCACCTTCGGTGCGGTTGCTGGTGCGCACGTTGGAGATGCGGTTGTCGCGTTTGGCGATGCCGCTGCCCGATTCCATTACTTTGTGGCCGGGCACGAGCACGGTGAAGCCGGTCGGCAAGAGTGCGCCTTGCAGCTTGCCGCCTTGGTCGTCGAGGCGAATGCGATAGATCGTGGGCGAGCGCAGTTTGCCGTGACCCCACGGTGTGGTGTCCGTCTCCTTTTTGCCCTTCTTGTCGTCTTTGCTCGACTTGCTGTCGGCCTTGTCGTCGTCGGAGCTTTCGTCGGAGAAGGCTTCGTCGGCCGCGGCGTTCGAGATTGGCGTGCCGGAGAGGTTGCTCTTGGCGTCCGCTCTTTCTTGCGCTTCGACGGCTTCGGGAGAACCGGGTGGCGGCGCGAGCGGCGCGGGTTCCATGGTCGCCATCGGCGTGGGGCCGAACAGCGGAATATTCGCGCTGGCGATGGTGCTCGTGGCCGGACCGAGGTTGGTGGGCGTAGCGGAGAGCGGCGCGCCGGTCGAGGGTGGCAAGGCCGTCACTGCGGGCGTTTGCGAAGCGTGCGCACCGGGCGGCGCGTTCGACCCGCCAAAGTGAGTCGCGGCTGCGGCGAGCGACGCCAAGAGCACGACGCCAGCTGCGCCGAGCATCACCTTCTTGCGCATCGGTTTCACCGCGGCGGGCGCGGTCTCTTCGCTCGCGTTTGCGTTCACGCTCGCGGACGATTGTGGACGTAGGCGCGGACCTTCGACGCTCTTGTTGCCATGCGGCGCGGGTGCCGTGGTGCGACGTTGCGGCGCGGGTTCGGCGCGCTTGGAGAGCGCGAGGACTTTGAGGCCGGCGCCTTTGAATAGGCCGCCCATGCCATGCGCTGCGCGCGCGGAAAAGCGGGCTACGGCAGCGCCTGCGGTTTGCACCGCTTCGCCGGCGTTGGCGGCGGCTTCGCCGATTTTGCCCCGCAGTGCGGCGGCCTCCGCGTCATCGTCGTCGTCTTCGTATTCCGCGCCATTGTCGGCGCTGTTGTCGCGCGCTTTGACGGCTGCGTCGGTGGTGACCGAGCTGGCCGGGATTTTGAAACCTTTGGGCTCGCGTTCACCGAAGTGAAGCGAGGCCACGCTCGGTTCCGGCGTGGTGTCTTCCACGCCGGCGAAGCGTAGCTGCACGACCAATTGCGGCACGCGCGTGATCGGATCGATCGCGACGCTCACGCCGTCGATTTGCGCGTGACGGCGTCCGCCTGCTTCGAGATCTTCGAGCTCGAGTTTGCGACCGACCTTGAGGAACTCCAGGTTCGAGCCGACTTGGACGTTCGCCGCGGAAGTCTCGCGCACGCGCGCTTTCATCGGCGAACCCAAGCCGTCGATGTGCAGGCGCACGCGCGAGCCGATTTCCGATTTGGCGTCGTGAATGGGCTCCTGCACCGTGCCTTGCTCGCCTGCGCCATCGCACAGTTCGCGCAACGCGCCGACGCTGCCGCTGTCGAGCGCCGTGAATTCGACGCCGAATTCGCCGCCGCGCGCGCCTTCGCGGCGCCAAGCCACGCGCCCCTCGACCACGATTTCGCGACCGCCTTCTTCGAAGCGGCAAATCAGGGGGGCGCCGTTGTCGGGCAAGTAGGCGGTGCGCAAGTGCATGCCGCGCGCGCTGACGTCGACGGCTTCGGCTTCGAAGGCCGGAATTCCGGGCTGGTTGCCGCAAACTTCGACCAGGGTTTCGACCCGCACGCGACCTGCGCCCTCGGCGCGACGTTCTTGAATTTCGGTCATTGGCTGCCTCCAGCGGGGTCCGAGCGCACCTGCTCCTCGAGAGAGGGCTCGAATCCTGCGTCCCGACCCGAGTACGTCGGCGGCGCACAAAGGGCCAAATTTCGTGCCGCGAGTTGCGATGCTGGCCCTGGGGGCGCCCCCAAAAATGAACCGAGGGCCCCCGGACCGACCGCCGACGCGACGCGACGCGTGACACGCTGGCACGGCAATTTTTCGGCCGAGAGGTGGACATGCGCCCTTCCGCTGTCCATCATGCGCCGCTCATGGCCCTGACGGTCGTGGTCCGCTCAGGCGACCTCAAGTCTCAGGCGACCATCACCTTCGATGCTCCGCGGATCGTGATCGGACGAGGTGACGGTTGCGAAATCCGCTTGCCGGATCCCAGCGTGAGTCATCGCCACGCTTCGATTCGTCAGCGCGGTAGCGACTACGTCGTGGTCGACGAGGGCAGCAGCAACGGCACGTTCGTCGGACCGGTGCGGCTCTCGCCACAAGCCCCGCGGGTGGTGCGCTCGGGCGACTTGATCCGCGTGGGGCGAATTTGGCTGGAGCTGACCACGGCGCAGGTCGTGCCCACGCAGAACCAGAGCTTGGTCACGAAGGAGATCGCGCTCGCGCTCGTAGCGAGTTCGCTCGCGGCCGGCGGTGAGCAGTCCGCGCCGCGCCTGTTCGTGACGGCTGGTCCAGACGTCGGCAAAGAGCTGCAGCTCGCGGAGTTCGATCGCGCGTACAGCATCGGACGCGCACCCAACGCCGACTTGGTGCTCACGGACGACGACTCTTCACGTCGTCACGTGGAGGTCACGCGCCGCGGCACCCAAATCTTGGTGCGCGATTTGGGTTCGAAGAACGGCGCGACGCTCGACGGCGTGCGCCTCGATCCCAAGCGCGACACGCCCTGGCCCCCGCAAGCAGTGCTCGCGCTCGGCTCGAGCGAATTCGGCTTCGAAGATCCGGTGCTAGCCGCGTTGAGCGAGATCGAAGCCAGCCGCGACGAGCAAATGCAAGCCGGTGATTCGATCGATCCGCCGAACGGCGCGCCTGACGCAGCACCGAGCGCGGCCCAGCCTCACCTGGCTGGTTCGACGGACGCGGCCCCGATGGTCGAGGTGCCCACTCGTGCACCGAAACCGCCCAAGAAGAGCCAGGGATTCCGCGCGGTGGATGCCGTGGTCGCGGTGCTGGCGCTGATCGTGATCGGCCTCAGTATTCTGGGACTGACCTGGTTGTTTCGTTCCAACTGACAGTCGCGCGCTCGGTGAGTGCGCTAAGTCTTGCGGTAGACGAGCCAGCGCAACTCCACCGGCGGCTTACCCACTGGGAGATCGAACAGATCTTGTCCACCGGTCCAGGTCTGGAACCAACCAGTGGGTGGCCAGGCTTCAGCCGGCAGATTTTCCTTTTCGTAGGCTTGGACGGATTCGTCCGAGACGAGCTCGAATTGGCCAGCTTGCGCTTCGTCCATCTCCTGCCGGTTGAACATGTTGCACCAGAAGACCTGCCCCATCTGGCGAGCGAGATCGTCGGGTTCGTAACCGTCGCTGGTGAGAAACACGCTGAATACGAGCAGCCCGTCCTTCATCAGCAGCTTGGCTGCGACTTCGAACACCGCGCGCACCTCGCCCAGCGTGCGAAAGTGCGAAGCCACGACCTCGGCCAAGAGCAAGATCTTATAATACCCATGGGTGATACCGAGGTTCGGGTCGAGCACGTCGCCCTCGAATACCTTCACCGGGAGCGCCTCTTTTGCAGCCTCTTCACGCAGGATCGCGGCGAGCGAGGCTGCCAATTCGACGGCGTCCGTCGGGAAGCCGGCGCGCGCGAGGGGCAACGTGTTGCGGCCCGTGCCCGCACCGATATCCAGAATCGGTACATCCGCCGGCGTGCCTTGCGCGCGTGCCAGTTCGAGGATCTTCGCATCCGGGTGCGTACCGAACAGCGGCGGGGTGCGCGTCGCGACCCAGCGGTCGTACTCGTCGCTCATCGACACGACATCGACATCGATGCGCCAACTCAAGGCGGACTGCGGCGGCGGATCGGTCTCGAAGCTGACGACCACGGGTGAGTACTGTGAGGTGTTCCACGCCTGCTCGAGGTTGCGCTTGAGCGCGATCCGGAACTGCTCGAGATCGTCGGGCGTGAAGGGACGACCAATCCCCGTCCACGCCGTGTTGAACAGCTGCACGTAGTGCTCGAGCAGCGCAGGCACTGGAGGCACGTGGTACTCAGCGCGCGCGCGCATACGCTGCGGTAAGCGACGCATGATCGCTTGCTGCAAAATCGACGCGCTGGTCTCGTGCGCCGCCGTCTCCCCCGCCGACCCAGGCTTGCCGTTCTCGCTCATACGCGCGCGAACGTAGCATCAAGCGTGTGTCGCGGTGTTGTTGCTCGAGAGGCGTTGTTGACGCCTCTCGAGCTTCGCGGACGAAGTGAAAACTTCGCGATCAGGGGCCGCCGCCGCTGCCGGCCTTGCCGCCGCTGCCACCAGAGCCGCTCACGCCGCCAGCGCCACCGTTGCCGCTCGAACCACTCGAGCCGCCCGCACCGGCTTTGCCGCCGCTGCCGCTATTGCCAGATGAGCCGCCGAGTCCCGCTGAACCGCCGTTCGACGTGCCACCGGATCCGGCTTTGCCACCGCTGCCGCCTGCGCCGCCGCTAGAGGTGCCGCCTGCGCCGCCGCTAGAGGTGCCGCCTGCGCCGGCTTTGCCGCCGCTACCGCCAGCGCCACCAGCACCGGCTTTGCCGCCGCTACCAGCTGCGCCGCCTTTACCGCCGCCACCAGCTGCGCCGCCTTTACCGCCGCTGTTCGTGCCACCTGTGTTCGTGCCACCTGTGCTCGTGCCACCGGTGCCGCCGATACCGCCGGTGCTTCCTGCGTGGGCAGAGCCTCCGACGTGCGAGCCGCCAGAGGCTTTACCGCCAGCACCACCCGACTTTCCTCCAGAGCCGCCGTGTGCAACGCCGCCACTGCCACCACTGTTGTCCGGGTTCGTTGCATCGTCACCGCAGCCAACCAGCATGGCGGCGCCGACCAAGGCGATCACCCCTACACCCGTGACTACACTACGCTTCTTCATTTTGGACATCGCTTCTCGCTTTCGCTCGTGCCAATCCGCAGATGCTGTCGAGATTGCTTCGTCGGACCCCTCGGTCCCCCAAAACGAAGCCCACAGCGCTTGAATATCTCGGCATTGCTACAAATAGCAATGGCTGGGCAACAAATCGAAATGTCGACGCCAGGAAACGAACGAAACTCAGCCGAAATTGCCTGCTAGTGGGGCGCTGCCGTTACTAGAGCCGGCCCCCGAGCGGCGTTCCGCAGGGCACGTAGTAGGCGTTCGATTCGCATTTCAAATTAGACAAATTGGTGTCGATCGGGGCGGCACTGCTCACTTCGTGCGCCGCCCGCAATCACACCGCAGCCACGTTCGCAGCGCTCGAGAATGAAACACACCTCGAGCGCCGCACGCGTTGCGACGTTGTCGACTTAAGCGCCACCCGAGCCGCCAGAGCTCGAACCACCGGCGCCCTTGCCGAAGCCGCCACCGAAGCCGCCGCCTTTGCCGAAGCCGCCGCCAACACCGCCGCCTTTGCCGAAGCCGCCACCAGCGCCGCCGCCTTTGCCAAAGCCGCCACCAGCGCCGCCGCCTTTGCCGAAGCCGCCACCAGCGCCGTTGCCGAAGCCGCCACCGACGCCGCCGCCTTTGCCGAAGCCGCCACCGAAGCCGCCGCCTTTGCCGAAGCCACCGCCGACGCCGCCGCCTTTGCCAAAGCCGCCACCAGTGCCGTTGCCGAAGCCGCCACCGAAGCCGCCGCCTTTGCCGAAGCCACCGCCGACGCCGCCGCCTTTACCGAAGCCGCCGTCGCCGCCAGTGCCGGGTCCAGTCGACTCACCACCAGTGCCGGTACCGGCGATGAACCCGCCGGTGCCCGTATTGTAGCCGCCGGTACCAGTTGCAGGCCCAGACCCGCCAGTGCCAGCAGGCTTGCTGCCTGCGCTGCCCGGTGAGCCCGCGTGGGGAGGAGTTCCTTCGTCACCACCGCCTGTGTCGGCGCCGCAGCCTGCCATGAGGCCAGTACCGACGAGCGTGATCACGCCCGCACTCAATAGGACACTACGCTGCTTCTTCATTTTGGACATCGCTTCTTGCTTTCGCTGATGCAAATACGGTCATTGCGTGTCGAGCCAAAAATTTTGGCAAGACGCCTTGTCCCCAACACCACAGTCAGCGATTGCGTTGATATCTCGGCTTCCCCACAAATAGCAATGCTCACGCAATAAATCGCAATATCGACATCACATTAAAAACAACGTGCCTGTTCGATGTGAGTGTCGTTACTTAACCGCGCTTTGCGGTGATCGACATCGAGTTCAAAACAATGTGCCTGCTCGCAGCCGGTGCGGTTACTGCACCGCGCCGCGGCAAACTCAGCCGCCGCGCGCAGGCACGGATGCCACGCTGAGCTTCAGCCCAGTGACGCCCAAACGGCGCTCCACGCTCGCCACTACAGCCTCGATCGTCGCTCGCTCATCGAAGCCCTTGAGCTCGCGCCCGTCGACGTCGATCAGCGGGACGGCTTTGCCGCCGGAGCGACGCTTGAGCTCTGCCGCGGCGCGCGCGTCAGCGTCTACGTCGTGATCGACGACGCTCACTCCGTTGGCTCGGAAGAAGCGACGCGCGCGCTCACAGTGCGGACACCAACTGGTCGAAAACATCGACACGGGTGTGGCGTGCAACGCGGCGAGCAGCTCGCGCGAGCTCGGCACTCGCGCACTCGGCGCGCGCTCGGCTGGCGGTGCCGGAACAAGCACAGACGAAATTGGCGCTGCAGCAAGAACCGGAGCCGCAACTCGCAGATCTGCCTCGTTTTCAGCCAGATCCGTGGCGTGTGGCGGCGCCGCGACCGGTTCTGTTTCGTGCGTTTCTACGGGCAGTGACGCTTCCGCGGTCGCGACGAGCGACGCGACGCGACGCGTCTGTGCAACAGGCGGCGTGCGCAGCGAGCGCGCTACCAACAACGCACCGCACGCTGAGACGACGACACCGAGAAACCCGATCTCCAACCAGCGCGCGTGGCGTCCTGCGCGGTCGCGAGCAGCACGCAAGCACAGCACGCACTCGCCTCCTGGCCCAACTGCCAAGCCGTGCTGGTTGCAACGCATGTGCACATCATGCCACTGGCTGCTCTCCCGTTCACCTAAAAACGCGATCCCCCGGATCACTCGCGGGCAAGCGTGGGACTAGTGACATGCGCTCGCGGCGATCGGCGCATTCAGGAGCACTTGAGTGGCACTCGAGTCGGGGCCTGGAGTCGCCCGAGCCCAGCAGGGGAGCGCCAGAGTCCGTATCGGAGTCTTTGGCAATCACCTTCCGGCGCGGGCGAGGGCCCTTTCACTCACGGATTGTCTTTGGGGCCTTCGTCGTACGCGCGCGGCCGGTACTTCTTCTGCACGCCGCCATTCGCAACGCCATTGTAGACGAGATCGCTGCCGAGAAACGCGAGCCAACTGCCCGGGTGAGCCTCGGACGCCGCGAGCAACTCGTCCTTGTGCGCGTCGATGATTTTCTCTTCCCAAGCGCACTGCAGGCCCAACGCGATCAGGTTCAAATCATTGGGCGCGAGTTCGAAGCCGTGCATGTAGTGCGGCCAAGCTTGTTCAGCGCGTTTGAGGCGGCACAACGTGTCACCGTAGTAAACATGGGCCATCGGCCATTTGGGCGCGAGGCGCATGGCTTCGGCGTTGATCTTGAGCCGCTCTTCGAGCTGACCGCGAGCGCCGAGCATGACCGAATAGTTGAGCTGCGCTTTTGCGCTGCGCGGAACCGCGTTGTGCGTCGCGCGCCAGAAATACAAATCATCCGTGTAGTCGAGCGCGTGCCAGCGACCGGCAAACGCCTGAAAGCCGAGAAACACGCAGACCACGCTCACCCCCCACGGCCATTGCAACCGCAACAAGCGCGTGAAGAGCACGGCAAGCACACACGCTGAGCCGAACGCCGGGAGATACCAAAAGCGCTCCGCGCGGATCGTGGGCAGCAGTACAGGGATGTTCGAATGCGGAAAGTACGAGAGCGGCAGCCAGACCAAGCCGATCGCGAGCAGCGCGAGCACCCCTTGTCGTTCGTCGAACGCGGGCGCCAAAGCGTCCAGCCCCGCGAGCGTGTTTCGAGCGCGGATGCGCGCCTCGCGGATCAAGCTTCCGATCCAGATGCCCACGCCCGCGATCGGCGGTAGCACCAGCAGCAAGCCGCCCAGGATGCTTTCCGGAAAAAAGATGCGCTCAGGGATCGGCTCTTGCGGGAACGAATAGTCGCCGCTCAACGTCCAAGGGAAAACGATCTGGCCGAGGCCGCGCGCGTACACGCGCAACGCGCCCGCGATTCGGTGAGGCAGATCCGCGTCGACCAGCGGATTGTTGACCGGGTCGTGCGGCAGTTGCGGCTGCTGAAACCAGTGCAAAAACTTGCTCAGCAAGCGCGCTGAAGCGCCCGCCTCGGACGGCAACGCCGCACCGGCATCGACCTGCGAAACGACTGGGAAATAGCGCCGACGGAAATAGGTGTACGCCACCAGCGCGACGGCCGAGGCAAGAAATGCGGTCCCCGCTCGCGCTATCCGCAGCGGACGCGCAGGGTGCAAAATTGGCGCACTGATCAGCGCCACCCAGGGGACGAGCGGCAGAGCCACCAGCACGCTCTCTTTGCTGAACAACCCGAGCAAGACCAACGCGAACACGCACGCCGGCATCGCCAGCAGCCCGCGCTGCAAGCACACCAAGGCCGCGAGCACGAACAGACCGCCGAACACGTCGGCAATACCGACCACACCGGTGATCGCTTCCGTAAGCACGGCGCAAGCCAAGAAGCACGCGCCGGCGAGCCAGCCCGTGTCTCGCCGGCGGCTGAGCGAGAACACGAAGCTCGCGACCAGCGAAGCGTTCACCGCGTGCACCAAGACGTTGACCCAATGGTGCAAAAACGGACGATGGCTCACGAACCACAGCGCGCGCCACACCAAGTCGGGCAACGGTCGGTAAGAACCGATGCTGCGATCGGGCGGGAGTCCCCAAAAATCTCGCGTGAATGCGTGCAGAAACCCGCCGGCCTGACCGTTGACGTAAGGGTTCGCGAGGAGCGCCTCTTGCTCGTCGAAGATGTAGTTCGACAGCGGGCTCCGCACGTAGATCAGCACGCTCAACACGAACGCCGGGGCGAACGCGGTCAAGAAGCGCGGGTCCTGCTCGCTGAAGTACGCTCGTAGCCCGAGGAACCAAGCGCTCAGTCGCTCGCGCAGCGTCACGCCAGGCTCTGCCGGCGACGGCGGGGACGGAGGAGCTGGCTGCGCCTGAGCGACCGGGCTTGGGAATGATTCGCCGTTCATAGGCTACGCCCTCGGGTTGTAGTGCCAAGCCCCCGAAGTCTCAACCAGCGCGGAACTTCGCTCGACAGCGGGCGGATTGCCGATGTTAACGTGCGCGCGAAATGTCGGCAGCGGAACGCTTCGACGGCTGCGAAGTCGTAAAAAAGCTGAGCACGGGCCCGATCACGGACCTGTACCACGTGGTCCAAGAACCGCTCGGTCGCCCGGCGTTCATCAAGGCTCTTGGCTCGAGCATCTTACCCTCCTCGCCGTTCGCGGCCTCGCTCGAGCGTGAAGCGCGCCTGCTCGCGGAACTGAGCCATCCGAACATCCTCGAGGTGTATGACTTCGTGCGTCGCGGCGAGCGCATGTGGCTCGTGCTCGAATACGTCGACGGCGTGTCGCTCGAGGAAGTGATGAAGCGCGCCAAGCGCGTGCCCGAGGGCTTCGCGTGCGCCGTCGCGCTCGAGGTGTGTCGCGCGCTGGCGCACGCGCACGCGCATGGCGTCGTGCATCGCGACGTGCAACCGAAGAACGTCTTGCTCGGCAAGGATGGCTCGCTCAAGCTGGCGAACTTCAGCGTCGCCTTCGACGAACGCATGCCCACCGCACCCGAGCTGCTCGAGGGAGGCACCGGTTACGGCGGACCGGCGTACATGTCTCCCGAACAGATCTTGGGCGAGCGCGCCGATGGGCGCAGCGATCTGTTCTCGCTCGGCGTGCTCTTGTACGAGATGTTGTGCGGCGAGCGCCCGTTCGACGGCCCAGACGACCGCAGCACGTCGTTGCGCATTCGGCGCGACCCAGTGCCGCCGCTGAGCAAGAAAGCGCCCGGCGTGAGCCAAGCGCTCGAACGCATGACTCAGCGTTGCCTCGAGAAAATGCCCAGCGATCGCTTCGACGGCGCACTCGAGGCTTGCGCAATATTGGAATCAGCCGCGCAAGAATTGGGCGCCGAGCCCACGGCGCCCTTGATTCGCGACACCTTGATTCGCGCGCGGCTGATCGACGGCAGCCCACTGAAGGGCACCGTCGAGCGAAAAGTGCGGCCAAGCGAAGGCCGCATGGGCGTCACCGTCGCCGGCCTTTTCGTGGCACTGCTCGGCATTCTAGGCGGAGGATTCGCAATCCAGTCACTCTCGGGCAAGGCCGTGGGCACCGCAGTGGCCGCTCAAGCGGGTCGCCGTCTGGAGCTCTTACCAACCGGACGCGCCGCCCTGCGCGTCGTCGCGCACCCCTGGGCGCACGTGATCGTGGACGGGCAAGAGGTGGAAATCACACCCTTTGCGCGACCAATCCCGCTCAGTGCTGGCAGCCACTACGTGCGCCTCGAGCACCCGAATGCCCCGGTCGAACGACGCACCATCGAGCTCACACCAGGTGAGACATTGCTGCTCGATGTAACCCTGAAGGTTACAGCCCCCAAGCTGAGCCCGAGCGCGGCATTGGCCAAGGCTCGCGCGGTGAATCCGCAAGAATCAGGCGACAGCGGTACACCCTGAACTACATGAACACCCGCGCGGCTCAGTGTGAGTGCGGGTGCCGCTGCGCATAACTTGTTGATGCCGCAGCGCGGCTTAGTAAACATTCGAGTGACCCTCGCGTGAGCGTTCGAGTCGTGGCATAAATCAAACTAGTGGCAGCTCGCTTTTGAGCACCGCATTCCCAGATTGAGCACGCGCAGTTGGTCGAATTCGACCCACAGATGAACGCCGAATTAAAGTCAGGGTCGACGTTAGGCCACTACGAGCTGCTCACCCGCATCGGGCGCGGTGGCATGGCGAGTGTGTGGGTTGCGCGAGAGAAGGCGCCGATCAGCGGCAAGCAGCGCTTGGTTGCCGTCAAAGCCATGCTCCCGGATCTAGCGCGGCACTCCGACTTCCGCGCCATGTTCCTTGGCGAAGGGCAGATCGTGCGCAGCATCGATCACCCCAACGTAGTCAAAGTTCACGAGGTCTCGGAAGACCACGGCATCTTGTACATGGCCATGGAGTGGGTGGAGGGTGACTCCCTACGCACGTTGATCAAAGAGGCCAAGCGCCGCCGCGCCATCCCCGCGGAGATGGCGGTCAAGATCATCGCGGACACCGCGGCAGGGTTGCACGCCGCGCACGAGCTCCGCGGTTGGGACGGCGAGCTGCGCAACATCGTTCATTGCGACGTGTCGCCGCACAACATTTTGGTTGGTCTCGATGGCCAAGCGAAACTCGTCGACTTCGGCGTGGCCAACGCCACCGCGCACACCGAGCTGGAAGGCAACGAGCGGATCAAAGGCAAATTCGGCTACATGTCGCCGGAGCAAGCCAGCGCCGCCAAGATCGACCGTCGCAGTGACGTGTTCGCCCTGGGTATCGTTTTGTACGAGCTCACGACCGGCGAGCGCCTGTTCCGTGGCGAGAACGCCGCGCACACGCTGGAGCTGGTCAAGAGCGCACCGATCCCGGCGCCGCAAGAGGTCTACGCCAAGTATCCCGAAAAGCTCGCGGTGATCGTGCAGCGCGCGCTGATGCGCGACGTGAGCGAACGCTTTCAAACGGCCGAAGAATTTCGCGACGCGCTCGAGCAGTATCTGAAAGACGAGCGGACCATGGTTTCGCCGGCGGGCGTGGGCCAGCTGGTGAAGCGCGTGCTCGGTCCGCGCATCGAGCAACAACGCCAAGCGCTGCGCGAAGCGCTCACCGTGGCTGACGGCACCGTCGTCACCGGACTCGTCCCCGAACATTCGGCACTTCCGGATCGCGCTTCGTCGGAGCGTTTGAGTGGGCACTTCGCACTGCACTCCGAGCCGCCCACCAGCTCTCAGTACTCGCATTCACGCACGGGCACGACGCCGCATCCGCAGACCCTCGATCGCCAACACTCGAGAAAAGCCGGAGTTCTGCCGCTGCTCGCCGCGATCGGTGGCCTGGCAGCGGCAGCCAGCGCGATCTTCTGGGCAACGCATCGCCCCGGCCCCAACGCACTCATCACCACTCGCCTCGAGCGCGCCACACCGCGCGCCGCGAGCATGCCCGCGCGCAACGACGACACGGGCCCCGTCGGTGTCAACATCGACAGCCTGCCGATCGCGGCGCTACCAACCGTCCCCGATCCGAACGCGCTCGCCGCTCGCCGTGCGCCCGCCGCAGCGAATACCGCGCGTGCAAGCAAAGACGTCGGTCGCGAACCCGACCAAGTCGAAAACCCCTACAAGACCAAAGACCCGAGCCCGGTCGCCAACGCGCCCGCCGCAAACGCACCCGCCGCAAACGCACCCGTGGTGAACACCCAGGCCGCAATCGCGCAAGCCGTCAACGCGACGCCTCCCCCGACCGCGGCCCCTGTCACGCCGCCGCCGCCGGTCATCCCGCCCGATCAACGCGCGCCCCTCAACCGCGGTGCCGCGCTCGCCGCCCTCGGCTCGGCAGCCTCCGCTGCCACGAGCTGCAAACGCGAAGGCGGCCCCAGTGGCTCCGGCTCTGCGAGCATCACCTTCTCACCCGACGGCCCCGTAAAATCCGTCACTGTCTCCGCGCCCTTCGCCGGCACCGCGGTCGGTCAATGCGTCGCCGGCATGTTCCGCGGCGCACACGTCCCGCCCTTCAGCGGCAGCTCCGTTACATTGCCGAAGAGCTTTCAAATCCCGCAATGACCCGTAATTCGGGAGTTTGGGTGGCCACGCGGGAACGGGCGCGCTCGCGCGTGATGGGCGGCCGTAAGTACCCAGCCACGCGCGCACCGCCGAAGCGACCACGCCTGCCCGCTCCTGCGAACGAGAGGGGTCAAACCGCATTCCGTCGCGAAAGTGCCCTCGCGAAAGTGCCCTCGCGAAAGTGCCCTCGCGAAAGTGCCCTCGCGAAGGTGCCGTTTCGACGCTTGATCGGAGAACGCCCGGAGTGCTCTCGTCCGTCGCAGTTGTTGTCCGGAAATCGCCCGTGTCCGGCGCGAACGAACGGACAAGCCCCCTTTCCGGACAAACTCCACAAATGACCGCACCCCACGTTCGGGCACCTGGGTTCGGCCATTCGGGACGATCCGAGGTGGTCTCATCCGCCGCAATTGTTGTCCGGAAGTCGCCCGTGTCCGGCGCGAGCGAAGCGAACGGACAAACCTCGTTTCCGGACGCCTTGGAAAGTCCGAAGAGCGCTCTCGACCGCAAGTCTCGTGGTTCAGCAATGACCGGTTGGGTCTGGTCATGTGCGGCACTCGCAGTGCGCGTGAGCGCGACGGAAAAGCCTGATACGGTCGCAACCCGTGAGGTCGCACGAAGAGTTCGGTCTGCTGTTGAAGCATCGGCCAGAGGCGTCCGACTTCAGTCCTCGACAGCAATTGATCTGGAACGTCGGGCAATTGGCCATCGAACTCGAGATGGGCGGCCTCGGGCAGTTCCTCTACAACATCAGTCCGAGCGCATCCGATCCGCAGAGCAACGTTTGGAGTCGGCTCCGAGACACGATTGCGAGCCTCGCTCAGATCGGAGCCACTGCCACCGCCAATCGCCTCGCGGCATTGCTGCCGCTGCTTGAAGCTTCTGCTTCCGACGACGGAACGTGGGAAGGGTTTCTCGACTCACGTGGGATCGAGCTCGATTGGGACAAAGAGCTCGAGGAATACGACGAGCTGTTCGAGCTGATCGACCTCCATTTCGCGACAGCACCGGAATAACCACGATTTAGAGGAGCCGAAAGGAGCACCATGACGAGTGTGGTGACACCCAAACAGGCGCTCGCCTTCGTCGAGAAGCACGGCATTGTGTTGCAGGCCGCGCGCGGTCCAGTACCCAGCTTTGCAGAGTACATCACAGGCGCGCCGATCAAGGGCAGCTGGTGGGCACACCCCAAAGGTCACGAGATCTTCGAGCTCGCAAACGCGGTATCCGAGCACCGCGATGTGTTGGTGTGCAAACTGGTCGAAGGCAAAGTCACCTATGTGCACCGCCGCGTGTGGCCGGCCTTGGTCAAATTGGCGGCACGCTTCGAGCAGGCTCAGCTTGCGCAGGTTGCAAACGAGCACACGCAGAGCGGCGCTCACCGTTCGATCTCGACGCCATTTCCGGATTGGGTGCCCGACGAAATAAAGCGCGAAGCGGAAGCCCTATCGGTCAACGTGGCTGAGCGAATGTTGGCGTCAATCCTTACCCCGACGAAACCGAGACGAACGCGGAAGTCCTGATCTCGCGCCATCGGGCAGCGCGCTAATTCCTCTATAGAAGACATCAACAGCGCGCCCGCAGTTCGGCACTTCAATAGTTAAATCTAGATATTTGCGATTGCTTGCTGCTCCAGAAGCAGCCCATTTTATTTACCAAATAAGACGTTTGTTATATTATACAAGACTAGCATGCCGAAGCAGGTCCGTCTTGCCATCAATCTCCTCGCAACTGGCCGTCACAACGCTTCTTGGAAGACGCTCGCGAAGCCGGAAACGTTGTCGACGGACATCGACACCTTCATCCAGATTGCCAAAATTGCCGAGCGCGGAAAGCTCGACGGCATCTTCCTCGCCGACGGCCACGCGGGCGTGAGCGAAGAGTCGTTTCGGCGTCCGTTCCGCTCGTTGTCACCCGCGGTCTTGTTGGCCACCTTGGCCGCTCACACGAAGCACATCGGCCTGGTGGTCACGAGCCCAGCGCTGTACGGGAATCCTGCGACGCTCGCGCGCGAGATTGCAAGCCTCGACCAAGTCAGCAAGGGTCGTGCAGCGTGGAACCTCATCACCAGTCAGGGTGATGAGGTGCTGCAGCTCTTCGGTCTCGAGTCAGCCCTGTCCCAGGCTGAAAAGTACGACAAGGCAGAAGAGTTCGTCAGTATCGTCACGCAACTCTGGGACTCGCTGCCACAAGAGGCCTTCGTCGCGGATCGAGCGAGTGGCATCTACATCGACCAGGCGAAGACGCTTCCCGTCGATTTCAAAGGTGCTTACTACCGCTCGGCGGGATTGCTCAGTGTTCCCAGCTACAACGGCAAGCGGCCGGTATTGCTGCAAGCCGGTGCGTCGGCGCTGAGCAAGGAATTCGGCTCAAAATGGGCAGATGCGCTGTTCACCAGCCATTGGCTCAAGGGGCAGGCGCAGGAGTTCTACAGCGATGTGAAGAGACTTGCCGCCCAAAAGTGGGCCCGGAACCCCGAGAAGTTGCTGGTCGTCCCTGGAGTGTACCCGGTGCTGGGCTCGACTGAAGCCGAGGCGATCGCGCGCAAAGCCGAGCTCGACGAACTGCTCGATCTCGAGCACATCAAGGGGCGCCTCGCCGAACAGCTCGAAGTCGATCCTGCGATCCTGGATTTGTCGAAGCCGCTGCCTTACGACGAGATCTCGCTCGATAACCCGAGCCGAGACACGGCCATCATCAGGCGCGCCAAGCTAGTCGAAGACGCCAAGGCCAAGAATCTGACGACGAAGCAGGTGCTGCTCAACCATGTCACAGGGGGACACCGGGTGATCGTCGGCACGCCGGAAAAAGTTGCCGACGATCTGCTGGAATGGGTCGACGAGGCCGCCTGCGACGGCTTCAACTTCAACATCGATCGCTTCATCGACGGCCTGGAGCATTTGGTCGATTGGTTGGTGCCCGAACTGCAAAAGCGTGGGCGCTTCCGCAAGGAGTACGAGAGCACCACGTTCCGCGGAAACCTCGGCCTCGAATAGACGGCAGCTCGCGAAAATTCCTAGTGCAAGATCCGCGATTTCGATTCGGGGTTTGGGCTTTGGTGCACGGCAGCCGTGGCGCTTACGGTGATCCTCAGGAGCCTTACGATGCTTCTTGGGAGCGCAATCGAGCCTTGGTGCTGGAGGCTGAAGCGCTCGGCTACGACTTGACCCTGTTCGCGCAGCACACCGTCAACCCGCGCGATGATTCATTGGACGAGCTCGAACCGTGGACTGCCGCAGCGGCCCTCGCCACGCTCACCAAACGAATCGAGCTCGTCGCCGCGATCAAGCCTTTGCTCTATCACCCTGTGGTGCTAGCCAAGCTCGCGCTCCAGATCGAGCACATCAGCCAGGGCCGCTTCGCGTTGAACATCGTCAACGCTTGGAACAGGACCGAGCTCGAGGACGCGGGCATCGGCTTTCCTCCGCATGACGCGCGCTATGCCTACGGGCGAGAGTGGCTGAGCATCGTCGAACCGTTGCTTCGCGGCGAACGCGTCGACCATGAAGGGGCGCACTTTCGCGTGCGCGACTACATGCTGCGTCCGGCGGGAACTCATCGCCCGCGTCCGCGCATCTATGTGGGTGGAGAATCGGAGCCAGCACGCAATCTGGTCGCGGAGTATGGCGACGATTGGTTCATCAATGGCCGCCCACTCGACGAGGTCGAGGCGCTGCTGCGCGATCTACGCCAGCGCCCGCGCGGAAAACTTGCGCCACTTCGCTTTGCGCTGTCTGCGTTCGTCATTGCGCGCAGCACAGCCGCCGAAGCCCGCGAGCACTACGAGTACCTGCTGCACTTGGCCGAGGCAGACGCAAAACGTCCACGACCGCGACCACGCAATGTCGACCCTGAGGTAGCGATGCACCAAGTGCACAACCTGCGTCGCACCATCGGCACGAATGGCGCCTCGGCGGCGGGGTTGATCGGTAGCTACGAGCAGGTCGCGGATCGCATCCGCGCGTTTGGCCGCGCGGGCGTCGAGACCTTCCTATTGATGTTTCAGCCATTCGAAGCGGACATGCGAGGATTCGCGCGGCACGTCATGCCGAGCTTCCGGTAGCCGCGCTGCCACGCCGTCACGCGGGCTACGCGTCGCGCTGCGCGTGCCGCGCCCGCTAACCCAACCCCAATTGCAACCTCGAGTGCCTTCGATGCGCATGCCCACTGGCGGTCAGCACGGCGCGCCCTATGCATTGCGCTCGATTTTTAGCGAGGAGGCGGCATGGCAAAAATGAAGGCAGTGCAAATCTCTGCGGCAAATGGCCCTTTCCAGCTCGTCGAGCGCGAGGTGCCCAGTGCAGGGTCGCAACAGGTGCGCATTCGGGTCGAGGCTTGCGGCATCTGCCACAGTGACGCGTTCGTGAAATTTGGTGCTTACCCCGGGCTGCAATTGCCGCGCATTCCGGGGCACGAGATTGCAGGCAAGATCGACGCCGTGGGTGAAGGCGTGACTGCTTGGAAAGTGGGCGACCGCGTCGGTGTCGGTTGGCACGGCGGGCACTGTTTTCAATGCACGGCGTGTCGCAAGGGGCTGTTCATCAACTGCGAAAAGGCCAAGGTGTGCGGTGTCAGCTATGACGGCGGCTACGCCGAGTTCGTGGTCGTGCCGCAAGAAGCAGTGGCACGAATGCCGGCTGATTTGGACGCCGTGGACGCGGCTCCGCTATTGTGTGCCGGCATCACGACCTTCAACGCACTCCGCAACAGCGGCGCGCGCGCCGGCGATACGGTGGCCGTCCAAGGCATCGGCGGGCTCGGGCATCTTGGCCTTCAATACGCGGCAAAAATGGGCTTTCGCACGGTCGCTGTCTCGCGCGGCGCGGACAAAGAGGCGCTCGCTCGTCAGCTCGGCGCGCACGAGTACATCGATACCGACAAGACCAGCGCCGCCGAGGGTCTGCAGAAGCTGGGCGGTGCTGATTTGGTGCTCGCAACGGCTCCAAACGCCGACGCCATGGCCAGCACACTCGGCGGCCTGAAGTCGCGCGGCAAGCTGTTGATCATCGCGGCGCCACAGGGCCCCGTGTCGCTCTCGGCGTTCGGTCTGCTGAGCGGGAAAACCGTCGCGGGTTGGCCGAGCGGCACCGCGATTGATTCAGAGGAGACGCTCGCTTTCAGCGCACTCAGCGGCGTGCGCCCGCGCATCGAGCGCTTCAAGCTCGAGCAAGCGGAAGAAGCGTTCGCCAAGGTGATGGAGAACCGAGTGCGCTTCCGAGCCGTACTGACACCTTGAAGCAAGCCGCCAACGAAGCCCGCGCCTCTATCTACTCGGTTTCGCGATCGTGAGCGTGTTTGATCGAGGTGCGCAGCGGCGCGGGCAGTTGATTGATGTCGACGATCAGTTTGCCGTCGTGCACGGCTTTGATCGCAATGCCCGGCAATACGGCTTGGCCAACGCCTTCGATCTCGACGAGCAGCTCATGCGCGTGAATGCCCACCACGGCGCCGAATGCCGGGCCGTCTTCACGTTGAAACAGCTGATCCCCAATCCTCACGGGTACACGTTGCGTCATGGTCGGTTAAAGCTACGTTAGCGCGTTCCCGCCGTTCACGACACCCGTGCGGTACGACGAAGAGCAATGAACGCCTCGTTTTGTAGGACACTCAGCGAGCGTCCCTGAATTTCCGATCTGGGCGGCCGCTCTGTTTCGTATAGGAAATACGCAACGCAACGCACCTCCATCCGGCCGCACATGACCCACGACAACGAACCGTGCCACGCCAACCTCAGTGCCAGCCCGTCGCTCTCACCTGAAGCGCCAACCGCGTTCGTCCTCGAACGCGCGCGCCAAACGGCGTTGCTCTTGAATCAACGCGCCGTACGCCTTTGGCACGCGCGTGTCGGCGGAGAATGCGGCGAAGACGTGGAGCGTTGCTTCGGCGTCGGCGGCTGCGCGGTGCGCGTTTTCGAGCACGATGCCGAGGCGTTGCACGACGTCGCCGAGGGCGCGGCTCTTTTCGAGCTTTTGTAGTTCGCGCGCCCAAACGAGCGGATCGACCCACTCGACGCCCTTCTTGAATGCGGGCGGAGTGATCGCGGGCAAGCTCGCGACGCGGCCGAGTTCCGCAGTCAGGACTTTGCGATCGTATTCGGCGTTGTACGCCATCGGCACGTGGCCCGAGAGGCAAGCGAACAGTTCGGGCACGATGTCCGCGAAAGGCGGCGCGTCCTTCACCTGATCATCGCTGATGCCGTGCACATCCGAGGCTTCTTTCGGGATCGGGCAGCCCGGATTGATCAGCCAGCTCTTGCGTTCGACGACCGCGCCGTCGCGCCAGAACACGCACGCGACTTCGACGACGCGACTGGTCAGCGGATCGCGACCGGTGGTCTCCGTGTCGATCGCCACCAAGTGCAGGCCGTGCACCGCGTGATCTGCGCCAAAATCATCGACCAAGCCGGCCGCGACGATGCGCAGCAGGTGAGCGATGCCTGGATAGTGACGACCGGTGGGGAAGCAGCCGTGATCGGCGCTGGTGACTCTCAAAGCGGTGCCCGCGGCTTCTGCTCTTTAGCGGCTTTGGCCGAACCCGCCGGCGCGGCGCTCGCGCTCGACGCCGGAGCGCTCGGTGCAGCCTCTGCCACGTGCGGCGTGGCGTTGCCACCGGCGAGTTTGATATCGAGCGCGACCCACTCTTCGAGATCGTCCTTGAACTCGCCCGCGCTTTCGAACTTGCGACCGTTGATAAAGATCGACGGAGTGCCGGTGAGCTCCAAGCGTTCACCCTGCTTGCGATCGCGCGAGACGAAGTCGGCAACCGCTTCGCTCTCCCAATCCTTCATGAAGCGGGGCATGTCGAGACCAAGCGATTTGGCCAAGCCTTCCACCGCGGCTGGCTGCAAGTTCGACTGGTTCTCGAACAGCGCGACTTCCATCTCCCAAAACTTGTTTTGCTTGTGAGCGGCGATCGCGGCGCGCGCAGCTTTTTCGGCGTATTGATGGCTGCCGAGCGGGAAGTTCTTGTACACGAAGCGGATCTGGCCGTCGTAACGCTTGAACAGGTCGTCGAGCATCGGCCGCGTGGCGGCGCAATGCGGGCACTCGAAGTCCGCGAACTCGACGATCAGCACGGGCGCGCCGCTCGGTCCCTTGGCAGGCGAGTCTTGCAAGTCGATGTTCTGAATCGCGTCCGCCGAAAAGCGGTTGCGGTAGGCGGCTTCAATCTGGGCGCGCGGGCGACCGCGCCGGACCTGCTTGAGCAGGAAATTCGCCGCGGGCAGGCACTGCTTACAGTTTCTATTTTCTTTCACGCACTGCGCGACGCTCACCGGTTGATCCGGACAAGGAGCGAGCAAGTCCGAGACATCACGCGACCAGTCGGCCTTCTCGCGAGCGGTCAGCTCCGAGGTGTCCACCCCGGGGAGTGTCACGTCCTTGACCTCGGTGTGCGCGGGCGCAGCTTCCGAGCTTTCACCAGGGGAGCGACAGGTGGTCAATTGAGAATTGAACAGGGCAAAACCGAGGGCTGCCCCAGCCAAGCGCAGGCTGAACATTGCGGGGCCGAGGGTAGGCACGACCCGGGCGATCTTGGAAGGTGGATCACGAGCTCGCACGCTTTCGTCACCGATTTCAGCGCTTTGCGGACCGACTTCGAAAATTTCGGGTCAAATTGCCGCGACCCGTCGCAGGTCCCGTTCTGGGCCCTCCGTCTGGGCTCCGTCCGGCTTCCTTCTGACGCCGTCATGGCGACTCCAAGGTGAAGCGATGGCGAAGGCGGCACGAGTCATGTAAACCGCAGCCTCCCGAACATGTCGGACGTCTCGCCGCCCTCCTACCCTCCCGATTCCTCCCAAGGCATCGCACCGCCTCCGGGCGTGCGACGCACGATCGCGGTGGGCGGCGGTCGCGGTGGTGTCGGCAAGAGCGTGCTCGCGGCAAACCTGGGCGTGTACGTGGCACAGCTCGGCCGTTCGGTCTTGCTGATCGACGCCGATCCCGCGGGCGCCGCGCTGCACACCGTGCTCGGCATCGACTTGCCGAACACCGCGGCCGGCGGCAGCGAGGATGAGGAGGACGAGAATCTCGTCGCGCTGCCGACCCAGATCCCCGGGTTGCAGCTGGTGCCACAAGGCTATCGCGTGGGTTCGCCGGTGCCCGTGCGGCCCGGCCGCAAGCCGCGTTGGGCGCGCCAGGTGCAAAAGCTCGACATCGATTACGTGATCATCGATCTGGGTGCCGGCACCGGCCCCGCCACGCTCGATCTGTTCTTGAGCGCGGACATCGGCATCACCGTGGCTTCGCCCGAGCCGCCCAGCATCGAGGCCACATATCGTTTCGCGCGCGCGCTGTTTCAGCGCGTGATGCGCCGCCTGCTGACCAAAGATCGCTTCAAAATGCGTCTCTTGGAGCGCGCCGAGGCAGAACTTGGCCCGCTGCCCCCGCCGCAAGATTTGGTGCGCTCGCTGGCACGTTACGACGCCGCGCTGGGCGAACTTTCAGCCGCGGAATTGGCCAAATTGCGGCCGCGCTTGGTCGTGAACAACGGTCGCCTGCGCGGCGACACCGAGCTCGGCCCCGCCATGTGCGACATGGCCGAGCGCTACCTGGGCGTGAACTACGACTACATGGGGCACATCGAGCAAGACGACGCCGTGTGGCTCAGTGTCGTGCACCGCAGGCCGCTCCTGATCGACTCTCCGACCAGCAAGAGCGCGCGCAATTTGGAGCGCATCGCGCGGCGCGTGCTCGCGCTCAGCACCACGCGCGAGCAACAACCCGCCGTGCGCGCGCTGTCCTTGGTGCCCGGCGATCCGAATTTGTACGACGTACTCTGGACGCATCAAAGCGCGAGCGACGAAGATCTGCGCCGCGCCTACAAGCGCCAACGCGAGCTGTATCAACCGGGCAGTCTGCCGTTGACCTCGCTGCTCAAAGGCGACCAACTGCGGGCCGAGCAAGCGCGCGTCGAAGAAGCGCACGACACCTTGCTCGATCCGCTGCGCCGCAAAGCTTACGATGCCTCGGTGTTTCCCGCGGAAGAGACGCCCTTACCCAAGCGCAACGCGGGCTTGGACAGCGCGCTCGAAGCCGAGCGCTCGATGCTCCAGAAAGAGCTGGCCCGAGAAATCAACGGCGAAACCGAGTTCACCGGGACCCTGCTGCGCAAAGTCCGTGAGTCGCACGGCATCGAATTGAGCGAAATCGCCAAGCTGACGAAGATCTCGTCCAGCCATTTGCAAGCCATCGAGTCCGAGCGTTTCGCAGAGTTGCCCGCGCTCGTGTACACGCGCGGCTTCGTGCAACAGTTGGCGAAGTTCTTGAAGCTCGATCCGACTCAGGTCTCCAAAACCTACCTGCGGCGTTTGCGCGAGTGGCGCGCGCTCAGCGACGGGGATCAAGAGCCTTGAACGACGCGGCCGAGCGGGGGCTTCACTCATCCCTCGCGCCGGCGCGGGACGGGAGTATTTTGTCCCGCGACGTCACGTTCACGCTGGCCGTGTTCATGACGGCACTCTTGCCGCGCTTGTTCGTAGCCATCGCGTGGGCCAAGGAGCCCGTTTGGGACGGGCACTACTATCACTTTGGCGCCGAGCGCATCGCGCGCGGCCTGGGTTATTCCGAAGACGTGCTCGCGCACGGGCACCTATTGTGGAAGCCCTGGGTTCACTATCCCGTCGGCTACAGCGCGCTGCTCGGCTTCTTTTATCGCATTTTTGGCGCGGAGCTGGTGGTTGCTCCAGTGATCAACGCGCTCACCGGCGCGCTCTTGGTAGCGGTCCTGCACCGCGTCGCGCGCTACTACTTGAGCCGCGACCGGGCGCGCGTCGCGGCTGGCTTGTGCGCGATGCATCCCGGATTGATCGCTTACTCGGCGGTGGTGATGACCGAGCCGCTGGCCGCGCTGTTGTTGCTCGGCGCAGGCCTGAGCGCGCTACACTATCGCGGTCGCTGGCAAGCGATCGTGGTCGCGGGCACGCTCTTGGGCCTGGCCACGTTGGTGCGCCCCGCGAGTCTGCTCGCCGGGCCGCTGCTGATTTTCACGCAACCGCGTCCCGTGTGGCAGGCAGCGGCGCGCGCTGTCGTGGCCACCGTAGTTGCGTTGCTCGTGGTGCTGCCCTGGACGCTGCGCAATTGCCAGCGCTTGGACGGCTGTGCGCTGGTGTCGACCAACGGTGGTTGGAACCTGGCCATCGGCGCGATCACCGAAACCGGCCGATTTCAAACGCTGCGCGCGGCAGACGGTTGTCCAATCGTGACTGGACAGGTGCAACAAGATCGCTGTTGGGGCGAGGTCGGCCGCACGAAAATCATGGCCGCGCCAGGGGCCTGGCTCGCCAAAGCGCCGCTCAAGCTCGCGCAGACCTTCGACCACGAGTCGTTCGCGATCGAGTACCTGCACGAAGCCGATCCCGACTCTTGGCCCGAGGCTCGGCGCGTCGCCGCGCGCGAGCTGCTCACGGCGTTTCATCGTTTGTTGCTCGCGGTCGCTGCGCTCAGCGTCGTGGCCTGGCCTCGCTGGGGCGAGCAGACCCGGGCTGAGTTCTTCACGCAGCTCGGGCTCGGCGCGCTCATGCTCAGCGTGACCGTGTACGCCTGGTTCAGTGACGCGCATCCGTTCTACCCGCTGTCGCTACTGCCACCGTTGATCGCCGCGCTGCCCCTGCCGGGCCGTCCGACGCAGGGCGCCGCTGGTGGCTACATCCTATCACTCCTGGGAGTGACTGCCCTGACGCACGTGGTGTTCTTCGGTGAAGATCGCTATCACCTGGTGGTGACGCCACTATTGTGCATCATGGCGGCCGCGGCACTGCGCGTGGTCAGCGCTGCTCGTACGGATCACGCGGCGCTACGGCGGGCTTGACGGGCGTGTTCGGGCGCACCGTGGACGGGCGCTTTTCGGTGCCCGGCGCGCGCGCACTCGGGGTCGCTTTAGCGGGCGGGCGCGCCGAAGCGCTGTCTACTGCGGGTGGAGTCGCGGACCACGCGGCACTTGAAGTCGGCAGCGCGGTCTCGATTGGCGTCGGCAATGGCGCGCTCGCGACGGACGGCGGTGCGAGCGCGCTGATCGAGCTCGGCTGAGTTGCGGGCACGGGCGCTCGTTTCCAGAACACGAAGGCTGCCACAGCGCTGGCGCCAAGGAGCACGAGTGCCAGCGTTGCAAGGCTGATGCGAGTACGGTCGCCATTGGCGCTTTGACGTTTTCGCGTTCTAGACAACGCAGCAACGTCGTGGCTCTCGAGCTGCGCGGTCGAGCGGTGTGGCTCTGTGGCAGCCGCCACCGGTGCCGCCGACCAATGGCGCGTATCGCGGACCAGCACGGTCTTTTCGACGCCCAGAAGCCGGGCCAATTCTCCAGCCGCAGCCCCCGCGCTCGTGAAGCGCTGCGCTTGCACGCGATTCACACAGCGCGCAAACCAAGCATCGAAATTGGGCGTTAGCTTGGCACTGAGACCGAGTTCTCGAGCGCGCTGACTCGCCGAGGGCAGCGGCAGCATCAAGATCTCTGCGAACAACTGATCTTCGGTCCCGTCACGTTGCACGGTCAACCAATACGAGTGACCGGTCAGCAGATAGAAGGCAATGAGCCCGAACGCCCAGATGTCCGTCCCCTTCGTACTCGGTTCACCCAGCGCCTGCTCGCTGGCCATGAATAGCGGCGTGCCGCGAATCAGGCCGCTTGCCTTGGTGGTTTGAGACAACACCTTTGCCGCCCCAAAATCCAGGATCTTGAGCAACGGCTGCCCGTCATCCCGCGTGGTGATGAAGATATTGCTGGGCTTCATATCGCGGTGAACGATCGGCGTGGGTCGTCCGTTGCGGTCCACGTTCCCATGAGCTCGATCCAACCCAATGGCGATTTGTCGCATGTACTCCGCGACCTCTTCGCCCGGCAGCGCGCCCTGTTGCAGCACGCGCTCGTCGAGGGTCATGCCGCGGAGTAGCTCCATCACCACGAACACGTCACCGCTCACGCGGTCGACGCCCGCGTCGATGACTTGCACGATGTGGTCGCTCACGATGCGCGAGGTCACGCGCGCTTCGGTCAGCAGGCGCTCCACCGATACCAGGTCGTCGTAGCGCGCCAGCACCTTGAGCGCGACGCGACGCTCGGTCGTCAACTGCTCGGCGACATAGACCGCACCGAAACCACCGCGCGCGAGCGGCGCCACGATTCGATACCGTTCGCCGACGATTGCGCCGTGTGCCAGGCTCTTCAGAATCCGACCCTCATTTGCAAGAGCGCGCTGTCGCGCGTGACCTCACCCTGGTACGACCACGCGCTGGCCGGCCTTCCCGAATGCCCGGTGAGCAGCCAAATCGCCGCGATGCCGACGCCCACCACGCCAACGCCGACGCAAACGGTCGACGCCAAGGCCTGATTGTCACGGCGATCTTGGGTTTGAGTGCACGCGGCGGAGTTATTTTCCTTTTCGCACGCGGCGATGGCCTTTGAGTTCGACGACAGCGCGAGTGCGCCGAGAACACCGCCAGCGACGAGCGTCGCGCCCCCCGCAATGCCGATCGCCCAAGGCAACGCAGTACTGGTATCCCCGTGCAGCTCCGTGCCACCCGAGCGCTGCGCGTCCGTTGTCACAACCGGAGACGAACTGGGATCGATTTGCGCGGCCTTCTTCAGCTTCGGAATTTCGAGCACGCGGCGATCCGCTGCAGCGCCAATCGAGATCTCCAGTTGCACGGACTCATAGCCCGGCGCGCTCGCCTCGATGACAATCTTACCGGGATCGATCGGCACGGGTGTGTCGAAGGTCGCGGAGGGCACCGCTTGCCCTGCGCGCCAAACCTCGAGCCCAGGCACGGGCGCACGCACCGAAAGCGTCAGCGTGGAGAGTTGCGGCTCGAGCTCAGTCGCACGGCGCTTGGCTTCCGTCGCCTGCTCGGGGCGATTTTGGTTCCGAGCGAGGCGCTCTGCGGAAATGAAATTAGCCCATGCCGTGGCTGTTTTTCCCTGCTTTTCGCGACAGGTGGCCAAGTTGAGCAGCGTCCCGGCGGAGGGTTCGAGCGCGTTGCTCGCCTCCAGCTTTTCGCACGCCGCGTTCACCTGTCCGCGATCGAGCAAGGCACGCCCTTCGCGGAACAGCGCCTCTGCCGCTGCCGGATCCGCGTGCGCGGGTGGGCATCGGATCAGTAGCAAGGTTCCGATCGCCGAAGCCCAAAGCGCGCGCTGCAACATCAGCCGTGATAGTACACGAGGCCCGCTGAGCACTTCGCTCGAAAAGCGACGAGCGCGACGCGCGCTCCATCTCGTTCGCTCGTTAGCTCCTTGGAATACGACGAGAGCACGCTATTGTTCGATGCGTGAGCATCCGTCTGCGCCTCCTACTCATCAGCGCACTCTGTTCCGTCGCCTGCGCTCAGATCGCAGGCTTCGACCACTTGAACAGTCGCAGTAGTGAAGCGAATGACGGCGGGGGGGGCTTGGCGAGCGGCGGAACTTTTTCGGCAGCCGGCAAGGCTGACGCGAGTGCCGGTCGTCACTTCAACTCCGGCGGCTCCCACCAGAACGCGAACGGCGGGACGGAGGAGGCGGGCGGCAGCGGCAATGCGAACAGCAGCGGTGCTGGCAGAGCAGAAACCGGCGGAAGCCCTGGAAAGGCGTCCCACGGCGGAACAGGCGGAACAGGCGGAAACTATGCGAGCGGGGGCAACGGCAACGGCGGCAGCGGCCCGATCGGGGGCTCCACGCCGGTCGGAGGCTCCGCGCCAACTGCCGGCTCTGCGGGCGCACCCGTCATTGGGGGCTGCAATGCCGAACTATTGAGGAACGGCAACTTCGACGCAGGTCCGGTCGATTGGCGAATGGAATCGACAGCGCCCGGCATCAGCGAGGTGTCGGACATCATCACGAAGGGTGATAACGCGCGGCTCGTCGCTGCCAATGTCGCGCCTTACTCGGGCAATTACCTAGCGTGGCTCGGAGGCACTCAGAACTCAGACAAAGGCACGCACATGAACCTGCAGCAGGACGTGCAAATCCCGCTCAAGGTTTCGAGGCTGGTCGTGTCGGGTTGGATTCAGATCAAGAGCACCGAACCCGACCCCAAATTCACGTCCGATCAGATCGATCTGACGCTACAAGACGTCGACCCGAAGTATTACTCATTTCACTTCTGGAAGGGCACCGAGGTGACGAACGGCTGGAAGTTCTTCACCTACGACATCTACGACAGTACGACGCTCGATGTTATCCGCGGGCGCACCATGCCCTTTTACGCCGAGTCGATCGCTGACACTGGGGAGATCTCGAGCTTCTGGCTGGACTCAATCAGCCTGTTCGCCGAGTGCCCGCACTGAGCGAGCGAGCGCGCGAACGCTCGAGTTTCGATGTTCAGCCGACGGTGACGGGCCCTTCGCTCTCTGCGAGGTCGCGATGAAGGCGCTCGAGCTCGAGCGTCACTTCGCCGGT
>Ga0164309_10000116_pt1 | contig 47565 bp, 40 predicted proteins | sample Whisoiple_247_MG_FD_109984 | JGI IMG/M metagenome (GOLD analysis project Ga0164309, IMG submission 109984) | Soil microbial communities amended with fresh organic matter from upstate New York, USA - Whitman soil sample_247_MG | ecosystem: Environmental > Terrestrial > Soil > Unclassified >... | reverse complement strand
GACGCCAGTCGCGTCCGGGCCGAGCGTCGGGTTGACGCCCGCGGGCAGCTTGGCGCGCACCGAGCTCATGTATTCGAGCACGCGACTCCTCGCCCAATAGATGTCGGTGCCGTCTTCGAAGATGACGTTCACGAACGACATCCCGAACATGGATTGACCGCGCACGGCTTGCACTTTGGGCGCTGCGATCAGCGCGCTGGAGATCGGGTAGGTGATCTGATTCTCGACCAGATCCGGGCTCTGGCCCATCCACTCCGTGAAAACGATCACCTGGACGTCCGACAGGTCGGGAATGGCGTCGAGCGGTGCACGCCGCAGCGACACCCAACCCCAGGCCGTCAGCGCCACCACGAATAGAATCGTCACGAACGGTCGCTGTGCGCTGGCGGCGATCAGCCGGGCGATGAAGCCGTGCTCATTGCCTGCGCTGGGCGAAGCTGTGCTCACGGGTTTGCTCCGGCGGGCATCGGCACCAGCGTCATGCCGCACTTCGGGCATTGGCCGGGTGCATTGCTGCGCACTTCGGGGTGCATGGGACAGGTGTAGACGGTCGCGGCGGGCGTCGGATTCGCGGACGCGCTCGCTTGCGGCTGCGATGGTGGTTGCGGCTGCGACGGCGAGGGTGGTCGTCGGATGGGTGTGGGCACGGGTGCAAGCGCTCGCGCTGACGCGCTGCCTGCGGTTGCCGATGGCGTGCTGGGCTCGCTGTCGCTGTTTTCCGGCACCTTGTCCCAATATTTTGCGGCGGTGCTGATGCGCGCTTCGGCGGCGATCAGAAACACACCGGACGTCGCGACGCGATCGCCCGCCGAGAGCCCGCTCAGCACCTCGTACATGCCGCTCGCTTCGCTGCCGAGTTTGACTTCTTGCGGCCGAAAACGTCCATCACCCAAGTCGACGAACACCAACCGCCGCGGACCCGTGTACACGACTGCGCCAGCCGGCACTTGCACGCGCGGTGCGAGCTCGGACGAGAGGCTCACGCTCGCGTACATGCCCGGGCGCAATTCGAGCTCTTTGTTCGAAAGCTCGACGCGCACGCGGCCAGTGCGCGTTTCCGGGTTCAGATACGGGTAAATGTAGGAGACTTTCGCGTCGTAGTTTCGACCCGGCAGGTAGTCGAGCGTGACCGACGCTGCCTGCCCAACGCGCACGTGCGCGAGATCGGCTTCGTACACTTCCGCTTCCACCCAGACCTTGTTCAGCGCGGCAATGCGATAAAGACGCATGCCCGCTTGGACCGAGGCGCCCTCGACGACGTCCTTTTGGATCACGAAGCCACTGGCTGGGGACGGCACCTCGACGCTCTCGGAGGGAACGCCGCTCTTGGCCACGGCGTCGATCTGCGCGTCGCTCATGCCCAGTAATTGCAGGCGCTGTCGCGAGGCTTTGCCGAGAATTTCCAGGCGCGTCGGCGCAACGCCGTTCGTCCCTGCACCCAGGCTCGCAGTGGCTGCGCTCTGGTTTGCCAAGAGGAAGTCTTGCTCCGCGGCGTATAGATCTGGGCTGTACAGCGTGAGCAGTGTTTGCCCTTTGCTCACGTGTTGGCCGGTTTGGCTGACTAGCAACTTGGTGATGAACCCGCCTACCTTCAACGTGACGTCGGTCATGCCCGACTCGTCGTAAGTAACTTGCCCCACCGCCCGGAAGCTGCGTTTCATCGGCGCTTCGATGACCGTGCCGGTGCTCACGCCGATTAACTGACGCCGCTTTTCATCGATCATGACGACGCCCTGCTCTTGCTGCGCTTTGGTCACGGGGATCAGCGTCATGCCGCAAATCGGGCACTTTCCCGGCGCTTGCTGCTTGACCGAGGGGTGCATCGAACATGTGTAGTGATCGATCTCATCGCCGTGGGACGGTGAGTTCGGGTCGTGAACATGAGCCGACGATGCGGCAGGAGCGCTGGCGTCCGCGCCCACGCCGGAGATCGGTGTGCCACTGAACCAAGAAACCAACTGCGCACGAAACACGAGCCCTGCGATCAGTAGCGCTGCTGCGAACGCAGCGGTGCCGAACCACGCGGGGAACCGGCTGGTCTTCGCGTTCATCGGTCGCTCTCCTTCGCGCTCAAACCGGGAATTCTGCCGAGCGCGCGATCGAGCTGGCCGCGCCGGCCCGCGTAGTCGGCGCGTGCCATTTGATACTCGAGCTCCACGCTGCGTAGATTCTTCTCGGCCTCGATCACGGCCATGAACGGATTCTGTCCGGTGATGAAGCCGGCGCGCGCGGCATCGATGCGCTCACGAGCAATCGGTAACAGTCGAGTGTCGTACAGCTGCAGCACGCGATCCGATTCTTGGAGCTGCTTCAACGCGACGTACGTTTGCGTGCGAGCCATGTCGCTCATGCGCGATGCGTCGCTCTGAAACTGCGCTTGCATGGCGCGCGCTTCCTCGGCCATTCCAGCGCGTTTGCCGCTAAATACCGGTAAATTGAAGCCCAGTCCGACCATCCAGCGGTGTTCGGGCATTTCCCACATCGAGTTGTACGAAGTCGAAAGTGTGAGATCCGGATACGAGTCTTGGTCGGCGCGGTCTGCGCGAGCCTGCGCTGCACGAGCTCGCTGACGGGCCGCAGCGATCTCCGGCCGCCCGTGGACCGCATCTTCCTCGAGTTGGGGCGTCGTGCGATCCGCTCCGGGAGGCACCACTTCCAACGTGGCCGGAGGCGGAGGTAGCGCCTCGCTCGGTGGGCGATGTAAGAGCTCGTTCATTTGCGCGATCAGCACGTCACGCTGGAAGCCGAGCACGACCGCATCGTGCTCCATGTGCGTGAGCTCGGCTTCGGCTTGCAAGGTGTCTTGCGCTGAACCGCGCCCGGACGAAAACTGGGCGCTGGCCGCGTCGCGAATGGCTTGCATCAGCGCGACGTGCTCGGTGTGAATCTCGAGCGAACGATAGGTGACGAAGTATTGGTCGTAGAGCGTCAGCGCGGTGAGCGCCAGCTCGCGCTTCGTGCCCTCGAAATCACTCTTTGCCGCTTGTGCCTCCGCGTCCGCCACCGAGGCATCGAGCGAACGCTTGCCGAACCAGGGGAACGCCTGGCTCACCATCACCTCGTAACCGAGCGGCACTTTCGAAGCGGTGAGCGAAAGTGGCGCGAGCTGCAGTTCGACCATGGGGTCGCTGAACGCGCCTGACTGACGTACGCGAGCGAGCGCCGCGCGCCAGCCCTGACGAGCCGATTCAATGCTCGGATTGCGAGCTAGAACAGCGCGTACGAACGCCTCTCGCTCCAAGATTTCTCCGCGAGGTAGCGCGTTTTGCGATGCGTCGCGCGGCGCAATGGCGGCGCTGCGCTCGTAGTCGGCCGAGCGCGCTTGATAGTGGTTGGCGCCGGCAGTGCCGCCACAAGCGCTCAGCGAGCACAGTGACGTGACGCAAAGAGCACGCGCGCTGCCCCGAACGAACGGAACATGAAACATGAGCAAACTCCTTGAAACGCTGACCAAGACGCGGCGAGCGCGGACGCTTCGAGCCGCAAAGGTGGTGGACGTGCGCGCGCGAGCACGCAGGACTACCCAGCGAGGAGCTAGCTCAAATCAACAATGCACAATGCGAAATGAACAGCGGTGGCCCGATGGCCGGCGGCGCGCGCGCCGCGGATGGTACGGCGCCGAGCAGACGAAAGGTCGGCTCGGGATAGACCAGCACCGGCAGCGTCGCAGCCAACGAGGCAACCGGAAGCTCCGGTACCGCCGCGTTGTGCGAGACAACGACTGGCGGATGACTCGCGCTGCGCAGCTCGCAGCAATCGGGAGCCTCCGCACGCGCGGTCCGATGCGCTTTCGGGCCAAGTTCGCTCGCGCAACAGCACTCGGCCACCGCGCGGCCCGTCATCTTACAAAAGTAGTGCGAAGGCGCGGAAGCAGCCGCGGCCAACAGCACAATCAAGGCTGTCAGCAGGAGCTGCAATCGAACACCGAACCAACGCATGCCGCGAGACCATAGCACGCCCCGCCGCACCCGATGGCACGCCGTTCTGGCTGCGGCCATGGAACCGGCTTGAATTTGGGGTTGATGGTCACGCACCACGTCCCGACCGGCATAGCCTTCGGCGTCGCGGACGTCCCGCCCGCGTTTCAACGGTCCGAAGCCGCGCGCTCTAACTCGTGATCGAACCGAAGAGACTCTCTGCACGCTCCCGGAGTTTGAACCGCCGAGCCGCAGAGGCCGCAGAGATCAGAAGAGAGATTTGGGGTTTCCAATCAACGTCGAAACGCGCGTTGTCACGACGGAAATCGCCGCGGGGAGCAAACCCAATCACCTCTCTCTCAGATCTCTGCGTCCTCTGCGGCTCGGCGGTTAGTTGCTCTCTCTTTTCGTCCTTTGCGGCTTTGCGGTTCAATCCTCCGGGAGTCGTCTGAGTCGCCATTGCGATGCAGCTTTGCGCTGATGCGTCGTGAATCGCTGACGTGTTGCGAGTGGAATGACGCCGCACTGTGAGGTGCGTTGCTGGGTTTGGAGCGCCCCACTCTTTCGAACGGCAATTCGACTGCTTTGGAATTCAAACTCGATGTCGAACAGCGACGGGACCACTAACGCTGATGTGGCGATTTGAAGCGTGAACGAGGTGGTAAGCGTGGCGTTCGAAGCGCTGCCCCGTGACGGCTTTCGCGCATCATGTCGGCTGTGTTTCGGATCGTTTTCTCAATAGTTTCTCGGAAAAACACGCCTATTTCATGTTGCTTGCGGTTTAGTTGTTCATTGACCACCCGCTTTCTACCCATAGAGTGAGAGCGAATGAGCATCCCGGCGGCGAGCACAGCGCTGCTTGCTCCGAGCCCCGAGGCCTCGGAAACCAAGCGGCGTTTACCCCTGGTCAACCAGTACCTGCGCTCCCAGCAGGATCTGACGGCGGTCGAGCGATTTTCGCGTCGTCACGATGCTGAGGAGCTGCCGAGTCACGAGCTGTACAAGGAGCTGATTCCTTTGACGCGCCCTCGCTCCGGCGAGCAATACGCGTTTCAAGTCGATCTCGATGCATGCACGGGCTGTAAGGCGTGCGTGAGTGCTTGTCACCACTTGAACGGTCTCGATGAGCTCGAAGCCGAGACTTGGCGCGCCGTGGGGCTCTTGCACGGCGGCACGCCTGCAGCGCCGGTTCAGCAGACGGTGACGACTGCTTGTCATCACTGTTTGGATCCGGCCTGCATGAAGGGCTGTCCGGTCAATGCCTATGAAAAGTCGCCAGAAACCGGCATTGTCCGCCACCTCGATGACCAGTGCATCGGTTGTCAGTACTGCACGCTGACTTGCCCGTACGAGGTTCCGCAATTTTCGAAGAGCCGAGGCATCGTTCGTAAGTGCGATATGTGTGGCGATCGTCTGGCGGGTGGTGAAGCGCCTGCGTGCGTGCAAGCCTGTCCGAACGAGGCGATCTCGATTCGCATCGTCGATGTCGCGCGAGCGCTCGAGGAGGCACAGGTCGACGCATTCTTGCCCGGTGCTCCTTCGCCGGGCATCACCGTGCCCACGACGAGCTACGTGACCGAGCGCGTGTTCCCGCGCAACATGTTGCCCGCGGATTTCTATACCGTACGCCAGGGGCATCAGCATTTCCCCTTGGTGATCATGTTGGTGCTGACTCAGCTTTCGGTCGGCGCATTCGTCGTGGACTTTGCGCTCGAGCGCCTTTCGCGTGGCGCGTGGGTCACGGAGTCGCGCCCGTATCACGCGCTGGTCGGCCTCGCGATGGGCCTGTTGGCGCTCGGAGCGAGCACCTTGCACTTGGGCCGCCCGCACTTGGCGTTTCGCGCGGTGGTCGGCTTGCGCACGTCTTGGCTGAGTCGAGAAATCTTGGCGTTCGGCGCGTTCGCGGGCAGCGCGATGTTTTATACGTTGCTGTGTTGGTACACGAGCGTCGATCGGCAGATCGGACTTCCGGGTGTCGATGCGGCGCTGCGCGGTCAGCTCGTGGATGGGCTCGGTTGGGCCGTCGCTTCCAGCGGATTGTTGGGCATTTTGTGCTCGGTGATGCTGTACGCGGTGACCGGTCGTCGCTGGTGGAGTGCGGGCCGCACGGTGGTTCGCTTCGGACTCACCGCGTTGGTCTTGGGCCTCGCAACCGCGCTGGTGACGTCGTGCGCGGTGGCCGTCGCATTGAATCGTTTTCAAGAGTTCGGATCTGCGGGCGTGAAATTGTGTTGGGCACTTTCCGCCGCGACCCTCACCAAGCTGCTCGTCGATAGCTCGGTGATGGCCAACCTGTACGACAAGCAACTCACTGAGCTGAAGCGCACGGCGATGCTGCTGCGAGGCGAACTCAAGACGGTTGCGGGGCTGCGTGTCGCGGTCGCTTCGGTTTGCGGAATTCTGCTGCCGCTCGTGCTGGCCGAGCAACTGCGAGGGGCTTCGGCGATCGGCGGACTGGCGACGGTGGTTGTCTTGAGTGCTGCCTTCTTGGGCCTTTTAGTCGGTGAAATGATCGAGCGAGCACTGTTCTTCAAAGCATCTTCCGCGCCGAAGATGCCGGGAGCTTTTTGACCATGAACAAGCCTGTGAAGACCAGGCCGGCCGACCTAGCCCGACAACTCTTGAATCAATCCGACGGCCCGCTCACGAGACAACTCGTGCGTACGCCGGGCGGCTTTGGGCTCGGGCAAGTGCCTGAGCGCTTGGCGCCGGATGCGACGACCACCGCCGTGTGCGGCTTCTGTTCGACTGGCTGCGGCCTGGAAGTGCATTTGAAGGGCGGCTCCGCGGTCAATCTCTCGCCTGCGCGCGACTATCCGGTCAACATCGGCATGGCGTGCCCGAAAGGCTGGGAGGCGCTCGCTCCGCTGCGCTCCAAAGACCGAGGCACGGTTCCGTTGCTCCGGGGCGCGAACGGGGAGCTTTCCCCTGTCAGCTGGCCAGACGCTCTCGATACGTTCACGCAGCGGATCAAGGCCATCCAAAAGAAGCATGGCCCGGCGTCGGTGGCCTTCATCAGCACCGGCCAGATCCCGACTGAAGAGATGGCGTTGCTCGGCGCGCTCGCCAAGTTCGGTATGGGCATGGTCCATGGGGACGGCAACACCCGTCAATGCATGGCAACGGCGGTGGTTGCTTACAAGCAGTCGTTCGGCTTCGATGCGCCGCCATACAGCTATCGAGACTTCGAGGAGTCGGACGTCTTGGTGTTCGTCGGTGCGAACCCGTGCATCGCGCACCCCATCTTGTGGGAGCGCGTGTGCAAGAACCCGCATTCTCCCGAGATCATCGTGGTCGATCCGCGTCGCACGGAGACGGCCATGGCGGCGACTCAGCATTTGCCGCTCGCTCCCAAGTCGGACCTGGCCTTGTTCTACGGCATCGCCAAACTGTTGATCGAGCGCGGCTACATCGATCGCGATTTCATCGCCCGCTCGGTCAACGGCTTCGAGGCCTACACCGCGCACGTCGCGACCTACGATCTCGCGTCGACCAGCGAAGCGACCGGGCTTGCGCCAGAGGTGATCGAGCGCGTCGTCGAAACGATTGGGCGTGGCAAGCGCGTCTCGCTTTGGTGGACCATGGGCGTCAACCAAAGCCACGAAGGTGTGCGCCTGGCTCAAGCTTTGATCGACATAGCGTTGATCACGGGCAACATTGGCCGCCCCGGCACGGGAGCGAACTCGATCACGGGTCAGTGCAACGCGATGGGTTCGCGCCTGTTCAGCAACACCACGAACCTGCTCGGCGGGCATGACTTCGGCAATCCGGAGCATCGCGCCAAGGTGGCCAATATCCTGCAGATCGACGAAGGCCTGATTCAGCAGGAAGTCGGCCTTGCCTATGACCAAATCATGGAGCGCATCCTCGCGGGGAAGATCAAAGCCCTGTGGGTGATCGCAACCAACCCGGCGCACTCGTGGATCAACCAAGCTGACGCGCAGGACATTCTGAGTCGCCTCGAGTTCTTGGTGGTGCAAGACATGTACACCTCGACCGAGACGGCAACGCGGGCGCACTTGTATTTGCCGGCCGCGGGCTGGGGCGAGAAGGAAGGGACGTTCATCAATTCCGAGCGGCGGTTCAGCCTGCTGAAGAAGGTCTCACGCGCGCCCGGTGAGGCGTTGGCCGACTTCTACATTTTCAAGCTGATCGCGGATGCTTGGGGTTGCGGCGAAATGTTCCGCGCTTGGTCTTCGCCCGAGGCGACCTTCGACATCATGCGCGAACTCTCGCGCGGGCAACCGTGCGACATCACCGGCATCACCGGTTACGACATGCTGGATGATCGACGCGGCGTGCAATGGCCCTTGAAAGAGGGTGAAGACGTGGCCGTGAAGAGCGAGCGCCGTCTGTTCGAGGATGGTCGGTTTTTTCACGCGGATGGCCGCGCGAAGCTGCTGTTCGAGGCGCCGCGCGCTGTCCCTGAGCCGACGGACGAGAAGTACCCGTTCGTGCTGCTTTCGGGGCGCGGCAGCTCCAGTCAGTGGCACACCCAGACGCGCACCGGGAAGTCAGCCGTGTTGCGCAAGCTTTACCCGAGCGAACCGTACGTCGAGGTGAGCCCGGTCGACGCATCCAAGCTCGATCTTCGACCCAACGAGTGGGTGACGGTCGAATCGCGCCGCGGCAAGTACCGCGCGCGCGTGCACGTGACTCACGTGGTTCGGCCCGGTCAGGTGTTCGTGCCGATGCACTATCCGACCGCGAACGTGCTCACGTTGGCGTCGTTCGACCCATACTCCAGGCAGCCCTCGTACAAGCACTGCGCGGTTCGCCTCGAGAAGGGCGACGCATTCGCCTAGCGAGCGCGCAGCTGAGCGGCGTCGAAAGCGCGCCTGGAGTGGTCGCTCTGTGGACCGACGACGGGAAACGACGCTAGTAGAGCTACATGCTACGTGGAATTTGGAGATTGGGAGGTGTGGTTGCCCTGGGAACGTTCTGCGTGAACTGCTCACGGCCGACTCCGACCAAGCTCGAGGACAGCGCACAGCCGACCGAGTACTCAGTCGTTTGGGGCGATACTTTGCTCGGCGTACGCTCCTACTTGCTCGAATTTTCTCGCAGCCAACTCCGCATTGCCGGCGAAGCGAGCGGCGCTTGGTTTCTAGTGGGCGGGCAACCGTATCGCTGGCATCAACTCGAGGAAACGCGACAAATCTTGGACCAATGCCCGGATCCGAACGCCGAATCCGACGACAGCGAAGGTGCCGACGCAGCTCAACCTGGCACCCACCCGGAGGTCGTAGTCGGTGCTGAAGCGGAACGCTTGGATTCGAGCGGTCGAGTCACTATCTCGTCGCCTCCGAGCGTCGAAGGCGCGACCGTTTTCAGCAACACCATTCAATTGCGCGCCTCGGCCGGACCGCACCTATTCATCGAAAGATTCTCGGACGCGATGTATTGCGGAGCAGCGCACGGTTCACCCTCATTTTCGTTCGATACCTTCGATCTCGCGAACCAAAAATTCGTGACCGTGCCGACCAAGGCGGAGCTCACGGAGCTTGCGACCCTGGTGCAAAAGACCCAGCGAGATTCATTGCTCGTGTGCGTCGGTTCGCGCACTCGCCCTGACGGCCAAAAGCTTGGTGTCGAAGAACTTTCGGAGCTCGAGCCCTGGCGGGCCGTTCCCGTCCTAAGCGCCTCCAACAAACTCAACTTCGAGGTCACTCTGGGCATGCTGCGCTTCTACGCGGAAGGCGTGATCAGCTGCCCCGCAACGATCACTGAATTCGCCACATCGCTCACGCGCTTCGCGCCCCCGCCCGGACTCGACGCCTTCAAAAAGCTCCAGCCTAAAACCGAGATTCACGGCTGGAGCTCGCTCGCCGCAAACGAACGCGCTCGCTTTCCGGCGATCGAAAGGGTCTTTGCCGAGCAAGCTCGAGACGCAGAGAAAAGCAACTGAGCTTTGACTGCTTGCCACGAGTCTAGAAAACGCCGCCGGCCTTTTTCGCGCAGGCCTCCGAGTCATAGCTGTGCTTTTGCAGGCAGCGCCACTCGCGCACGCTGACGACCTCGCCAGTCTGAATGGGTTCGACAAAAAGCTTGCCACTATTGTGGACGTAGAACCGGGCAAAGTAGCTCAAGTGCGGGCCCGAGGGTTCGACGTGGGCGACGGCGATTACCCATGCGCAGGCTCGTTGGTCGTCGTCGCTGGGCTGGCAGTTTCTCGTGGGCTCGTTTTCGACCAGGGTGCATCCGCTCGGTTCTTGGCAGTACGCTTTCACTTCGGGAAGCTGATGCACTAGAGCGAGAGCCCTTCTCTTCTGTGCTTCTCGCTGCTTGGCTTCGCGGGGCGTGTAAGTCTCAGGCTCGGGATTGTCGGAGCTAGCCTCCTCTGGAGTTGGGGAGACGACTTCGTTGGCTGGCGATGTCGGAGGTTCTGCGGGCGAGGATACTGGCGTCGACGGCGCGCTCGCGATAGCGAGACTCGGCGCCCAGTTTGGTTCTCGCTGTGCGCCAACGGTATCGCCATTCGGCACGACAATCGTTGGCGTGTGGGCTGCGCGGCCTTCGTGCGGCGTGCATGAGCACACGAGGACGGCGAGTTGTATCGCTGAAAACGCGACGGGCGGAGTCGTGCGACGGATCAAGGTGTCGCCATCTTAGTCACACGCCGTTCGACCGCACAGTGAGCACCATTGACGCGCTTCGAGGTGCAGTGTGCGCCACGCGAGCGCCCAAAACGAACGCCCGGCGCCGGCCATCATGCTCTCTTGGCGCGTCGGGGCATCGTGCTAGCTTGACGGCATGCTCCAGCTGACGGGATCTGCGTGCGTTGACGCTCCTTTGGAGCGCGTTTGGGCGGTGTTGTCCGATCTCAGTGCCATTCAGCACTGGGTGGGGCCGATCAAGCATGCCTATTGTCCGGCGCAGAGCCGGGGCGTGGGCGCGGTGCGAGTCTGCGAGCTCAGTCAGGCTCGCATCGAGGAAACGATCGTCGAGTGGCACGAAGGTCGATCGTTCAAGTATCGCGGCGTGGGCGCGCCCATGCTTGCTAATGCGACCAATCTTTGGAGTGTCGAGGCGCACGGCGAGCAGACCTTGGTGACCTCGGTCGCGGAAGCAACGCTCAAGGGCGGCATCTTCGGCAGGGCGCTCGAAGCGTTGGCGAAGCCGATGTTCATCCGTATGGGCGCGCAGTCGCTCGCCTCATTGAAGTACTACATCGAGCACGGTGAATCGTTTCGGGGCCGCGCGCGCGATCTCGCGCCGGCCCCGAGCGCTTGCTGAGTTGCGAGCATGAAGTTCAAGGCGCAGCTCTTTCGCTACCCAGGTCCCGGCGGTTGGACCTTCGCGCGGGTTCCGGAGAAGTTCGCGCCCGCGGTGAGCGCGCCTTGGGGGCGAACGCCCGTGCTCGCGACCATCGACGGTCGCGAATGCAAGACGAGCGTCTGGCGCGACAAGAAGCACGGCACCTTGCTGCCCGTGGCGAAGGCCGTGCGCGGAGACAAAGGTGACGGGGATACGGTCGTGATTGAGCTGCGCCCGGTCTTGCGCTGACGGCTCGCGGTTGCGCGCCTTCAGGGCGTTACGATGACGATCTTGCCGCGGGCTTTGCCGGACTCCATCAGGCGGTGGGCCTCCACGATCTGCTCGAAGTCGAACACGTGAGCTGGCACGGTCTCGTAGCTGCCCTTCTCGGCCCGCGCGATGAACTCGGCGAACGGAATCTCCGACAACGGCAAGCTTGGTGTGCCGAACAGGAACGCGCTCGCAAAGAAGCTAAATTGCAGGCCGCTCGGCATTCCCTGCAGCGGGTCGAGAGTCAGCGGCGCGCCTCCGCCAAGGAAGCCCGCGAGCGCCACGCGACCGCGATAGCGCACCATCTTGAACGAGTCGAGGATGGTGCTGGTGCCGACGATATCGAGCACGGCGTCGACTCCGCGCGGCAAGCGTTTCAGGATATCCGCCGAAAGCTCGGGCGCGTCGAGTACGGGCTCAGCGCCCAGGCGCTCAAGGATGACGGTCCTTTCGCGTGAACGAGTGGTGGCCAGTACTCGCGCGCCGAGATCACGCGCGAGATTGATGGCCGCTTGCCCGAGGGCCGACGTGCCTCCGCGAACGACCAGGGTTTGCCCTGACGATAGCTCCAGGTTTTGCCGTAGGAAGGTCCAGGCCGTCGCGTAGGATTCGGGGATCGCCGCAAGCTCGGACCAGGTGCGCGTGGACTCGATGGCTACCACATTCGCGACCGGCACACGCACGTACTGAGCGTAACTGCCGTTGATCGATCGTCCCATTCCGCCCATCAACGCCAGCGCGCGTTGCCCCTTGCGGAGCTTGCTGGCGCCTGGATCATGAACCTCACCGACACACTCGATGCCAGAGACCCGAGCGACGTCGCCCCAGACTCCCTGGCGGAAATAGGCCTCGGCATGGTTCAGACCGAAGGCTCGAACGCGCAATACCAACGTGTCCTTGGTTGCCTCGGGGATGGGCAACATGCGCTCCTCGAGAACCTCCGGTCCTCCAGGCGTACTAATCACGATCGCTCTCATGAAGTTCATCAGTAACTCCTCTCCGTTTCGAATTCGACGCACAGCTCCGCCCTGGCTCTGGCGAACCGCTACGACTTGATTGCTTTAGTTGCGGCTAGTCGCGCAGTAGCTCGAAGCGCTCAGAGTCGATCAACTCTCGGAGACCGACGACCAGCGCACTGGGCGCGAGATAGCTGGCGGGCCCGCGCAGCACCTCGGCCACGCGCAGCATCTCGTTCACTTCGTCGGCGGCGCGGTCGAGGCGCGCGCGATTGGGGCGTGTCTTTTGCCCGCTCAAGTACAGATCACCGGAGCTGAGCAGGCCGCGGGCGACCATCGCGTCGACCTGACCCGCGCAGCGACACGGATTGTCGGAGTCATAAAGGCCACACCAGTGGCGCATGAACTCGTGGAGCCTGCTGCGCGCGCGCGACAGGCGCTTGCGAAAGGCCGCCGCTTCGACCTCGAGCACATCCGCGGCTTCTTCACCCGACAACTCGAAGACGTCGCCCAGAATGTAGGCAATGCGAAGCTCGCGATCCAAACACAGAATCATCGCTTCCGTGCAGCGCAACCGCAGCTCGCGCGCGAGCGCCTCGCTCTCGGGATCCAATGAGTCCGTGTCATCGCTTTTCAGCCCGGTGCGCAGGCGCTCGTCGAGGGCCTCGAAGGAGATGGTTTCCCGGCGCCCCTTGCGCACTCGCGACAGGTGATTGGCGGCGATTCGCCATACCCAGGTTCGCAGGGAGCTCTCACCCCGAAACGAACCTAGGTGAGTCAGGACGACCATCAAGATCTCCTGTGCGGCGTCCTCAGCGTCGGTCGGGTGACCAAGCATGCGGAGCGCGAGTCCGTAGACGTCGTCCTGGAACGCATCCAAGATCGAGACAATGGCGTCTTTGTCGCCCGCGGCGGCTGCCTGAGCGGCGCCATTCATGTCTGTCGGAACTAGGTTGCCCTTCATGTTTCATCACCCAAACCAAGGGAGACGCGCCGCACTCAATTTGTGACAGCCCTCGCAAAAAATCCCCTGCTACTGACCCGTTCAGGATAGCCCTGGAAGAGGACGGCAGCGACGCGGCGCGTGGCGCACCGGGTGAGATTGCCGCTCTTGGGCCCAGCGTGATAGGGGAAGGGCTGGGTCTACATCACGAGAGGCCTGGTCGCCCGCAATTCTCGATCGCACGGGTTTCGCGAGTCCGCGCCGTCGGCATTAGTCTGACCATCCCCGAGGAACAGCACATGACAGAGATCGAGATTTGCAGTACGGAAGCGCAGATACGGGCCTGCTTTCCGGTGATGCGTGAGTTGCGCCCGGCATTCGACGAGCGGCAGTTTTGCGAGGTCGTTCAGCGTATGTCTAGCACACAGGGCTATTTGTTGGTTGCCTTGCGCGACGAGGGCGCGGTTCGCGCTGCGCTCGGGATGCGCAGCGGCGAGTCGCTCGCCTGGGGGCGCTATATCTACGTCGATGATTTGGTGACCACCGAAAAGTCGCGCTCGCGAGGCTATGGCAAGCTGCTTTTGGATTGGGCGGCTGAATACGGCAAGCGTGAGGGGTGTGCAGAGCTCCACCTCGACTCCGGAGTCCAGCGGTTTGGTGCGCACCGCTTTTATCTGCGAGAGCGAATGGATATCGTGTTTCACCATTTTCGCCGATCACTCGCAGAGTGACGCGCAAATAGTTTGTCTGGCCGTCGCCAGCGCGCCAAGCTTTCCGCGCGTTGACGAAGGCGAATGGTCAAGCCCGTCGGCCTGCGTAAGACAAAATACCTACCCCGTCGGGCTCGTGTGAGCCGTCACGCGAGCTACGCGCCGCTCGTGTTGCCCCACGCCCGCTAACCAAACCCAAACCCCAGCTCGGGAGATTGGGTGGGTAAGCGGGCGCGGCGCTCGTTGCCCGTCGCGTAGCTCCTGGGCCGTCGCCGCAAATCGGCTCACCGCTCGGGCCCGCAAGCTCCCTATTCCGCTGTTGCTTCACGCGCCCAAGGACCCGCGCGGACTTGGGTCGAAGGCAAGCCTCTCCCCGAACGAGCGACAATCGGCTAGCTTGCCCGCGAACGCGCGTGTCGCGCGTTTGGTTATTCGGGGCTTGGGTTAATAGAAAGGGTTCTTAAGATGATGGGTGTACGTTCGCTTATTGCGTTGCTGTCGGTCGCGCTGTTCTCGTTTGCGGGCTGTAGCAGCAAGCCAACCAAATTCGAGCCGTCCACGCGCGGTAAGCGCGGTGAGAATTGTCAGGCGCGCAACGACTGTCAGGATGGCCTTGCTTGTCTCAATGGTATTTGCGGAATCAACGAGTTTTCGGTCAGCGTAGCGGCCAAGCACTGTGATCGTATCGAGTGCGCGACCACCGAGGACTGTTGCGGTGACAAGCCGATCGTGATGCCCGAGAAGTGCAACACGCGCGCGACGACTTGCAATCAGGTCTTCCTAGGCTGCAGCACGGCAGTCGCATGCACCAGCGACGCGAACTGCGGTGGTCAGGGCGGCACCTGTCGACCCGCTGCCGCGACCGGCACGTGCACGGGCGGTACTCTCGCCGGTCTCAGCTGCACCGCCACGACGAATTGCCAAGATGCGTGCGTGAACAGCGTCTGTTCGTATTCAGGGACTACCTGCACCGCGAACACGGATTGCACGTACTACTCGACGGCGACGACGACCTGCATGAAGGCGGCCCGCACCTGCAATTGCACGAATCCGGACTACAACCCGAGCGCCGCGATCTGCACCGATCCAGACTGCATGGATCTGTGCACCTTGCGCTGCGACAAAGAGCGCTGCGTCGCGGATCGGTCTTGCAAGAAGGACTCCGAGTGCGGCACGGCCACGCCGTTCTGTTCCGACGGCCAATGCGTGCAATGCACGGTGGACGAAGACTGCGGTGACGCCAAGAGCTGTGACGCGGGCGTCTGTCACGCGCGTTGTAAGCACAACGAGGAGTGTGCCGCATTCTACGAATGCAACGCGGACAGCGGTGAGTGTGAATACGCCGGCTGCAAGAGCGATCGTGAATGCATTCTGGCTGCGGGCGCCACCAATCAGAACGCAGCCTCGGTGCCCACGCCGTCCGGTGAGGATCCACGGCTCTTGAAGTGTCTGCCCTCCGAGACCGATCCCGCGCACAAGACCTGCAAGATCCCGTGCGAAAATGACGGATCGTGCGACGCGCAATCGGTTTGCGACGCTGGCTTTTGCAAGTTCATCGGCTGCGACTCGAACGAAGAGTGCCGCGCCTACTTGAACCTGGTCGGCGAAATTCCGACTGCGGCGAAGCCGTTCGTGACGACCGCCGTTTGCCGCGAGTGAGCGGATGACGTGACGCGTTTGCCGCCGCTGATCGCTGGGTCAGCGGCGGTGACGCTACTGCCGGAAACTAGCTGCTGCTGCGGATACCGCCAGGTCCGCGTCGCGCGGCGAGCTCGATCGCTTTTCGGACATCCTCTACGTACTCGTGCGGCAGCTCCCACGCGGCAAAGTGCCCGCCGTGGTCGTGCTCGAGGACCTCCTGTACGTTGACGAATCGCGCGCTGAATCCGCGTGGCGCCGGCTTGGTGTCGCGGGCAAAAGCGCTGAGGACCGTTGGCGTCTCGACGTAAGCCGGGGGCATTTCGAACTCGACGTACGGTGCAAATGAGCTGCCGATTGCGCCCGTGAACCAATAGGCGCTGACCCAAGTGAGCAGATCGTCGAGCTCGAACGGCGTGTCGGACCAGCTCTGAAGCTTCTCCGCGATCCACGCGGCCAGGCCGGCTGGTGAGTCTGCGAGCGCGGCCGCGAGCGTGTGCGGCTTCGTCGATTGCTGCGCGATGTACCCGCCTTCTTTGCGCTGCCAGGTAGTGACGCGCTCGAGGTAAGCGAGTCCCTCGGCATCGAGTGTGGATCGGTTGGCAAAGACGGCGTGGAGCGGCGAGATATTCGTCAGGTGGAGGGCGCTGACGCGCTCGGGGTGCTTGACGGCAAGTTGCTCGGCAACGTCCGCGCCTATGTCTCCGCCCGACACGACGTAGCGCTCGTAACCCAGGTGCTGCATGGCTTCGGCGACGAGCGATGCCATACGGCCCGTCGTCATTCCCGGCTGCGTTAGCTCGTTTCCGAAGGGGAAGCCGGGGAGTGCCGGGACGACCACGTTCAGATCCGTGAGCAACGGCAGCACGCGCTCGAAGCGAAGCACTGAGTCGGGCCAGCCGTGCAACAGCAGGACGCTCGCAGCCCCGGCGGACGCCGCGCGCTGATGCACGAGCCGCAGCGCGCGATCTCCAGAGCCCACGATTTGCCAGGGGAGGGCGAGGATGCGGCGCTCCTGCGCGCGCCAGTCGAAGCGATCGCGCCAGGTGTCGAGCAAGTGCGCGAGAAAGTTGCTGTCGATGCCGCGCTGCCAGCCGGTTCCCTCAGGCAGGCGCGGTCGGCGAGTCGCAATGAGTCGACGACGCAGATCATCCAGTTCGGAATCAGCCACGGGAGCAAGCGGAGGTATCATGTGTTCGGTTGTACACAGGATGTGTTCCTGTGTACACATCCTGTTTTATGGGCTATTGCTGCCGGCGCTCATGACAGCCCGGGCCACCGCCTCCCCTCGACCGAAAGACGCGCAAAGGACTCGCGAGCGCATCTTGGTTGCGGCGCGACGAGAGTTTGCCCGAGTCGGGTTCGCCCGGGCCACCGTTCGCGAAATTGCCAGCGCAGCCGACGTCTCGGCCAACCTCATCACTCGTTACTTTGGCGGCAAGGACGGGTTGTTCGTCGCCGCAACGGAAGTTCATCTCAAACTCGATCGCCTATTCGACGGACCTCGAGCGTCATTGGGACGCCGAATGGCCGAAGGCATCGTCCGCCGGTGGACCACGATGGAAGGTGAGGACCCATTGCTCGTCCTGCTTCGTGCTGCCGGCGAGCGTAGCGAAGCGGCGGAAGCCCTGTCTACGTTTCTCGACGAAGAGTCGCTGGAACCGTTGCGACGACAGTTTCTCGAATATGGGATGACCGAGGAAGATGCCGCCGCTCGCGCCCGAGCGATCGACATCCTGATGCTCGGTGTCTCCGCCCGATTGCGGGTGCTGAGAGCCGATCTGGGCGACACGGACGCACTCGAGCGCTGGATCGCGCTTACCATCCAGCGACTCGTGGATGCTCCGTAGATGGCGCGAGCTTGCCGGTCACCGTTCGCTTGCGAGTGCGCTTCGCGTAAATTCACAGCGAGGGTAGCCCTCGCTCGCCGCGGCGGTCAGCACGCGCTGAGCGATGCTCGAAAGCGCTGCATATTCTGGGTTTTCGGCGGTCGTCAGCGCTTCGCGACTCACGTGCTCGAACAACGTCAGGGACGAGACGAGCTTGAGCACGTCGATCGACGAGCCCATGATCTTCAGCAGCGACCAGCCCTGCTCGATCCGCGCGGCCACGGCGGTCGCGATCTCCAGCAAGCGCGTCCGGAGCAGGGGATCTTCCAGGTAAGTTTTGGCTTCGCTCGGCCCAGCAAGTCCGTAGCGACGGGCGTCGAACGACGACCCGAGCCCTTCCAGCTGCGGAAAGACATACCAAATCCAATGCGATTGCTTGCCGCTGCCGCAAATTTCCGCCAGCGCGGCTGCGTAGCCATGAGCTTCTGCGGCCTGCGCGGCATGGAAACGTTGCAGCGTGGAATCCATTGGGGCAAGCCTAGCAGTCGCGAGGTCTCATTGACCATGCTATGACGAAGCATGGGCGACGGGGTAAGTCGGGCTGCGGGGCGTGTGCGACGGCGCGTTTTCTTGAGGGCATTGGCGCTCGGACTGACCGTGCCGGTCGCGGCGAGGCTGGCGAGCAACGCTCTGGCCGCGCCTGCCGCGCGTCCGAAGCGCTTCATGGTGTTCTACACGCCGCACGGCAATCCGACGGAGCACTTCAATCCCGCGCTAGTGGGCGGCGACCGTTCGAACTTTTCGCTCACTGCCAACGGCAAGGGCATCCTCGGTCCGTTCGAAGACTACAAGCGGTACATGAACGTGCTGCAGGGGTTCTATCACCCGAAAGGGTTAGGTACGCACGACGCCGTCGTGGCCTGCCTCTCGGGAACGAACGCGACGGACGTGAACGATTCGCGCCCGCGCACCACCGTGGAGCACGCAATCGCCAACGCGCTCGGCGTAAAGCCGCTGGTGCTCGGTGCCTGCCCTTACCCAATCAACGCGGTAGAGGTGAAGTCTCACGTTTTCTGGGACGGGCAACCCGTGCTCGCCGAGAAGAACCCGGTCAAGGCGTACGACGCGCTGTTTGGCGCTCTGGATAAGCCCAGCGCGGCGCCGGGACCGGATCCCAACGTGGAGCTTCGTGATGCATTGGTCGAGCTTACTTCGCGGGAGATCGCGACTTTGCAGAAGGAGCTAGCTGCGCTCACGACCGAGCAGAGCAAGCTGCAAACGCATCTGGCCGCGATGCAGGCGCTCAAATCAGGAGCCGGGACCAGCGGCGCAGGCCCAGTCGCGTGCACAGCGCCGCCGAGCATCGCGGCGATCAGCGCGTTGCGTGCTGCTTCGGCCGGGCAGAGCGACGACTTCTTCCTCAAGGCCGAGAACTACGCCAACGTGCTCGTTGCCCAGCTCGAGGTCGCAGCCAACGCGCTGCTGTGCAACTCCGCACAGGTCGTGGCCGTGCAGTCGATGTACGGCGTGTGCAACATCGACTTCAACCTGGTGGTCCCAGATGGCCTACAAAAGACGGGAGCGTCGCACCACGATGCGCTGTCTCACACCGACCCGAGCGGCAGTGGCACCGATCCGAGTGGTCTCGATCCGTCGACTCGGGTTCCCTTCGCGCTCGCGCAAAAGTGGCTGATGCAGCAGGTCGCGGACCACGTGCTGAAGATCTTGGATCAACCCGATCCGGCCGATCCTGGCCACACGGTGCTGGAAAACACGCTGATCTACATGTGCAGTGAGATCGGTGACGGAGCGCAGCATTCCACCAAAACCGAGCTGATTCAGCGCGGGCCCGTCGGGCCGACTGCTTATCTACCGCTGATCACCCTTGGTGGGGGCGGAGGCAGCGTGAAGACGCAGCAAGTGATAAACTTTGCGACCGATCGGCCCGCGGGAGATATTTTTCTCTCGCTGTGTCAGGCAATGGGTGTCTCGGGTCAGACCTTCGGTACCACCACCGGTCCGGTCACTGAACTATTGGTGCCGGGCGCATGAGCACGCGAGTCTGCCTGCTGGGCGCGCTTTCCGTGGCAGCGCTTACGCTCGGGTGTAGCAGTGTGAGCGAAGGCGCCCGCGCTGGTCTTGGAGGCTCGGGAGGCACGAACAGCAGCTCCAGCGGTGGCGCGAGTTCCGGCTCAGGCCCACAGCTTGCGCTGTGCGGTGCGTCCAAGCTCAGCCCGCCCATGCTGCGCCGGCTCACCGCGCGCGAGATGGTACGCACGCTGCAGGACGTTTTTCCCGAGGTGAGCTCGCAATGGACTTCGGAGCTCAGCCCGGATTCGACACCCGAGCGCGGCTTCGACAATGACGCGCGCACGCTGCAAGTCGGTAAGCAAACCGCGCTCGAGCTGTTCGACACCGCGACCGAGATCGGGTCGGCCGTGAGTGGCGCGCTGACCACCGTGTTGCCCTGCAGCGCTACTCAGCCCGACCGAAGCTGCGCGGCTAGCTTCGTGGATAAGTATGGAAAGAGGCTCTTTCGTCGCCCGCTCAAGGCCGACGAGCGCGAACGGTACCTCTCCTTCTTCGATTTGGCTCTGGGCAAGACTGATTTCACAACCGCCATTGGCTGGCTGACGCGGGCCCTGATCCAATCACCTGCGACCGTGTACCGGAGCGAGATCGGAGCTGTGAACGGCAAGAGTTACACGCTGAATCCGTACGAAGTCGCGACCGAGCTGTCGTACACGTTTGCCGGCACGACGCCCACTGACGATGCGTTGAATGCCGTGGCGATCGCTGCCCCGGACGCTCGCGTTACAAACGCCCATGCGCTGCTGCAGGCGTCGCGCAGCGAGGTCTTGCAACGCTTCTTCGCGGACTGGCTCGGCTATGGCGCAGTGCTCGGCATGACGAAGACTCACGTGCCGACCTTCACCGATTTGGGCAATGGGCGCGGCCTACGTGACGACATGGTGCAAGAAACGCGGAATTTCTTGGAGCAAGTGGTGGTCACGCAAAAAGGGGGGCTGCGCGAGCTGTTGACTGCTCCCACGACCAACCCGAGCTCCGCTCTGGCTACGTTCTATGGCTCGAATCCCGGGGCTACCGCGTTTCCGAGCCCTGCCGCAGACTACGCCTCGGTGACGCGACCCATGGGTGCGGGAATTGGTCTGCTCGCGCAAGGCTCGGTGCTGGCAGCGGCGGCGCGCACTGATGGATCTTCGCCGACCAAGCGCGGTCTGTTCGTGTTCACGCGCTTCTTGTGCCGCCAAAAGCGCAAGCCTCCGGACGTTGTGCCACCCCTGGCCCCGACCACGGACAAGGTCGTCACGACGCGCGATCGCTACGAGGTCGGTCACGCAACCGGCGCTTGCAAGTCCTGCCACAAGGACTTCGATCCGATCGGCTTCGGCTTCGAGCAATTCGACGAGGTTGGCCGCTATCGCGCGACGGACAATGGGGCTCCGATCAACACCGTGAGCAGAGTGCCGAACCCCGACGGGACGTCACTCTTCTCGTTCACGAGCTTGGACGATCTCGCCCGCGGTCTGGCCGAAGAGGACGCGGCATCTGTGTGTGCGAGCGGCTTCTTGACCCAATACGCGTTCGGCATCCCGGACGAATGCTTGGGCGAGACGCGCCGTGCTGAGTTTCTGGCCGGAAATCTGGGCTTTCTCGAGTACTTTACGTCGCTGGCCGCTGAACCTTCGTTCGAGCGCCGCGAGCTGCCTTGAGTTGGGCCGCCGTGAGTGCAGCCCGAATCAGCGGCTGCACTTCCGCTCGAGCGCGTCGACCCGCGTGTGACTAGTGACTACCGCCGCTACCGCCTGCGCCCGCGTGAGGCGCTGCTCCGCCACTGCCGCCAGCGCCACCACTGCCTTTGCCGCCGCTTCCGCAGCTCAGCTCGACGCTGTCGACTGCCGACTGATAGCAAAGCCCCGGTGCGCCGAGCGCGTTCGCAAACTCCGTCTCAGTGGCACTCCACTTACGACACAGCGTGCCGGGGAGCGTGCTGCAGTCGGACGAACACGAGCAATTGGACAAGCAATAGCCGAGATCGAGCAGCCCAGAGTCATCCGACAGAATGCCAGCGCACAAACCGCCCGGAGCCGGATTGGCACCTGAGCCATACAGGCACTCAGAGCCAACCGCACAGAGCTCTCCGCAGACTCCGGTCATTGGGCTCGTGCCTACGGGACTCGTGGGGATGCAGACGCCTGTGCAAGTGTTGGTGGCTGCATCTGGCGCGCAGGCAGTTCCGGCGGGATCTCCGACGGGCTTGGTTTTGGTACACAGGCCGAGGACGCTACTCTTGTCGCAATACAAGCCGCTACCGCACTCTGCGTCCGAGCGGCAATGAGGCACACAAAACGGCGCGCTTTGGGTCGAACCGAGATCCACACACATGAAATCGAGGCGGCCCCAGCACTTGCTGCTCAAGTCTACGGGGGCGCCCGGTTCGCAGGCATCCAAGCAGTACCCCTGAGGTGTGGAGGTCAAGCTGAAGTTAGCGCACTCGGCGCCGACTTTGAGCGCGCTGCACTCAGTGCCGCCAGGCGTACAAGCCATCGTGCACATTCCGTTCGAAGGACCGCCGTCACCGAGCAACGTGCTGCTTGCGGTGATGCAAATCAGGCCCGTTCCGCAGTCCGCGTTGTTCGTACATTCGGCGCCGAGCATTTGGTTGCCCGAGCTTCCGCCTCCGCCCGCGCCGCCGCGCCCCCGGCCTCCCGCGCGCCCTGCACCCGCGAAGTGGGTGCCGCCACTAGCGAGCGTGCCACCCGCTGCGGTGCTACCGCCCGCGCTGCTGCCGCCGCCAGCGGTGTCACCGGTTTCTGCCTCGCCACCGTGACTTCCTATCGAGCCACCAATTGAAGCGCCTGCCCTGTGTCCCTCGCCACCAGAGCCGCTCTCGCTCGGTTCTGCACCGCCGTTATCGGCGTTACTCGTCGACTTACCGCTGCAAGCGAACAGCAGAGCCGCGATGGACACGATGCCGCTGGCGCGACGAGCTCGAAGCATTGAACCGAGTAGCGTTTGAACAGTCGTGGATTCGTTTTGCATGTCCCCAGCTCGAGGCTACGTTGCAGTCTAACCCTCGTCTATCACTATCCACGTCCATGCCTGGTGTAGGCCGCCAGCCACAGTGCAAGCTCGCGAACCCCTCGGTCTCCCGGCGCTCGAACGGTTCCGCCAAGTCCTAGCGTTTCTCGCTCAGCTTCGGTCAATCCACGGCAGCAAAGTGCCGGAGCTAGCGTTTCATCCGTTCGACGATTGGCTTTCCGGTTTTGAAATCCCTGCCCTTGATGTCGATGTACTCGACCGAGAACGGGCTCGAGAGCTTGACGTGGATCGAGAGCAGCTCAGCAGTGACGCCGGCGATTGTCGTGCGCGCGACCGCGACGCAGTTGCCGTTCGGGCCGCGACGAGTGACGATGCCGATTGGGCGACCGACGGCCTTGAGGCGCATGGCGTAGTCGGATTCAGTCGTGCTTCGTTTCACGATGCGTTGCGCCGCGATGCCGTAGGCCATCGCGTCGAGCATGCCAGTGGCATGGGTGACGACCGGAGGCGCTTTTTCGAATTCGCGCCAATAGGGCGTGACCGCTTCGTCGTTGAAGGGTTGGCAGTTTTTATCGAGGCGCATCCAATAGTCGACGCGGTTGTGGTCATCACTCTTGGAGATGAAGAAGACGGTTTGGATGTCGTTCCCGCCGAATGGGGGATAGGCCGCGAGTGCTGCTGGCGCGATGAGCATGCCGGCAATTGCCCAAAGAACGGTCGCGCGCACGCGGCGATTCGCCCACGGCTCTGCGCCCTTACCCAAAGCGACCATGTATTCGACATCGTGAGCCATCGCGCCGACGAGCGCCAGATTTCGACCGCGATCATGGGCGACAAGGTGCGCATTTGGCAGTCACGAAAATGTCATCGAGCGACTCTGGGCTTTGCGCCGCCGCTTGCCGTGCGCGCCCGCTACCCCAATCAAGAACCCGTATCTTGCACGAAGGGCCCGCGAATGGCTAAGTCGGTCGAAGATCGCGGACGAGGCGCCCGGCGGGCAAGGCGCGACGAAGGCGCATACTGCGGGTATGTAACTGAGGAGCAACGCAGCACGCCGGGATGCATCGGTCGCGAGATCGAGCGACTTAGCCATTCGCGGGCCCTAGGCGTGCTCCCAACCCGAACAAGCGAAACGCGCAGGCCGTGCTGTCGCGACGGACGTCTTGCTCAGAGCGATCCGCGAAGCGGGCGACGCTTTTGGCAACGTGCGGCAGGTACGAGGGCTCGTTGCGACGGCCGCTCACGCCCTTCAAATCGCGCGGCAGCAAGAAGGGCGCGTCGGTTTCGACCATCAGGCGGTCGCTGGGGATGCGTTTGAGCAGCGCTTGCAGGTGCGTGGCTCGTCGTTCGTCGCACACGAAGCCGGTGATGCCGATGCACAGACCGAGTTCCAAATACGCTTCCAGCTCTGCCGCGTTGCCGGTGAAGCAATGCACGACACCGCCGCTGAGCGATTTACACGCATTGCTCAAAATGCCAAAGAAGTCCGCGTGAGCGCTGCGCTCGTGTAGAAAGACCGGCTTTTGCAAGGACGCGGCCAGCTCGAGCTGGCTCTCGAAGGCCGCGCGTTGTTCGGCGCGCGGTGAAAAGTCGCGATCGTAGTCGAGCCCGCATTCGCCCACCGCGACGACCTCTGGACAGAGCGCGAGAGTGCGCAGTTCTCCCTGAGTATGCCGATCGAAGCCGCGCGCGTTGTGCGGATGCACGCCCGCGGTAGAGCACAGCGCGCTCGGTCGCGTGCGCGCGAGTTCGAGCGCTGCCTGACTGAGCGAGGCGGTCAAGCCGGTGACGATCATGTGCTCTACGCCCGCACTCAGCGCGCGCTCGATCACTTGCGGGAGATCGGCCCGGAACTGCTTGCTCGTCAGATTCACTCCGATGTCGACTAGGCCGTTCAAGCGCTTTGCTCCAGGGTCAGGGTGTAGCTCGGAGCGAGCCGCTCCCAGATGCGCCGATGATACGTTGCAGCATCCCAATTGGGGTCCGCATCTTTCGGTGCGCGCGTTCGGTGCAGCTTGCCGCGAGCAAAAGCGCGCAGCGCACACAGCTCCGTGGTTCGTAGTTTCAAACGCTGCAGTTCACGCTGCTCGGCTGCCATGGGCGCTTGCCAGCGCGTGCCGAGGGCGCGTTTCAAGGTTCGAATGCGCTCGGATAGGTCCGATAGATCAGCTCGAAATAGGCCTAAATTGAAGTGAAATGACATAGATGGATACTCCTGTTGAGTGGTTGCCTCGCAGTGCTCCGCAAGTCGCGGGACGAGGCGATGGGTTGTGCAGAAAGCGCGCGAGCAACATGCCGCGTGCGGGTGCGCCGACGCTGCGGCGAGGCCGGGCGCAGATGCACGTTCGCGGCGTCCAATTGCTTGGAAGCCACGCAGTAGCGGGGACTTGATTCGAACAAGTCTCTCCGGAAGGCTATTCCGGCGTAGGTTCCGCTCCTACCACCCCGCAAAAATAGGCGATTACTCAGCGTATTACGCTGAGCTGGGTCGATTCTTCCTCGCGCGTCCGACTTGCCAACGCTTTTCGTCAGAGACGAGTGAGCCGTTGGGCAGCGACGCGCATGAATTGATTCGCAAAAACGAACGGAGAAAGAATTAGAAGCCCAGCACCACCTTTACTTTGTTGTTGCGTAGGATGAGCCACGCCATCGGATCTGTCAAGGCCGACGCGCGCCCCCCCTCGCGCCCCCCTCGCGCGTCGCGGCTCCTCAACGTTGCAGACGACAGTACGCGCTGACGATGGCTCGGAATGAAGCGATCAGCACGTCTTCGTGTTCGCCGACGCCGTAGCGCTGTTGCCCACCGTTACGCAGAGCGACATAGGCGATGGCGCGCGCGGTTGCGCCTTCGCTCGTGGCATGTTCTGCGTAGTCGCTGAGCTCGAGTTCAGTGCCGACGCATTGAGCGAGCGCGTGCATGAATGCTTCGATGGGGCCGGCGCCGCTGCCGCGGAATTCTTGCGTATTTCCCGCGTAGTTGAAGCGCGCGCTCACTTCGCACGACGAGCCATCGCGCTTGCGCGCGACGCCCGCGCTTTCGAGCAGCAGTGGACCCGCGGTCTCGACGTACGTGCTGCGAAACAGCGCGAGCGTGGCTTCGGCGGAGTATTCCTCGCTGCTTTGATCGGTGCGCACCTGAACTTCGCGGCTCAGATCGATGGCCAAAGCGCGTGGCAGGCGCAGGCCGTAGTCGCGCTCCAGTACGTGCGCGATGCCGCTCTTGCCGGATTGGCTGTTGATGCGGATCACCGGCTCGTAGCCGCGCCCGATGTCGGCGGGGTCGATCGGCAAGTAGGGCACTTCGTACAGCTTGCCGTCAGTCGTCTCCATGGCCTTTTGGCCTTTGTGGATGGCATCTTGATGCGAGCTGCTGAACGCGGTGAACACCAAACTACCGGCGTATGGGTGGCGCGGGTGTACCGGCAGTTTGGTGCACTCTTCGACCACGCGCACCAGCTCGGGCATGTTCGGAAACGCGAGCCCTGGATCCACACCGTGCGAGTACAAGTTGAGCGCGAGCGTCACGATGTCGACGTTGCCGCTGCGTTCACCATTGCCCAGCAAGGTGCCTTCGACGCGTGTCGCGCCTGCCAGCAGGCCGAGCTCCGCACAAGCGACGCCAGTACCTCGGTCGTTGTGCGTGTGCAAGCTGAGGATCACGCTGTCCCTGCGCTTCAAGTTGCGGTCGAACCACTCGATGCGATCGGCGTACACGTTGGGCGTCGTGACTTCGACGGTCGTCGGCAAATTCAGGATCATTTTGCGCTCTGGGCTCGGATCCCAAGCTTCGACCACGGCTTCACAGACTTCGAGCGCGTAGTCGAGCTCGGTGCCAGTGAAGCTCTCGGGTGAGTATTGAAACGTGACCTCGGTGCCGCCAAGCTTTGCGGCTTCCGCTTTGACCCAGCGCGTGCCTTGCACGGCCAATTCCAGAATCTCGCGCTTGGATTTACCGAAGACCACGCGCCGCTGCAGCGCCGAGGTCGAGTTGTACAAGTGCACGATGGCGCGCTTGGCACCGACAATGGCTTCGAAAGTGCGCGCGATCAGCGGCTCACGTGCTTGAGTAATGACTTGAGGGATGACTCGCTCGGGCAACGCGCCGCTCTCGAGCGCCCAACGAATGAAGTCGAAGTCGGTCTGTGACGCCGAGGGAAAGCCGAGCTCGATCTGCTCGAAGCCGACCGCAACCAACAGCGCGAGCAGCGCGCGTTTCCGCTCATGCCCCATTGGATCGGGCAAGGCCTGATTGCCGTCTCGCAGATCGACGCTGCACCAAGTGGGAGCACGATCGAGCGCGCGATTGGGCCAGCGGCGATCAGGCAGGTGGACGCGTTCGGGGGCTCGGTATCGGGTAAAATCGAAGGACATCGTGGGCCTCGGAGGGATTGGGCTCGGAGAGGCACGACGCAGCGCTTCGACCTCTCCGCGGCGGTTGCGGGAGAGGTTTGCGTGGAACGTTTCAGGCTACTGGCTACGTTTCACACCTCTCCCGCGCTGCTAAGAAGCAGGAGGGAAAGGGGAGAGAAACGGGCGCAGGAGCTCAAGGTGAGGGGAAAGTATGCGAGCGCGGGCCGCGCTGTCAAGGCCGCTTGCCCGTGATGGCGCCCGGTTGACGCGGCCGCGTCGCGGATGGATTGGGGAGCCGACAAATGACGGGTCGGGATTTGCGTCGCGAACGCGCGCGCGACAGTGGGCGCTTGCTGCGCGGCAGCCTGGTTTGCAGAGTGGCTGCGTGCGGCTTCATCGCTGCTTGCGCACGCACTCAGCTTTCGGAGCTTCAGTGGCAGAACGAGCTCGACCCCGCCAAACCTGCGGGCGGAGCGTCTAGCAACTACGCCGGCGGACGAGCGGGTATCGCGGGTCAAAGCGGAAGTGCTGGCCGAGCCAACTCGAGCCAACTCGGCGGAGGTCCGAGTATCTCGTTCGGCGGACACAGCGCTGACGTTGGAGGCAGCGGTGACGTGGGAGAGGGCGGAGCGGGCGGGGAAGACGACAGCGCGCGCTCGTTGCCCATTTGCCCTCGCGCGGTCACGCTCGCACTCGACGGCCCGCTGGTTCAAGAAACTCAGGGCTTGGTCGACAGCGCGGTCGCTGGCGATTGGAATCGTGATGGCAAGCTCGATCTCGCCGGTGCCAACGAGGATGGCAGTGTCAGCGTGCTTTTCGGCTTCGGCGATGGCTCGTTCGACTCGAGCGCCGTGTATCAGAGTGGGCTGGAGACATTGCTCACGCAACCGGAGTCTTCGCTCACGCGAGAGGCCCAGACTTCGATTGCATCCAGCGATTTGAACGGAGACGGGTGGCTCGACTTGGTCGTTGGCAATCGCAGCGCGAGCTACTTAGCCGTGCTCTTGGGAACGGCGAATGGCTCGTTCAGTGTCGGGGCGACGGATGCGACGGAGGGTGGCCCGAGCGCAATTGCGCTCGCGGACTTCGACGGTGACGGCACGACCGACATCGCCGTAGCAGCCCATACCGGGGCGGTATCCGTACTGCTCGGAAAGGGAAACGGCAAGTTCGGCAGCAAGATCGTGACCTCGATTGGCGGCACCTTGAAGAGCATCGCCAGTGCCGATTTGAATCACGATGGTCGCATGGACGTCGTTACCGTCGGCGACGTCGAACTTTCCGTGCTGCTCGGCGACGGCGCAGGCAGCTTCGTCAAGACGCAGACTCACCCGAGCTCACTCACCGTCAACTCGATCGAGATTGCCGACTTCGACGCTGACGGCCACGCGGATCTGGCGTTCGGCGCGACATGCTCGCCGTCGTTTTACCAGGACACTCAGATCGGTATCCTACTCGGAAATGGCGACGGTACGTTCGTCGCTAGTGTCAACTACCCAACCGGTCCAAATTGCTTCGAGCACATCGCGGTCGCGGACGTGAACAAGGACGGCGCAGCCGACGTGGTCACCTCACCCGTGAGTGCCTTACTTGGCGAGGGCGATGGCACTTTCTTGCCGGTCCGCCTGAGCTCGAAGGCAGTCAGCGGCAATTTGCTCGGTCTTGGCGATTGGAATGGCGATGGCAAGCTCGACGTGGCTTCCGCGAGCGATCACTGGGTGACTGTCTTTCTCGGCGAGGGCGATGGCAGATTCGGTGCCAATGAGGTGTATGCGGCGGAGTACGCACCGCACTCGCTCGCCTTGGTCGATATCGACCGAAACGGGACCTTGGACCTGATCACCGCGGGTACTCACGAGTATCACGGCGGTGCGGGCGGTAGCGCCGTGAGCGTGCAACTCGGCGTTGGTGATGGCACCTATCGGCAAGCCATCGACTACGACACCAGCTTGGGCGCGCAAGAGACGACTACCGTGGACCTCAACGGTGACGGCTGGCTGGATCTGATCACCTTGGGTCGCGCACCGAGCAGCAGCGACCCGCTGACTAGCGTCGGGGTCCGACTCGGCATCGGTAACGCCGATTTCACGAAGGAGCTGGTCTCGAAGGTTGGGCAGAGCGTCAGCGCGTTCGCGACCGGCGATCTGAATGGTGATGGCTACCCGGATATCGTGGCGGCCAACGGCGATGCTCCAACCATCAACCTGCTGGTGGGCAAGGGTGACGGATCCTTCTTTCTCGATTCAACCTTGGCGCTGCCCGCCAGCGCTCGCGGCGTTGCGGTGCTCGAAGCCAACGGCGACGGCAAGCAAGATATAGGCCTCACCCTGGATAACGGCACGGTTGGTATCTTCCTTGGCATTGGCGGCGGCATCTTCGCGCCCTGCCGACAGTATCGAATGGGCGACACTGAGTTCGGGATCACCGCCGCGGATCTGAACCAAGACGGCAATGTCGACATCGTGACGTGGGGACCCGATTCCGTGAGCACCCTTTTCGGAGCCGGCAATGGCTCGTTCAATCGACGTCGTTCGTACGAAGCGTCAGCGGTGGGACGGCTAGTCGTGGTCGACGTCGACCAAAACGGCACCCCGGATTTGGTCATGACGAGTGCACCAGGTGGCTTGTCGATCCTGCTCGGTGCACGGGACGCGACGTTTCTTTGCGCGACACGCTACGCGCCGGGAAGTTACCTGAGCGGTCTCGGCGTCGGCGACGCGAATGGCGACGGAAGGCTGGACGTGGCAGCGGGCAGCCCTGCGGGAGTTGACGTCTTTTTGAACGTCTCACCCTAACTGCGTCGTGTTTCGTGGCGAGGTCTGGACTCGTTGCCTAGAATTTGCGGCATTTCTTGGCGTCGCCCGCAGTCGCGGCGCGATTTGTTCCGCTGCGCGGTGGTCGCGCTTGCGGACCGCTAGGCCGCGTGCGAGACGTTCCGCGTGTCAGCTCCCGTTGTGTCTCGTGCCATCCCTCGCATCGACCCTCGCGCCAGCCTCGAAGCGAGCGTCGTGAGTTTCCTCGATGCGCTCGCACAGGGCGGCTTTCGCGGCGACATTCGTAGCGACTATGGCACGCGGCTCACGGCAGCGACGGACAATAGCATCTATCAGCAGCTGCCCCAGGCCGTGATCTTCCCGCGCGAACACCAGGACGTGGTGCTTGCTTTGCGACTCCTGGCCGAACCACGCTTCGAGGGCGTGTCGCTCACGGCGCGCGGTGGTGGCACGGGCACCAACGGTCAGGCGCTCACGCGTGGCGTGGTGATGGATCTATCGCGCCACCTGCGCGGCATCTTGGAGTTGAACTTGGCCGAGGGCTGGGTTCGCGTGCAGCCGGGTGTGGTGCTCGACGATCTCAACGCACACCTCAAGCCGCACGGCGTGTACTTCGCGGCCAATCTCTCGCCCAGCAACCGCGCCACGATGGGCGGCATGATCTCCACGGATGCGAGCGGAGAAGGCTCGCGCTTGCACGGCAAGACCAGCCGCCACGTGCTCGACCTTTCGCTCGTGCTGCGCGGCGGCGTCGAGCATCGCACGCGCAAGGTGAATGGCGCGGAGCTCGGCGAACTGTGCGCGCGCAACGACGTGGTGGGCGACGCGTATCGCATCGTGCGCGAGATCGCCCAGAGCAAGGCCGACGACATTCAGAGCACGTTCCCCAAGCTGCTGCGTTACATGACCGGCTACAACCTCGCGCACATGGCCACGCGCGACGGTGAGAGCGTGGATTTGGCGCAGCTAGTTGCGGGCAGTGAAGGCTCGCTTGCGGTGGTCACCGAGGCACGCCTCAAATTGACGCCGTTTCAGAAGCAGCGCGCGCTGTTCGTGCTGCGCTACCCGAGCTTCGACGATGCGTTGGCGAGCTCTGAATGGCTGGTCGGCACCGACCCGGGTTCGGTGGAGACGATCGACGAGACCGTCATGAAGCTGGCCAAGGCGGACGTGATCTACGATCAAGTCAAGCCGTTCTTGGTGGACGAGCCCGGCGTCGAGACGCGCGCGATCAACCTCGTGGAGTACAGCGGCGACGAGGCCGAAGCCGTACAGCGCAAGGTGGACGAGCTGCTAGAGATCATGGCTCAGCGCCGCGGGCAACCCGGCGTGCCACACGGCTACGCGTTGACCTGGAAGCCGAACGAGCGTGAGAGCTTGTGGAACCTGCGCAAGAAAGGCGTCGGCCTTTTGGGCAACGCACCGGGCGCGCGCAAGCCGGTGCCGTTCGTCGAAGACACCGTAGTGCCGCCCGAAAATCTGCAGGCCTACGTGCGCGAGTTCCGCGCCCTCCTCGATAAAGAGGGCCTGTATTACGGCATGTTCGGGCACGTGGACGTGGGTTGTCTACACGTGCGACCCGCCCTGGATCTCAAAGATCCTGAAGACGAAGCGCGCATTCGACGCATCTCCGACGCCGTGACCGAGCTCGTGACGCGACACGGAGGCCTACTGTGGGGCGAGCACGGCAAGGGTTTTCGCTCGGAGCTCGTGCCGCATCACTTCGGCCCAGTGTTGTATCGCGAGTTGCAGCGCATCAAAGCAGTCTTCGATCCGAACAATCAGCTGAACCCGGGCAAGATCGCCACGCCCTTCGGTAAGAAGTATCAGCTCGCGACGATTTCCGGACCGACGCGCGGCGCGCAAGATCGAACGATTGCCAAGAGCGATCTGAGCGCACTGAGCACGGTGGTGAACTGCAACGGCAATGGCCAATGCTTCGACACCAACAACGACAACGTGATGTGCCCGTCGTCCAAGATCACGCGCGACCGCATTCACTCGCCCAAAGGTCGCGCCGGCTTGATGCGCGAATGGCTTCGCCTTCTCAGCGAGCGCGGGCTCGAAGCGAGCAGCGCGCTTCACGGTGGGCGCGCGTTGCCGTGGCCGGCGCGCCTCTATCAACGCTTGTTTTTTCAGGCGCGCAGCGCGGACTTCTCGCACGAGGTGTACGACGCGATGCAGGGCTGTTTGGCCTGCAAAGCGTGCGCTACGCAGTGCCCGATCAAGGTCGACGTGCCCGACTTCCGAGCTCAGTTTCTGGAGCTCTATCACCGTCGCTACGCGCGGCCGCTGGGTGACTACGCGACCGTCATGCTCGAGCGCATGTTGCCGTTGCTCGCGCTCGCGCCGCGTCTCGCCAATTTCTTTTCGCACAACCCGCTCACCCGCACGCTGCTCAAGGGCGCGGCGGGCATCGTCGATGCGCCGCGCTTGGATCCGGAGCCAGCGCTCGCGCGGCTGCGCAAACACGGCATCCCAGTGTCCGATCTGGCCGCGCTGAGCGCCCTGCCAAAGAACGACAAGGTGGTCGTGGTGCTGCAGGATGCGTTCACCAGCTTTTATGAGCCCTCGGTGCTCGAAGCGTCGTGCTTGCTACTCCGGGGTCTCGGCTTCGTGCCTCACGTGCTGCCCTACTTCGAGAACGGCAAGGCCCTGCACATTAAGGGATTTCTTGGCCAATTTCAGCGTGTAGTGCAGCGAAACACGGCGCTTCTGCGCAAAGTCGCGGCGTTGGGCCTGCCCATGGTTGGCATCGAGCCGGCGGTGGTGTTGACCTATCGCGACGAGTATCCGAAAGAGCTGGCTGAGCCCGCGGGCTTCCGGGTCGCGCTGCTGCAAGAGTGGCTGTCAGAGCAAACGCTGTCACCGGGCAAGGTGCAGAAAGACACCAAGTTTCGTCTGCTTTCGCACTGCACGGAGCAAGCGCTCGTCAGCAAAGCGCCCGCGCTGTGGGCCAAAGTCTTCGAAAACTTGGGCGTGCCCTTGGAGATCGTCAAAGCCGGCTGTTGCGGCATGTGCGGCGTGTACGGTCACGAAGCGCGGCACCTCGACGACTCACTGGGGATCTTCGAATTGTCCTGGAAGAAGAAGCTCGACCCCAACACGGACCGCGAGCGCGTGCTCGCCACGGGCCACTCTTGCCGGCATCAGGTCGATCGCACGCTGGGCTTCACGCCGCGTCACCCGGCGGAAGCGCTCTTGTCCGTGCTCGGGAGTGGCTAGCGGTAGCAGTATTGCTCGTCACGGCCCGTGGCGCAGTCATCGACATCGTTGCATACGGCGCTGACGGGCACTTGGGTGCCGTCGTCACAGAGGAAGCTCCTCGGATCGTCAGGTGGGCAGAATGGCGTCGAGGTGACGGGACACACTTCAGGATCGCAGATCTGTCCCCAATCGACGAGTTTGTCGCCGCAGACGACGTCGTGGCAGCCGCGTTCGTCGTGGCCGTCCGCGCAATCCAAGTGATAGTCGCAGCGACCCGTGAATTGAAACGTGCCGTCCGCGCACAAGATGGCGCCGAAACAGGTGTTGCCGTTGAGCACCATGATCGCTTCGTCGCTTCCGCACGAAGGCACGAGTTCTGCGGGGCGATTGGGCCCACCCGGTCCGTCTGGGCATTGCTGATACGCGCGGCCGCGTGCTCGCAATTGCCGGATTCGGCAGCGCACCGCCTCTTCGAGGTCGGGGACCCTGCGCGACTCTTCGAGGATGCATCGTAAACCGGTTGGGTCGAACAGTTTCTCGAAGCCCGACTCGGCTCGGGCGCAGCCATCGAGTCCTTTGGCGTCGAGGTGCCAAGAGGGGAGGGGTAGACACGTGCACTGCGCGTAGCCCTCCGCGTAGCCGACTTTGAGTCCCAGCTCCAAAAGCTCGCGCCCCGCGAGGCGATTGATGGTGGCGTCATCGGTGTCCAGCGCGGCCAGGATCTCATCGGGCCCAGCGCCGCCCGCGTCCGAATCGCCCCCGCTGCCGCCGCTTCCTCCGCTTGATGTACCGGCGGTGCTGGCATTCCCCGCGACGCTCGCAGAGCCCGCAGACTCCGAAGTGCTCCCGGCTGTCAGTGTCGCGCCAGCGGAACCACTCCTATCGACGAAGTCGTCGTGCGGTGATGAGACTTTGCCGCAAGCGTTCGAAGCAAGCGCCGGCACCAAGCACCAACACCACACTGCTCGCCCGAGCATTGACCCGACCCCCGCCGTTTTCTTCCGCCCACCCCCCACGCTCGCTCGCATAAAGGATGGATACCTCGAACGCCAGCGCCGAGCCAACCTTGGAACGCCCACTCCGCGTCCGAGCAGCGGACCGTCGAGTTCAGCGCTGGAATAGGCGCGGAAATGAGCAATGTTGCTGTACGGAGTCCGGCGAGCACTCGAGCTTTCGTATCGTTGGCGGAGACTCCAGAACGTCCAGGACGAGTGCGGGATCGTCGCCGTAGTCCGTGGCATCGATCGCGAGGTACGTCGAATCTGGCGACCACATCGGAACACCCCACTGTGTGAGTCCCAGCATGTCGAGTTCGGTGATCTCGATGTTGTCCGGGTCAGTGAGGTTCACCAGGTGGTACAGCGGGGGCGATGCAAAGTCCGACAGCAGGAGTTGCTGGAGGTCCGGAGAAGCGTCGACGCGACCGTTGTAACCCTGGCGGCGGTCGAATTCCGGGTCGACGAGTTGTGACGGGGAGGGGCCATCCGCCTGCATTCCGCATCAACAAGATCGCTACGCGAGCTACGCGACGCGCGCGCCGGCCGCGCCCGCTAACCCAACCCAAACCCAAGCTCGGGAGAATTGGGGGTAAGCGGGCGCGGCGCGCGCGGCCCGTCGCGTAGCTCTCAGGGCCTCGCTGCGCTCTAATGGCCTAGGCGCGGCTCACTGTGCGGGCAGGGCGCCTCGAGTCGTTTCGGGGCGGAGTCGGCGCTCATTGGCTTGGATGCGCTCTTCGCTCATCGCGGAGAGGACTTCCAGGAGCGGCGGGTGAGTCATGATCACGTCGCGGAAGGCCGCGGCAGGGAGCAGCAGCGCAAAACCGGCGCTGACGCTTCGCACGTCGGCTTCGGCGGCGGAGCGACCGAGCAACGAGATCTCGCCGAACATGCCACCTCGCTCCAACGTCGCCAACCACTGTTCGCGCTCGCCATCGACCCGAACGACGTCGACCGCGCCGCACAGGAGTATGAATAGGCCTGGTGAGCGCGTGCCTTGTTGAATCAAGACCGCGCCTTCTTTCACTTCGATGAACTCGAACTTGCGGCTCAGCGCGCGCCGCTCCGCGGTGTCGAGGTGCGCGAAGAGGGGGCTCGTTCGCACCAGGTGCTCGAGCATGCGACTGCGCAGAAATCTGAGCAGCACCGGCACGACGTTTAGATTGTCGACAATGCACTCGCGCATGGATTCGCGATTGAACGCGAGCAGATCGCAGTCTTCGGCGGCTCGCGCGGTCGTTGGCTGTGGGTCGTTACTGATTAGCGCGCCTTCGCCGAAAAATTCATTCTCGCCGACGCGATAGAGTTCGACGTTCGCGGCTTCGTCGAACATGGCAACGCTGCCGTTCACTACGACGTACAAGCAGTCAGGCGTGTCGTCTTGCTCGAATACGACTTCCCCGCTTTGCAGGTGCATCAGCCGGCTCTGCCTCACGAGACCTTCGAGGCTGCGCGGATCCATCTCTGCGAAGAGGGGTATCGCGGGCAGGATCCCGCGAGCCTGATTGAGTGCCTGCTCGTCTGCGCTGGGTTCGATGTTGTCGATCGCCAGTCGAAACATCCCCGATGGGGTCTGCTTGTCAGCCGGCCACGCGCAAGAGCCTGGCACGAGCAGCCGCAGGTCCGCTTCTACCGCGAGCGGAGGCGATGAGACGACGGGGCTCTCCTCCGCGGAGGCATCTTCAATGGGCGCATCTTCAATGGGCGCATCTTCAATGGGCGCATCTTCAATGGGCGCATCGCTGGTCGGGGCATCACAAACAACGGGTGGTTGCGACGCTACTGATTCGGCTTCTTCGATGAGCGGCGGAGCTACACTCGCGGGTTGCGAACGCGTGAGCGGCGGCACTGCCGGCGCTTCGACGCGGATGCTCGGTGACTTCGATGACTCTCTCGGGGCCCGGCGCGCGACCATGCGGGCCACGGCAACCAGCCCCTTTTTGGCAACCAAACGTCGCGCCGCGCTCGGTAGGGGCGCCGCCGTTGACGCTTCAGGCACAGTGCTCGTTGGCTCGGTCTTCTCGACGACTTGTCGGCGCGCTGGCGGCGCCGGTGGCGGTGCAACAGCCGCCTGCGGGCCAGGGCTGCGCAACTGATTGAGCCAGGCGAGTGCTGCCGGATGCTTGGGATCGACCGCCAACATCATCTTACAGATGGCGATCGCCTTCACCACCAAGTCCATCGCCACGTAAGCTTTGGCCGCGCGCGCCAAGGCGTCCAAGTACGACTCGGCGTCACCCAAAAGTCGGTGACACTCCGCTGCGCGGCGCGGCCAGTCCGGCTCTCGCGGCTCGAGCTGCTCGAGTTGCGCGAGCTTCTCCAAGGCCTTCTGTGACTCTCCGGCGCGGAGGAGCGCGAGCGCGTCCGTCTGCAACCGCTTGATTCTGCGCGCCTGCGAACTCACGACGGGCACTCGCGGAACGACGCTGGCATCGACCTACCAGTATACGGCATTGGCCCTGCTCACGCCCGCACCGAGATCGATAAACCGAGCCCGCGCGCACCTCTTTCGCACCTGGTGTGCGCAAGAGTAGGCAAGACCTGTCCGACCACTGACGCGCTGCCGGTGCGCTCAGCCCCAGGTCGCGCGTTGGGCGCTCAAGAACTGCTTCACGGAACTGGGCGTGCTGCCCGTGAGGTCTTGTACCGAGCTGGACTCGATCGCCAATTGTCCAGCAGATCCGGAACGCTCGAACGAGACTAAGAGCTCGGCCACAGGAGTCGGTAGGCCAGCGCGCACGAGATTCGCAACCGCCGTAGCGGCGTCGACCGCGATGTACTCGATTGGCTTTCCGACGAGCTCACTGATCGTCCCTGCTAGCTCCGTTTGGGTGATGGCGCTCGGTCCGGTGATGTCCAGCACGGCGCGCCCAGAAAAGTTCCCGGAGAGCGCGAGGGCCGCGGCACGCGCGCAGTCTTCTCGCGTGACGTAGCTGACCTTGCCGGCACCGAACGAGTTGACCAGTTTGCCGCTCTTTACCGCATGGCCGAGGCCCATCAACAAGTAGTTGGTGTACATGTTGTTGCGCAGCACGGTGTACGGCACCTCTGATTCGCGCAGCACGGTCTCGGTGCCCCAATGATCGGGGGCGAGCGTCACGAGCGAGCTCGGCTCACTATGCGTGAGCGAGGTGTATACCAGGTGCTCGACGCCGCTGGCCTTTGCCGCCTGCACGGCGTTCGTGTGTTGTTCGAGGCGTTGGCCGGGCTGACCGAGCGCGTCGGTGCTGACGATGAGCGCGCGTTGTGCGCCGCTGAATGCGCTCCGCAGCGTCCCCGCGTCGTCGAAGCTTGCCGCACGAATCTCGACACCTCTGGCGGCCAGGTCTGCGACCTTGTCCGGGGTGCGCGTGAGCGCAATCAGCTTGCGCCCCGCGTTCCCTGGATCGGCGAGCAGAAGTTCGACTACACGCCGGCCGAGGTGACCCGATGCGCCAGTCACGAGGAGAGTTCCGTTGTTTTGATTTGCCATCGAGTAAGAGCTTGCGGTCGACGACGCCCCGTTCACAGTCCGTGATTTTGGATTAGCATTGTTCCATAATTGGAACGATGCCCAAGCAGCTGGATGATTTGGTGGTTTTCGTGGCGATCGCTCGCGCTGGGAGCGTGTCGGGAGCGGCACGCAAGCTGCGCGCGCCGAAGTCGAGCGTGAGCCGTGCGCTGTCCCGCTTGGAGGAGTCGCTGCGCGCGCAGCTCGTGTATCGCAGCACGCGGCAGCTCAACTTGAGCCCCGCCGGCACCGCCCTGCTCGCTCGCGCCGAACCTCTCGTCGAAGCGCTGGCAGCGACGCTCGAACCGATCGCGGAGGCAGAGGTACCGAGCGGCTTGTTGCGAGTGACCTGCACGGTCGATTTCGGAGCCGCCGTGATGGCAGAACTCGTGGCGCGCTTCGTCGCGCGTTACCCACAAGTTCAAGTCGAAGTTCACTCGAGCAACACCTTGGTGGACTTGATCGGCCGGGGCTTCGATCTGGGCGTCCGCATCTCGGTAAAGTCAAGCTTGCGCGATTCGTCGCTGGTCGCGCGCCGCGTGGGCACGCTCCACATGCGCTTGGTGGCAGCCCCGGCGTACCTCGCTCGTCGCGGCACGCCGCGCACCCTGCCTGAACTTCGCACGCACGAATGGGTGATGTACAAGGGCGCCGAATCGGTGCCGTTCGAATTGCCGCGCTCCAAGCGCCTTCCCGCGAAAGGCCGTGTCCGCGGCGATGACATGTCGTTCGTCCACGCGGCCACGCGCGCCGGAGCGGGCATCGCGTTTCTGCCCGCATTCCTTGCCGATCCGGAGATCAGCGCCGGCACGTTGGTGCCCGTGCTCCCCAAGTGGAAAGTGTCGAGCGGCGGTGTTTGGGTCGTTCATCCGCCGGCACGGCCGTTGCCGGCGAGAGTGAGCGCATTTCGCGACTTGGTGGTGGAGGCGCTCGCGGGCGCACGGTGAGCTGGTTCGGTCGTGCAGCTCACGGGATTTCACATTCGCTCTGGCACCACGCGCGTTGGCAGTTCACGCGCGCTCGCTCGACCGTTCCGCTCGCGGAAAAGCTGTTCCAACAATGGCTGGTCGACGCGGGCTGATCCTCGGAAGCGTTCGCCTCCGCGGCTTCGAGGCATTCGTCGAGGGTCAGATCTGCGCAGGCGCACGTGGGATCGCCGTAACAAGCGCTGCGTGTCGCGCAGCAATGAGTGGCTTCGCAATCGTTGCAGGTGCTCTCTGGGTGCGCTTCGCAGATTGGGGTCATCCCGGTCTGATTCGTGCTGCGCTGGTAATGACCCGGGCCTGGCCCGCTTGGGCTGCCACCACCGGCGTCGAACCCGCACACGGCTTGAACTGCGCCGACCTGCGGATCGACGAACGAGCAGCCGACGCCCATGAGCAAGAGCCACCACCAGCCATCGACGCGGGCCGCGCAGGCCATGCCTCAAAAGCTCCCGACCGCGCCGAGATGAAATCCGAGCGCAAGCTGATGCCCGAGTGAGTCGGGGTAGCTGAATTGCCAAACTTCGCCCGAGCCCTTCAAGCGGAAGTTGCGCTCGAACGCGTAGGCTAGGCCGAGCGTCTCTCGAAGGACGTACGATTGGTGCGACATTGGGCTCTGCTGCGTCGGCGCGGCGTTGCCACTTCCGACGGGAACGTTGCTCACGTTGCCACGCCGAAGCATGCCGTCGACGCGGCCGGTAAAATCGAGCTCGGTCGTGAGCGGCTGCTCGATCTCGGCGTACGCGCCATGTTTGGTAAAGAAGTCGCCGTCGTTTGCCGCGATCGCATACTTGAAGATGTCGGGGTTCGTGGTGTCGAACTGCTGACGGCGCAGCAGATATTCGAGGCGAAATGCCGTGCGCTGGACGCGCAGGGTGAAATCGCTGCCGGCGATCACGTAGTTGAGATCGCTGTTCGAGCCATAGAGGCCGAACATGCCGCTAGCACCCAGCGTCAGATCGACGTTGGAGCTGCCTTTCAAGGTCAGTGCCAGGCGCGCTCCGCCCGCTGGTCGCGGCGCGTTGTGCACGTAGTACGGCAAGTGGGACTCTTGAAAGTTCAAGTCGGTTGGGTTCGAGTCGCCGTCGTTCTTGAAGCCGGTCACGCCGTACAAGGCGTAGTCGAATTGTGCGACAGCACCGATCCAATGGGTGCCGTTCAGCTCGACGCCGTTCGTTGGAAATGGCGAAGGCAATACGCCGTTGTTCCAGTCGCCCTTTCTCAGCATTCGCCCCATGTCGTAGGGCAGCGGTTTGTCGCTCAGCATGTGATTTGCTGGGTCGTGCCGCAGGTTGAACGCGCCGAAGCTGGGGCTGAAGCGCCCCACGCGCAGATTGAATTCGTCGACCGCGCGATAGTCGAAGTAAGCCATGTCGGCCTCGAAGCCGTGGCAGCCGTAGCAAACCTTGACGTTGGCCGAGAGGTGCTCGGAAATGTCGACGGCGACCTTGAGTGCGGCTTCCAGCGTGAAGCCTTGAAAGGTCGTATTGGGGCCAGGCACTCCCTCGGCGCGCGGCCCGCTCGGCACGAGGTGATAGTCGAGCTGCGCGGAGCCCGCGAAGTTGAATTCCTCGGCGGCACGCAGTGGTCGCTCCGCCACCAAGCCCAACAGGGCCGCCAGCGTGACCACGAAGCAGAGCGCGCGTGCGCGGTTTGCCGTTGCCACTAACGAGCTCCGGCCGTCGGCGGTGCGAGTCCTGCGTCGGCAGCGGGGGGCTCGAGAGGAGCATCGTTCTTCTCTCGCTGCTCTTGTTTTCGTTTGCGCTCGGCGATCGAATATACGTGCAAATATCGCAAAATCGGCACGGTGTCCGCGACGCTGATGCCGCTGCTGGGCTGGCGTCGCATGCGCTCGACGTACAGCTTCCAATACTCATCGCTGTCGATGCCGCTGTTCAGCGGTCGTGCCAGCGAATGGCACTTCGAACAACGCAACGCGAACACGGCGTAGTCGGCGCGGACTTGAGCGGGTAGCGCCGTTTCCGGCTCGTCCACTCGACTGCCGGTACAGGCGAATGGAGCGGCGAGCAACGAGAGCCCAATCCCTAGGAACGCGCCGTACTTCGTCAATGGGCCCTGAATGACAGTGGAATGTCCGCGCTCGCGTTGCCGGTATCGACGTTGGCGACGCGATGCCCCTGAACTGCGTTGGCGATACAAGCGGCAGCACTGCCGCGCACCGGACCGCTCAGTCGAGCGTCGGTGATGATGCCTGAGCCATCTGTCTCCACATGCAGGACGTCCGTGCCTTCCGTTGAGCTGCCGAGCGCCGGTAGCGCTGACTTGTAACACGCGGTGATTCGCCCGGCGGCCTCGCTGACTGCGCGCGTCACGCTGCCTGACGTCGCTCCCACCACGTTCTTGGCCGGACTGATCGAGACGCGTGCAAGTGCCAAGTCGTAGCTGGGAGGTGCGGGCGTAGGCAGTGCGGGCACGACGAGCGGTGCGAGTGGCGGAGTCGGCTCGACCGGTGCTGGTTCGCGCGAACTCGGCGTGGCAGGTGGCTCTGGGACGACCGTTGGAGTCGTCGTCGGAGCTTCGACGTTGTCCGCTTCGGTGGTTGGCACGCCCGCGGTGCGCGCCAAGAGCTCCGCCTTGCGCGGGCGCTTACCTAGCACACTCCGGCGTGTAACGATCGCCGAGGATTCGGTTGGGGTGCTCGAACGAACCGGCTCAGACCGTGCCGGCGCGGACGATGCGACGGCGAGCGCGGCGGAGGGTTGTGTGATCGGTTTTGCCTCGACGCTTGCTCTTGCGCCGTCCGGCGAGAAGAAGTGTGTGCGAGCGAAAGCGACGAGCCCAAGGACGGGGAGCAGCAGCAATGCGAGCCACGCGTTGGATCGCCGCACCCGCGGTGCTGGCGTGACAGGTGACATCCCGTCCAACGTGGGCTTGCTCGAGTCGTAGTGACGAGCGGGTGGGGGTGTGGGCGGTGAGTCCGCTTCGGGCGATGAAGCAAGCGGGAGCGGTGCGAGCTTGCTCGCGAAACGCTGCAATGCCAGCCGCATTTCGCGGGCATTCTGATAGCGGTCCGCCGGGTTTTTGCTGAGCGCTTGGAGGCAGATAGCCTCTAGCTCGGGATCGACGCTGGCTACGCGCGCGGAGGGGCGCGCGGGCGGCTCGCTCACGTGCTTCAACGCAAAACCGAGCGGGGTCTCGGCTTCGAATGGCACATTGCCAGTCAAGAGTTCATACAGGACGATGCCGACCGCGTACAAGTCGCTGCGCGCGTCGAGCTGTTCACCTCGGGCTTGCTCGGGCGACATGTACGCGGGCGTCCCGACGATCAGCCCGGTCGATGAGCGCTTGCGACGCGGCTCGGTCGGCGCACTGCTCGGTTCCGTCGCGGGTTGCAGGATCTTGGCGATGCCGAAGTCACAGACCTTGACTACGTCCACCTCGCGCCCTTCGTCGCTCGTGCCGCGCACGATCATGATGTTCTCTGGCTTCAAGTCGCGATGAATCACCCCCATGTCATGCGCGACGGCCAGGGCGGCCAAAACTTGCGAAAGCAGATCGACGATCGCGCGCGGCGCGACCGGGGAGTGGTCTGCCAGCCATTCGAAAAGGTCGAACCCTTCCACGAACTCCATGGCCAAGTACAAGAGACCGTCCGGTTCTTGGCCGAAGTCGAACACGTGGATCGAATTGGGGTGATCCAGACGAGAAGCCGCCTTCGCCTCGCGCGCGAAACGCTCGGCAAAGTGGGCATCGGCCGCGAACTCGTGATGCAAGACCTTGATCGCAACGGTTCTCTCTAGAGCAAGCTGCGTGGCTCGATACACGATGCCCATTGCGCCCGAGCCCAGCCACTCATTGACCAGGAACTTTCCGGCGATCACGCGACCAACCAGCGGATCAGCGGGCGGGGGTAGGGTTTTGGCGGTCGAAAGACTTGATCCGTCCTGCATCGGTTTGCCTCGACAGAGAATCTTCGATCAGCTCGGCGTGCCTCCGTCAGAAGCTTGCCGTGGAGCACTCCAAACCCTGCGCCTGTCGCGACATGGATACGCTACATCGCTCGGTCTATTTATGCCACGAGCGCCGTGCTCGTTTCTCGTGCTTGTACGTTTGTGCAAGCGACCTTCAGAGTTCACTAAGACGCTTTCCGATGCTCGTTAGTGATGCATGAAAGTTTGTGCGTCGTTGCTCGTAGAGCTGACCACCGCTCCTCTTTCGACCGCCGCCCCGCCGACACCGCGGCTGAGAACAAGCGAAGCAAGGTGGTCAGCGACTTCTGTTCGTGCGGGATGCGTCGCAATGGCAGCACGGGTGACCGTAGTTGGGGGATCGGTCATTGTCTGTCCTAGCGGTTGGCAATAGTCACTCCTGCGAAATGTCTTCTCCAAGCATTGGCTCGTGAAGTTCCCGAAACAGGCCCGTAACCGAATCATCGAAATGTGTGGCGATACACGCCATCGCACGCTTCCGCGGCTCAACGCTCATCCACTGTTATCGAAAGCGACGACGCTCAATGCCCGCGCACGACGAACTAGCGCGTGCGCTTCGCACTGATCGAGTATCCTCCGCGTAGCTCAAACCGAGGAGACGACTCCATGACGACTCCGGAGACATGCAGCGTCGAGCGCGAACCACTCGTTCTGTCGTTCGACGATCGTCCTGCCGAAGGCGAAGATGACGTAGCTTCCGTTTCTGAAATCAGGGAGCTCCCGGCCTACAGCTTCGACAGCGACGACGAGACGTTGGCCGGTATTGGCAGTTCGGGCCCCGTTGAATCGAGTCCGATCCGCCCCTTCGATTGTAGCGATCGGACGCTCGTCGGCATCGGACCACTCGATCGGGGCAAGCCGGACGAAAGCATTGAACCAGGCGAAAGCGTGGTGCTCGCCGATAGCGTGGTGCTCGCCGATAGCGTGGTGCTCGCCGATAGCGTGGTGCTCGATGAAAGCGTGGTGCTCGCCGATAGCGTGGTGCTCGATGAAAGCGTGGTGCTCGATGAAAGCGTGGTGCTCGCCGATAGCGTGGTGCTCGATGAAAGCGTGGTGCTGGCGAGCCATCCTGAACCGCCTGAGGTCACGCCCGACAGCGTCCGCATGCCGCAATCCGAGGCGCCAGGGCCTTTCGTCACGTCCGATGATGACGATGCTGCACCTCGCTTGCCGATGAATCGGGGCGTGCCGTGGTTGCTTGCTCTGCCAGCCGTTCTCGCGCCTGCCGCCGCGTTTGCGGTATTGCGCGGCGTGGTGCCGCACACGAGCGCCATGCGCGTGCATTCCGCGTCGATCGAGGCGCCGCTCATCGCTGACGCGCCGAGCCCCGGCTATACCCGCGTCGAGATGACCGCCGTTTCCGCGGTGGACCCCGCGATCGACAACGCGAGTGCGCGACCTTCGAAGGCCTGGGTGCCTACGGCGATGGCCACCGCGTCGCTCGAGAAGCCGCTCGACCGCATGCCTCGGCACGCGACCACGAAGTCCGCGGGGGCGGAACCGTCCGGCTCCCTCGATGTCACCTCGAACCCGCCCTCGAGTCTGATTCTCGACGGTCGTCCACTTGGCAGGACGCCGCGTGTCGTTCAACTCCCGTCCGGCCTACACACCGTGCTGTTCATTCATCCGGAGCGCGGTCGAATGTCCGTCACCGTGAACGTGCGACCCGGACGAACGAGCACCGCGTCCGCCAATTTCTGACGGGAGCGACGCTAGATAGCGCTAGTGCCGCCGATCCCCCCGCTGCTGCCACCGCTACCAGCGCTCGGCGGATTCCCGCCCGCGCCGCCGGTGCCGCTCGCGCCGCCTGGGTTGCTGCCGGCTCCGCCGGCAAAAGCACTGGTACCGCCGTTGCTGGTGCCGCCACCTGCGCCGGCATTTGCACCCGCGGTGCCGCCGATCCCCGCGCCGCTCGCACCACCGTTGTCCGCGCCACTCGTGCCGCTTCCGCCGGTACCGGCGTTGCCGCCCGCTGCGTTGCCGCCCACTGCGCTGCCACCCGCGCCGCTACCACCCACACCCGCAGTGCCGCCGCTCCCGCCGCCTGCCTCTTTGGGTGTGCAACCCCAAACCAGGGTGTTGCCCTGGTAGATCACTACGTGATCCCAAACTGTGAAGGCAACGGCCTTGGCGTTGTAGGAGTAATCGTCGGGTTGAACTTGGTCCGGCGGGTTGTAGTTGAGTGGCTGCAGATCCCAACTCACGGTACCGATCGCGCCCTTCTCGATGGTCAACGTGCTGGTGAACGACACCTCGATGTAGCTGTCGGCGCCCGGCACCGTTGTGCCGAGGGGCAACACCGCAAGTGCCGTTCCCGTGAGCGCTCGGTAGCCAAGGGTTCCACCGTCGAGCTTTTGGTCGTAGATCGCAGTGGCCCAGCCTGACGTCTCTTCGTTGCTGAAGAAGTAGCGAATCTTCAAGTCCGAGAGTGGGATCGGCGTATCAGTCGTGTTGATGAACTGATAGCGGCCGGTGATCTGTTTCGAGTTATTGCTCGCCTGCTGGTAGCTGAGCGACATGCTCGGGCTGCTCGCACAGGTGCCACTCTCGAACACCGGCGAAGAGCCACCGCTCCCCGCGCTGCCCACTGAGCCGCCCAGCCCGATGCTGCCACTTGCACCGACGAGACCGCCGACACCGGTCATGCCCGCGTTGCTGGACGAGCTGCCTGCGATCGACCCAGTGGTGCCGCCCTGGTTGGTGTGGCCACCGCTGCTCGTGTTCGCCTGGCCGCCGGGCGTGCCGGATGAGGAGCCGCCGTGCCCACCGTTGCCAACGTGACTGCCGCCCGACCCACTCCCGGCCGTGCCGCCTGGGGGCGGCTGATCGAGCTCCTCCGTGGCGCAAGCGATGAGGCCCAGTGCCGCTGCAAATGAAAGACCGATGCCTGCCCGCTTCATGGGCGCCGATTCTGGAACCGGTCCCGCAATGATGCAAGCACGGCGATCTGCCTCCTGAAAGTCCGCTATTTGAGCCGGTCGCCCGCATGAATTCCGACCGCGCAGCCGCGCGCGGCGGCGCGAACATCCCGTAATCGAGTTATAGAGCACCCCTGGACGCCAGGCATTCGTCCATGTGGTCCAAACACAGATCGCCCGACTGACCGTCGAACGTAAAGGTGGTGCTCGATTTGGCTTGGGTGGTCGTATTGTAGTTCCAGCACTCGCAGCTGCTCTTGCCGTCGGGCGTATTGGAACACTTGAGTTCTGAGGAAACGCTATCGGTGCAGAATCTGTTTTCGGCACAGCCACCACCCGAAAACACGTTACCCGCGCGCATGCAGATCTTCGGCTGAGGAGCGGTACTGCCGCCCGCGGTGCACGCTTGGAAGGCCTCGACTTGGGCGCGGCAAGAATGTACGGAAACGGAAAATGGCGTGAGGCAGAGGGCGTCGTTGCTCGTGCCACTCCCGGCCGTAATGCAGGACATCATTGAGAGGCCGAGGTCTGTGCACCCGCCGTTTTGGACGCCGAGGTCGCTCGAGCAATCGCTCGTGCAAGTTGCCGGCGCGAACTCCCAAATGCTGCAGCTACCGCGAATCCAGTCGGTGCAGAGATTCTTGCAAGCGGCAGTCACTTGGGCCGCGGTACTACCGGTTGAGCCGGCGGTACCGACACTGCCCGACGCACCAGCCGAACCGCCCGAATTGTCTACACCCGCCATCCCAGCACCGTTGCCGACAGTGCCCGCCGAACCCGCGTGGGCAGCGTTACTGACGCTGCCACCTGAAGCGCTGCGACCAGCAGTGCCCGTTGTGCCGCCCGCTGTCGAGGCAACGCCACCCGCGTCCGCTCCGGCGCCGTCGTCATTCGAGGCGGCGTTATTGCCTCCGTTGCCCACCAAGCTGCCGCCCGCGTCGTGATCGGCCCGTGGCGAATTCGAGCGGCCCCCACAGCCCGTGATGAGCGCCAAGCCCAGAACCGACAAAGCCAGAGACGTCCCCGTGAACATGCTCCGACAATAGCTGAAACGGGCAAAGACTACTTGCGCGCGATGGTGGACGGCACGCTTTGTTCTTGGGTGAAAATTTCTAGCGATTCTCAGCGGGCCCATGTGGCGCGAATCCGCGGCATGAGTTCGGTTCGAATCAGCGCACTCGCTCCAGCTCGACGAAACCGCGGGCAGTCGTGAGCTTCAAGTGTTCGGCATCGGCGCTGCTGAGCTGCGCGTCCCAAACCGAGTTGCCGGCGCGCAGTGTGACCCGCTGTTCGCTCTGGAATTGAACTTCCAGATCTCGTTCGAGGCTGCCAGTGGAGTTCTGCACCCGCGCGGTCTGCTGCTGAATGACGACGGATAGCCCTTGCGCCGGATACTGACGCGGCGCCCAGTCGACCACGCGCCAAGTTCCTTCGTACGTTGCAAGCGCGTGCGCGTTCTCGTCCGAAGGTACACGCGCGGTCGGGCCGCGCCCGAACGATGCGACGGCCACGCCGAGCCCCAAGAGCAGCGCCAGTGGCCAGACGTACACGGCTCGCAAGTGCCGGCGCAGACGGCAGATCCGCTGACGCAATGTTTCGGGACGGAGCGCGTGTTCGCGCGCAATCTCGAGCAGCGAGTCGCCCGCGTGCTCTCGCAGCAGCCAATCGAGCGAGCGGCGCTGCTCGGGCTCGGTCAATTCGGTATCGATGTGGGAAAGCAGGTCCGTGGCCTCGGGGGCCATACTCACGCCCAGCTCGGGTAGGTCCGCGTGCTTCCAGCGAGCGCGTCGCCTGCGTTCATCGGCCACTTTTCGGCGCGCGATGCCGGTGACGAAGCGCGGCAGATCGGCGACCTCGGCCGGAACGGCTTGCACCGCCAGTGCATCACACAAAACGGTCTGCACCAGATCGTCGGCGTCGTCGAGGAAACCGCGACGACGGACATAAGCGCGCAAGGACGATCGCGTTGCCGGATGAGCCACGTACTGACGCAGCGCGCGGTGAGCGTGTGTGGTCAACGAGAGGTGAACTCCGGCATGATCAGTCTATCGTCCGAGCTCGCCAAACGTGACCGTGGTACGCTCGATTCGCGTCATTCCATCCCCAAAAATCGAAAAGCGTCTCGCATCAGCGGGTCGGCGTCGGCTCCGAAGTCTGCGTGCCCGGCATGCGCAACGATGCGCAATTGCACGGGGATCCCGGCGTTTCTCCAGCGCGCAGCCATCTCGCGCGTCGGCCTTTGATTTTCGTTCTGACCCACCAGAAAGAAAGCGCCGGCCACGCTGCTTAGACCCGCGGCTGGCCGCGCGCTTGG
>Ga0164309_10000115_pt1 | contig 48428 bp, 61 predicted proteins | sample Whisoiple_247_MG_FD_109984 | JGI IMG/M metagenome (GOLD analysis project Ga0164309, IMG submission 109984) | Soil microbial communities amended with fresh organic matter from upstate New York, USA - Whitman soil sample_247_MG | ecosystem: Environmental > Terrestrial > Soil > Unclassified >... | reverse complement strand
TCGAGAAACCTTGACTACGGGCGCTCCCCGCGTATTCTCCGCCGCCCTGGCCGACTTAGCTCAGTGGTAGAGCAGCGGTTTCGTAAACCGCAGGTCTCGAGTTCAAATCTCGAAGTCGGCTCCGAAGAATTCGCAGCAACGTGTGTTTCGCTTGCTGCGGGCGTACTGCGGACCGCAGCAAGAACCGCAGCAACACCAGCGGTGAGCGGTCCGACCGGGATCGGCCCGGGTCCGTTTGCGACACGCATCGGCAACGAGACGACCTCGCCCGCCCGCAGGTCGAGCTTGATGCTGCATACGGCCGTGTACAGTCGTTCGAGGTCGGCGGCGGTGTAGTGCCGGCCCGTGACCGTTTTCGAGGCGTGACCCATCAAGCGGCCCACGACCGTTTCCTCGACGCCGGCCTCGTGCAGCCACGTCGCAAACGAGCGACGAGCACTTTTCATCGTGATTGCGTGACCGGCGCGCTGGTCACTGCAGCCGACGCGTTTCAAGTCGTCGCGTAGGGCGGTCGCTGCGCCGTGCCAGTAGCGCGGGTCTGTCGCCTTTTTCGCGGCCCTAGTTCCGGTTGCCCCTTCGGTCTTCCCGGTGGGGAAAACAGGGTCACTCGGTTGAGGGCGATGCCCAACGAGCTCGACCCATTGCGTGCTCTTGCGGGCCCGAAGCATTGTTACGGCGAGGGGGTGCAAGGGCACGGTGCGCACCCGATCGCGGCGCTTGGTTGGCCCGTACTTGCCCGATGCAGTGAAGCAACGGGTGACGCGCACCGTCGGCACCTTGGCGTCGAGGTCGAGGTGCTCCCAGTTCAGCCCCGCAATCTCGGCAACGTCGAGCCCGCTCAGGAAGGCGAGCAGGTAGAACGCGCGTCGCTCTTCGGCGATGCGTGGATCACGCAACACAGCCTCGACAGCCGCTCGTTCGACGAAGATGACCTCGCCTTTTGCTAGTGTCTCCGCGCGCGGGAGTTTGACAGCCGCGTGCGCCATGGGGTTACCGGCGAGGTCGGCCCACTGCTCGGCCTGCGCGTCGGTGAGCATCTTGCTCAGCGTCATGGCGATGTTGCGCACGTGATTGTTGGCGAGCGTTGTGCCTTGAATGGTCACGCGCTTTTTGTCTTTGCCGGTACGGGTTCGAGGCTTCGCGCGAAGCTCGGCAATGAACTTGCGCAAGCGCGCCGGGCCCTCAGCGAGGCTCTTTACGGGCAGGGCGCCGAGCGCTGGCAGAATGTGCGTGCTGAGGTGCATCGTGTTGTCGCTGAGCGTCTTAGGCGCGACGTCCCCGCGCTTGACCTCCGCCTGGCGGAGTTTAAGCCACTTGTCCGCAATCTCGGCCACGGTTGGGCCGGCGTCGGGCGGTAGCTCAATGAAGGCTGCCGGCTTGGAGCCGTGCGCGAGGGTTTCGGCGACCCAGACTGCAGCGTAGCGCTCTGCGTTGCGCTGGGTCTGAATGTCGCGCGGAATTCGGTGCGTACGCCACTTGCCGGCCGCGTTCTTGAACTGGCAGATGTAGGTGGTGCGGCCGTTTTCGGTGCGCGGGAACACGTGCCACCCCTTGTCGGTCCCAGTCACTGCACACCCATTAGGAGAGTTCTGTAGCGCTTCGTCGAAAGTAAGTCGCCGCTGAATGTCACCTGGACCTCCTCCCACACCGCAAGGGCCCGCTTCGCTTCAGCGGGAAGGGAGGCGGTCGCGATTATCTCCGACAACAGGGCGAGATAAATCACGATGGCAGATAGGGTCATCGACGACCTGTACTGGTCGCGGGTCGGACCGTCGTGCTGGTCCCTCAGCACACCTCCTCTGCGAACGAGCCCCATGTACGAGAGGTGAGAATCTCCGGATAGCTGGCCATAGAACCACGCATTGAGGAGGCTCAAGAAGTCCGCGGTTGAGCCGCGTGCGAGCTTTTTCATCTTGCCCGGGTTCGGCCAAAAGTGCCCCTGTTGCTGCCAGCGCATCGTGGCTTTTTTCGGATCGGCGAGCTCGTCTGCGGTTATGCCATACTCGGCATTGTGCGAGTCTATCCAAGCGCGATGCTCGGCTAGAAACGGAGCCCACTCCGGCCGGCTGCCGATCTCCTGAACAAAGAAGGCATGCGCCTGCGACATCTCACGCCAGCCGCTGCGATAGTACCAGTCTGTCCGATCTGCGGGGTCTTCAAGAATGAAGACTATGGCCATGAGCGAGTCCAGCAGGGTGCGCTCCAGTGGCGGAACAGCGACGGCTAGACGCGATGGGAGAAGCTCACCGTGCCGCTTCGTCAGCACGAGCACTTCGATTGCGTCCCAAGTTGCAGCGGCGACGCGAATCGTGTGAGTGAGCAAGGTTGGTAGACCGGCGTGCAATCCTTGCAGGTTTCCCCATCGTTCGCGTTCGATGCGATTGACGATTGCAACAGGCAGCTCGCGAAGCGCCTCGGCGATGTTCTTGAACCGAACCTCCGCAACGTCGCCCGGCGTCCTGCCACTATTCGTCATCGCAAACTCGACTGAATTCCTCGACCCGTATGCGCCTCGCGTCTCTACCCAATCGCTGCGAGAGCCGATCGGCATTGCTTGCGCGATTTTCGTTCTGCTTCACTTGTCCCATAGCGCTCGCTCTTTCATTGCTTTGACTACGCCCTCGAAGCCAGGAAACATGGTCGAGCCGTCGACACCTTCATGCGCCAGAAGCCGCAACAGCTCTCTTGCGCACGACTGCGGTGCCGTTAGGCGTCGCATCAAAGGCAGCTCCGCGTTCGGATCGATGCTGTCCAACGCTCGGAGCACAAACTCGTCAAGCGGCAGCTCGCTAGCGCGCGTGCCTTCCAGAACTGTAAAGACGCCTGATTGCGCGTGCAGGTTTGGGTTGCTGGCCCGAGGCGCGTTTACGAGTGACAAAGCGTGCCCTTCGAAGATGAAGCGAGAACTCCGCACTATATTTGATCGAAGCGCCCAGACCTCTAAGCGCCCTACCGTTGCGTTCATCTCCGCCGCGCTTGCTGCCGCGAAGTAAGCCGCGACGCGAGCGTGTGAACTCCAATCGAGTAGCTGAGTCGGCAGTCCCAGATGTTGTGCAAGCGCGATTAGCGGTAGGTTGACGCGCACGTCCTCGCTCAGGTGTCCTGCCGGCCCAGTCTCACGGAAGGGGACCACAGAGCTTGGGATAGGTAAGCCCGCGCGGTCAAGCGATTGGCGGAAGTTCTCACGGTTTTGCTTGAGCGCGTCTGCGTAAGCCTTCCAGGAAGATGACCACCAAGCGTCTGCTCCTCCCGCCGGCACTGACGATACGCCGAATTCTGCAAACGGGTCCGGAGGCTGTTTGCGATAGGCCTTGGGCAGAAGCGGCCAGTCTTTTGCCTGGCCGCGAAAGACCCAGTCAGGAGCGTTCGGCCGCCACCAGATGTGGCGCGGGCTCAACTTCTCCAAGAACTCTTCAGCAGTCGAGCAGTCGTGCTCGACGCCAACGGCGATCGCCGGAATAGTGCTCATGGCGCCTCCGCCTTGTCGTTCCAGAACATCACGTCACCCCGCCGAACGAACTGCGGGTAGCCCGAGAAAAGCTCCGCGCTCAAGGGGACCAGCGCGTGAGGATTGTGGACGACCAGCACCTCGTGCTTGACCTCGGCAAACATGCATTCTTCCAAGTCGAGAATTGATGGGTGCAAGCGCTCCTCGATCGATACGATCGCACTCACGCGGGTGAATTGGGGAATCGTGACCTCGCCTTCAACAGGCTTGCTCTTGGGTCGCAGAAGCTTGCCGCTGAGCTCGAACCCCGAATAGGGTGCGGCGGGCTCCACGTCATCCTGCATGGTAACAGGAACGAAGTACTTTTGTTCGGCGATGAACGCCTCGGTCAGGGGTTCGCGGTGGACGTGTAGCGCGGTCGGAAACTGAGGGTAAAGCACCAATACGTTGCATTGCCCTTCCTCGAACTTGGTGGTGGCGCCGTCGAGCTTCGATTGCATGAGTTCTCGTACTTTCCACTCGTCGTTGACTGATGCGATACGGGGCGCCTTCACTTCGACGTTGATATCGGTGGTTCGGAACCGCACAGCCATATCGAGCACTTTCCCATTCCTGCCTTTGGGACGTGGGTTGACGGGGTGCCCGTGTTTTCCGGCTAGGAGCCACGCCGCACAGCCTTCCGCGATGGCGCCGCGAAACTTCTCGGCATCGTTGCTGCGCAGGTAGCCAACCATCTCCGCGTCTAGCAGGCGGCAGCCCTCTGCCGCGTCTAAGTAGGCCTCCCACGCTGCGCGAACCGCTCGTGCACACTTCAAGCGGACGGCTCTGACCCGATGTGCTGGGGCGGGACCGTGTGCAGTCAGAACTTCAAGAATGTGTGCGGCATGCTGGTCCGGCAGCCATCGAACGAACGCCTCAAGCTGGGCAGGCGCAAATACCCGGTCGAGAGCTGTTTTGTCGCTCAGCTCGCTGCTAGAATTCGTCATGGCAAACTCCACCGGACTCCCGGACCCGCACCAACCCGTCACGTCGAGCCCTGCGCCGCAAGTGACGTGGGACAATGTTTTCCCCGCCGCCCGCAACTACGACGGAGCGCCCGTGAGCAGCGACGCCGGCACGCTGGCCAACGTGACAGCGAAGCACGGCTATCCGGGCAGCGGAGCACCGAACGAACCGATCGAACGACCGGTGATGCAAGGAAACGGCGTGCGCAGCACCCGGCGCTGATGTTTCGCGGGCAGGCGGCGTGACTAGTTGCCGCGATGATTGATCGACCTGTAGCCTGCCAAAATGGCGGCTCCGAGGGTTTTCATCAGCTCCACGTTCTACGACCTCAGGGATGTTCGAAACGACTTGGAGCGCTTTGTCGAATCGCTTGGCTACCAAGCTGTTGCACACGAGCGTGGAGATGTTCCTTACGAACGGGAAAAGGAACTTGAGGCCTATTGCTACCGAGAGATAGGAAACGTTGACGTACTCGTGTGCGTTCTCGGTGGCCATTTTGGCAGCCAATCGACTGCGGATGCCGACCGTTCGATCTCGCAGATGGAATTTCGCACTGCGCACAAGCTGAACAAGCAAATTTATACTTTTGTTCGCGAGGAGGTTCTCTCGGAGCATAAGACCTTCCTGGCGAATCGCGATGTCGAGGGGTTCCGCTCGGTGCACGCTGACGACCCGCGTATTCATGAGTTTCTCACCGAGGTTCTCGCGCTGGGACGAAACAACGTCGTCAAAAGCTTTTCCCGCACGGAACACATTACTGACTTTCTCCGCTCCCAGTGGGCTGGACTTTTTCGCAACTACTTGGATGAGCGTGAGCGCGCGATCGAGGGGGCATGGGTTCGCAAGCTGGAGACGGCTGTCCAGACTGTCGAACAACTTGTGACGCTGTTGGAAAAGGAGCGACGGAACGAGAGTACCGGGGTTGCAGATATTCTGCGTGCCAATCATCCTCTTGCACAGAGGCTGCAAGACCAACTCAGTACCAAATATAGGCCGCGATTCATCAACTTCAATGACGTTGAAGCGTGGCTCGCCGATCAGAATTTTCGTAGGGACCCGGAGGATTTTCTCCGCGAAACCTATGCGTTCAAGTCCGTCGCATCGAAGGACGGATACGCGCAGGACGTGACCCTTTTGCTTGCTAGATCGCTGTTTGACGAAGAAGGCATGCTTAGGGTGATGCGTGAGGGGGATTGGAAGGATGAACTGCTGCAGGTCGAAGATGAGATTCCTTTTTGACTTGTACCTGTCACGATAGCCGGAAGGAGATGGGAGGTCCCAAGACGAGCTCATTCGGCCCCGTCGCTCGTCGGGTACGTTTGTGGCCACGACCAAGCTGCGAAGAATTCGGTGGTTTCGCGCTCTGCCGGCGACTCACCGGTCGATGTCACGGTTTGGCCTTCCGCCTAGCTTTCGGCACTTGCTCCTCGAGCCACGGGAGCGGCTTGAGCGGCTGAACTTTCTCCGCGAGGCGCTCAAGGGCCTCCCGAACGGAGACCGTGGAGCGGCCTTCGCCGGCCTCGAATGCCTCGACGCTGTAGTCAGGCTTTCGCATGACCCAGGCGACCCACTCGTCGCCGATCCGCTCGACTCCGCTCCGCGGGTCGACGCCCCAATGCTTGTCGAGGAGGCGCTCGGCCTGCTCCACTTCGTCAGTGAAGCTGAGCATTGCCGGATCTCGTTCGAGTGCGCGCAAGCCGAACGTCGAGGCGGCGCGGAGCACGGTAGGGCGGGAGGCCTCACCCCCCAGCCGCGCGACGAGCTTGTCGAGCCGTTCGGTCGAGGATGCGTCGAGTCGCACCCCAAGCTGCGTGCTGAGGCGCTCTCCCGGCGGCAAGGGTGGCCGGCCTCCGGCGTGCTTGGCTTTCTTCGCCTTGGCCATTCAGGCAGCCCTCCTGTCAGCGTCCGCTCGCGCGGCCAGAACGCGCACGACGGCCGTTTGATTCAGAGGCCGACCAGAGCGCGGGCTCACAACGCCGGAGTCGCGGAGGGCCGAAACGATACCGCGAGTGCTGAGCCCGCCGTCACGCATGGCAACAATCTGTTCGATGATTGCTAACTCGGCGGGATTCTCCTCAAGCGTCTTCCCATCCAGGCCAACCTTGAATCCGAAGGGGCAGGAGCCGGTGCGCTCGCCGCGTCGCTTCTTGACGTTCAACGCTGCGCGGATTCGCGCCCTCGTCATTCGCAGCTCAAAGCGGGCAATTAGGAGCAGGATGCCGCGAATCAGCTCCGCCGTCGCGTCGTCACCGGACACGCCGCCGAGCACGAGGGCGAGCTGCGCGCCGTTGCGCTGCAACTCGTGCTCTGCGAGGCCAGCAGTCGCAGGGTCACGTGAGAACCGGTCCAGCCGCTGTACGACGAGGTAACCCGCACGGTGCGCGGCCACAGCCGCGAGGGCGTCTACGAGCACCAATCGCTTATCGAGTGGCGCGGAGCCGGAAACCTGCTCAGTGAACCACTCGACGATGCGCACGCCCTTTGCCGATGCCCAAGTCTCGATCGCCTCGCGCTGAGCCGCGAGACCAAGCTCCTGACGCTCGTCGTCGGTGCTCACTCTGAGGTACGCGACCGCAACACTGGGGTCGCCGGGCTTGTTTTTTCGCTTCGCCATGCTCTCCTAGATTCTGATACCGGAAACTGGCGCCGTCAAGTGAACACGAGACACCTGATTCGAGTTCACGATTGCATGGGTCATGCGTGACACACGTGGGTAGTTATCGACCCACGTGCAGATATCAAGTCACGAATTCGATCGATCGGCCGATCGAAACAGGGCCGTAGTCGCGGGTTGTTCATGCAACCCACAGCACGGGACCTTGGTGGCGGGGCTAGAAACCCAACCCCGAACCAGAACGATTCCCGCGCGTGCCCGTCGCCGGGTCTTCGAGACCGTGACGGCGGAGTGCCGCACGATATGCTTCGCGGTCCTTGCGTACTTGCTCAGCGAGAGCGCGACCACGCTCGGCGGCCGCCCGCTGCGCCTGCTCGCGAGTTGTCGCGTCACCATCGTGCAGCGGTGCGCGAGCCTCGCCGCGAGCGGGGGGTAGCGATGCGTCGAGGGCAGTCCCGCTCAACATGCCGGCCGGCGCAACCGCGACGTGGCCGAGCTCGAACTCGCAACGTTTTACAGCTGCATAAAAGTCGAAATGTCCAACGCGGCCGGCCGCCACCCAGGCGGCGTGCGCTTGCTCGACGGCAGTGCAGAGCTGCGTTGCCTGAGCCTCGGTTCGCCCGCGTGTGAGGGCGTGTTTCAGCGTCAGCTCGCGAAGGTTTGCGAGCTCAAGTGCGCGTTGGGTGCGGAGCGTTTCAGCGCGTGCGTCGCTCGCGGCTTCGCGCTCCCTGTCAAGATCGGCGAGGTGGTGTTTGAGTGCCGCGCGTTCGCGCTGCTCTGGCGTCGGGACCGGCGGGAGTCGATTAGCCATTGTCAAAGTGTTTCCTTTCAGTGAGTGCGACGGAGGCTGCGAGCGGGCGCATTGGGTGCAGATGCGCGTAGTGCACCGAGGCGCTCACGCGCTGCTTGGTGTTCGAGCTTCGCACCGCGCACACGCTCGGCTGCGAGTGCGAGTTCGGCGCGAGCTAGCTTGTGTTCGAGTTTGCCGGGAGCGGTCGGTTTCTTTTTGGTCGTCATGGTTCTCCTGTATCCGTTGGCTATCGGGCGCCCGGTGGCGTCCAAGGGAAGACGCGCCCGATCGGACGCTCAACGAATGAGCGAGCGCCCTCACACGCGACGAGCAACGCGGACGCGCGGTCACCCGTGTGCACGGCGGGGTCGAGCGAAAAAGACTCGAGCTCCTGACAGAGCGCTCTGAGTTCGGCGCTCGGGCTGCCAAGTGGGCACGAGAATGCCCATTGGTCGGAACACAGCTCCGCGTTGAGCGCTTCGACGCGAGCGACCTTCGATTGCTTGGTGGTGTACAGACCCTTAGTTGGCACGCGCTTGGCGAGCATGGTCGCGAGCACACCGCCGCCCGCATTGGCCTCGATGTAGACCGTTGCCTTGTTCGCGCGAGCGAGGTTCGAAACGCGGTCGACCAGTTGGTCGTGGTTCATGCGCGAAGCCTCGACGTGCGTTAGGTGCCTGATGTTCGAATCGTCGACCACGACCATCACGATCGCACTCAGGTCGGTACCGGGCCCCACGCTAAATGCGGGGTCGACGCCGAGCAGTACGCGACCACCCACCGGCGAGAGGTGCGGCATGCGACCGTTCAGCAACGCGCGGTCGATCAATTCGGGGCCGAACACCAAGCATGATTCATCGAGCGGCGCGCACATCATGACGCGCGAGAATGCGTGCCTCAGCTCCTGCCTTCGTAGCTCGACGCGATCGAGCGGCCAGCGTTCGGGCCAGGTGCTTCGCCCGTGCGAGTCGAGCACCGGGAAGCGTCGACCAACCCAGCCGGGCAGGCGCGCTGCGCGTTCCAAAACATCGTCGGAGTTCCAAGCCGTGCCGCTCAGCCAAACACGCCCGCCCGGGGTGAGTCTGCTCAAGTGCACCTCGGTTAGCGCCTGCCAAGCGCGGTCCCGCCCGAGCTGCGTTCGCGTCGAATCCAAATCGAGCAAGTCGTCGCCCACAACCAAGTCGAAACGCTGCCCGAGCACCGAGCCCTGCCCGAGACCAGTGGGGGTGACAGAGGCGCTCGGCGAGAAGGCAACGCGCCCGGTCACCCAAAACGCGCCATCCTTGGCCTTCGCTACGGCCACGCCCGGAAAGACCCGCGCATAGGCGTCCGATTCGATGAGTCGTCGCGTGCTCTCAGTGAGCTTTTCGGCCTGCCCGAGCGCGCCCCCGACCACGTTGATTCGCAGGCCCGGGTTGCGGCCGAGCTCCCATGCCAGACGGGCCGCGAGGTTCGTTGTCTTGCCCCCCTCAGCGAACGCCCAAACTACGGCGCGGTCTCCGTTCCACAGCGCGTGCATCGCTCGGTGTTGGGGAGCGAGCTTCACTGGCTTGTTCGTGGTCGCGTCTCGGAGCACGTAGCCGGCGAACGTGGTCGGGGACTGCCGAGCGCGGAGCACGAGGTAGGCATCGACCGGATTCACGGCGCGGCCTCCTCGGGTAGCTCGTCGCCCGACGTGATTAACGCGCGGCGGTCTCGGGCGTCTTCGAGGGCGAGCAGTGCCATCGCCTCGGCCTCGTCGGGGTCGAGCTCCGGGGGCGGTTGGCCTATGCTAATGACCAGCTTTCCGGACGCTTCGAGTTCGCCTCGAACCTCACCAAGCAATCGAATCAGTGCGCACATTTCACGCACGCCGCTGAACACCGCTCGGTAATCCTTCTGGGCTTCGGCTTGGTCAATTGCGCTGGAAAGCCGGGCTTCGAGGACTTGAATCTTGTCGAGCAGCGTCGTGGCTCGGGTCGCTTCGTCGGCATCCTTGGCTGAGGTGAGCGCCTGCGACACATGGGCCTTGTGGCGGTCCAACGAGCTCGGCGAAACGGTGTACTGCTTCGCTATGTCTCGAATCGAACCGGTACGGCTCACGAGCGCTTCGTCGATGCTCTGGCGCTCTGGATGCGCGCAGACTGTGCAGGTTCGTGACATCTAGCGATCACTCCATGGTGTTACGAAAGAGAATCCCGCCCACCGTTCGAGCCCTGCACCCAAGGACCACCCGAATGCGGCGGGTGCCGGCTCGCCCATGCCAAAGCTGCCGGAAAGTGCGGACTCGAACGGCGGACGGAAAGCTGTGTTGGGCGCGGTCATCGGGCGCCTCTTGCGGTCTGTGAGGGGCCGCGCATGAGCGCCTCACCAACCAATTCGCGCGTAGCGGATGCAACGCTTGCGGACATGTCCACGCACGCACCCGGCGGTGGAGGGTTGCTCGCCGCGGCCTGCTCGACGGGGTGGGCGTTTGCGTCGTTTGCAGCGCTTGCAGATATACGCACTTGTGTCGCGTCAGAAGGCGCCTCGCCGCGCTCTGCAACGCTTGGGGAGATGTCTGCCTTCGTTACAAGCGATGCGGCTTTCGCTCGCGCGATGGCTGAGCGGCAAGACCCGTTGCAGGCTCTGCAGCCAGTTCGGCGAGAGGTCAGCGGCTTGCCGCACCCTGGCGCCTCGCAGCGCCGAATCAATCCTGGATGAACCTCGGCGAGCGCGAACGCGGCGAGCGGTTTGAGGGGCGCAAGACAGCCGGTGGCGATGACCGCGATGGGAAGCTCTTTTTCGCGTTTGATGGCGTGCGCGCCAATGCAGAGGTCGTAGGTCCACATGTCTCGCAGGTTCGCGCCAAGCAGGTCCGGGTCGCCGCGCTCGAAGTCCGTCCAACCCGCGACCGCCTTCATGATTCTTTGTGCGTGGCGGCTCTGACCGCAGTGCTCCGCGGCGGCGTGTACGAGACTCGTGGCTGCGTTTCGGTCAGGCACCAGCACCACCAGGTGCGCATGCTCCCAAGCGCCATCTAGGGTGCTCTCCGCCGTGGCAAACACATCGGCGAACGCCCCGATGTAGTCGACCAGTTTCGCAACGGCGAACCCATGCTCGCCGGAGACCCGAGCACGAATGAGTTTGCCGGGTTGGTTCGCTAGCTGTGCGAGTGCAGTGTCGATCACTGCATCGAGTTGCTGAGACTCGGAGAGCTGTGGAGGAACAGAGGGGTGGGGGATGGCTATGCGGTTACTATTAGCAAGGCTAAGCGTTGCAGAGGGGTCTAGTGCTTGCTCCGCGCCTGCGGAAAACGTGCTCGATTGCGTCGCTAGCGCCGCTGCGTTTGGCGAGGCGATGCAACGCTTATCCGTTGCATCGGTGGCCTGCGCGCTCATGCGGCCGCCTTTCTCGCTGCCTTTAGCGTGACCGACCGTGACGTGCACAGCTCCGCCGTGACGCTGAGGGTAGCGTCCTCGACTACGGCGGCGGAGCTGTGCTGCGTCGGGTGCATGGGTTAGGCGATTACGTTTAGCGGTGAGTTGACGCGGCAGGCTTCGGTTGTTGCGCGTTGCACGACATCGGCCCAACAAGCCTCAACGAAAGCGTTCGACGGTACGAGGTTACCCGCCGCGCCAGCTGGCCAGCCTTCGGCTTCAAGCGCCGCACGGACCGCGTCGGTGGCCCGAACTTCGCGAAGCTTGTCGGCGACGATGCGGGTGAATGCTCGCTGCAGCCGCATTACGGTCTCGTTGCACGCCTCGACTATTGCCATTGCTCGCTCGAAATCTCGGGCCGACATCAGCTCATCCAATCGCGGTCGAGCGTGCCGGGCTCGATCGAGAACCCTTCGCCCGGGTTGATGTTGAGCAGCAGCGTTCCGGCTTGCGCCGCCTTGCTCCGTTCCAAATCTTGCTTCATTCTTCTTTTTCCTCAGTTCGGGTTTTCGACGGCCGGCGAGTGTTCACCTCGACCGGCCGAAGCTTTTTCGGGGCCAAGCGGCTAAGCGCCCGCCTTTCGCGCTGTCTTAGAAGCGTTTTTGCGAGCGCGTCGCTCGATCGCGTCGTCGGTTTGGGCGCGCGCTGCGAGCCAGGCGTCGGCCGCACGCACGTCGACACGGCGGAGCCTCCCCGAGCCCACAGTCGGGGCGCCCTTGCCAACCAGAGTCCAGGCCGTGCGCCTCGATACTCCGATCCGGTCACCCCACTCGGCCACCCGGAGATAGATTGCTTCAGGCTTGACCTGCGGTTCCAGCGCGTCGAGCACGCGCACCACGACCTCAGGATGCCTCTTCAGCGCGTCGGGAAGCGCGTCGAGCAGCCCGTCGAGCAGCCCGTCGCGCAGCTCGCCGAGGAGCCGTTCTAGATCGAATTTTGTCACGGCTTGCCGCCCTTGGCTGCCCGGGCGGCTCGCGCAGTCGCGACCGTACTAACAACCGCTTCGCGTACGAGTTCGACGCCGAGCCCGAGCACGCGAGCCAAACGAGCAATCGGCTCGGGCCGCGGCGTCACCTCACCCTGCTGCCAACGGCGGATAGTTAGAGGCGGAGGTCCGCCGCGGCGATTCTGCTCGCGCACGGACACACCCGCCTCGCGCAGCAGTGCGTCGAGGGGCGACATGATGAGTCACCATAACCCGTGTGACCGTTTGGTCAAGGCTAACTATGCGAAATGATTGGGTTGATTGGGTTGGTTGCTTGTCTGGTGATCACGCGAGAGCAGCTAAGGCCGTGACAACAATTGGCAATCTGAAGTGCGATTGATTCTTTTGCATGCGTCGCTGCTCGCGAAAAAAAAATTGCATGACCCGAAAATCGCGGAAAGGCGATGATGGGACTACCGACCAGCAAGCTCGGTGATGAGTGCAGCGAGCAGCGTTTCGCATCCGCTGAGGTCGCGCTGTTGCAGGAGCAAGAGCGCAGACGAAGCAAGCTCAGCCGCAGTACGCGGCGTCACGGTTTCATACTGCGGCATGCACTCTGGCGCACCGCTGCTACCCTCCGGTGCACACTCCGCACTCTGGCCAGGGATACAATCAGCGGGGTTTCGCGCTAACTCGTGTTCTGCTGCGCTGTCCTGCGCGCCGTCGGGCAGGTTTCGTAAACCGCAGGTCTCGAGTTCAAATCTCGAAGTCGGCTCCAATCTGTCCCGCTCGCTGTCCCATCTGACGCGAGCCCGAGTGCAGCATCGAGCGGTAGCCAATCGCCGAGATTGAGCTCCGCGGCGGTGCGCGCTTGGCGCTTGTAACGCGAGAGCATTTGCGAGGAGCGGTGGCCGGTGCGGTCGGATACCCACGCCTCGGACCTGCCGTTGGCGAACGCGATGGTCACGAACGAACCGCGCAGATCGTGGGCGCGCAAAGCCATGCGTTCGGGGGTCGCTTTGAATAGCTCAGTGCGGGTGATGCCGGCTTCATCAAGGCGGCTACGGAGCAGCTCGGCCATGCTCAGAGGGTCCGCGGGCGGCTCGAATACAAGCTCCCCAGGCTCGCCCTGAAAGGGCGCTAGAGCGACCGCTACGCCGGGAGACAGGGCCCACGCGCGGGGATCGTCCGTCTTATTCTTGTCGAGCCGCACCGCGCCCCGCTCAAGATCGAAGTCCTCCCACCGGAGCCCAAGCGCCTCGGAAACGCGGCAACCCTCGCGGGCGAGGAAACCCCAAAAAAGCCGCTCCCGGATCGGGATTGAATCGCAGGCGAGCAACCGCGCGTCTTCGTCCGGATACAGGTATGCGAGTGCACGGCGCGCGCCGCCCTTCGGTACGAAGCCTCGGGGCACAGGGTTGGAAGCTATGAGCTTCAGCGGGTAGACCGCGATTGCTAGCAGACGGTTCAGCGTTAGAGCGACGTTGCGGCGTGTGAGCGCCGAAAGCTTGCGCTGGCTGGGGCGCTTGCCTTCGAGCGAAGCCATGACGCGTTCGAGGTCGGCGAGTTTCACGTCGCGCACGCGCACTGCGCCGAGCACCGGGTACACGTGCTGCGTGAGTCGGCTGATATCGTCGTCCGCCGAACGACGAACGCGAATTTGGTCGGGGTACTCTTTGGCGAGCGTTCCGTTCGTCCACGCCTCACCGAGCTCTTTCACAGTCCAAAGTGAGCGCGGGTTTGCGGAGATTTGTTTCACCGCGGGTGCTTTGCTCAGGAGCTGGTTGACCCCTTGTCGGATTCGCGCAAGGGCCGGGCCGTCAGCGACGGCTGCGTCCGTGAGCGTTTGGTGTGCGAGGCCGGCGGGTTGGGTGGCGAGCAGCTGTCCGAGCTCTACCAACACGCTGGCTCGTTGCTCGGCGAAATCGTGATCGGTTGACGGTATCCGATAGCGGTTCCGCGCCTTGCCGCAGCGGACCCGCACCCGAAAGCCAGAGCCGTCGGCCAGCGGTTCAAGGGAAGGGGCGTCAGCCATCGCCTAGTCTACTGCGGGTACAACCAAAAGCTTCCTTGGGGCACGCATCGGGAATCGTGGAGAGGGGTTGTTGCGGCCTTCGGGGCTGTAAACGCGAGGCGTGCAGCGGTGAGCGCCCCTCCCGCCCACCCGATGCGGCTAGGCTGTGCGCAGCTTTTCTACGGCAGCTGCGAGTGCCGAATCGATTGCGACAGCAATCCTTTCTAAGGAATGGTGTTCGGGGTTCGTTGCGCATATTTCAACTAACCCGGCGGGACTATGCTTGGCAGAGCGGCCGGGGGCATTGAGCAACCGCGCGAAGAGCTGAGCGACCTGCTTGCCACGCACGTAGCGCTGAGGCTCCGCTGCGACTCGCGTGTGGATCTCGCCGCCGCTAGGGTCCCTAAAGCCTCGTTGCAGCTTCCACAGCTCGCACAGTGTCGCCGTGTGCTTTGGGACAAGCGTGTTCAACGACACCTCCAAAATCGCCTGACCCCCCGCGAGGTGACTCTCCACTTCGTGCGCAAACCACTTGGCCAGCTCCTGAAGGATTACGCCAAGCGTCGTCTGCTCATCGGAATCGAGAAGCCCTACGGCCGCAGGCCCATCGAACACGTCATTTTCAATCGAGTACCCGTTAGTGAAAACGATGTCCGAATACTTGGTTGGAATGGTTTCAAAGAGCCACAGGTCACGATCAGCAAGGAACGCGGTCGCGACCCCTGGAAACTCTTGTCGCCGCTCGTACACCGCGAGCAACTTGGACCGGCCGTTGGTTGGTAGAACCGAGCCGGGTCGTGCCAGCCGCCGCTCAAGGTACCGATATACGTTCACGTCGCTCGTGCCCTCTACGACAATGGTAGGCAAACTGGAACGCGCAATGGTGGAGACGAGCTCATCAACCGTCGGTGCAGGAACGGGCATTATTCACCCCGATCACTATCTAGTACGAGTTCCTTGTCGGCGTACTTGGAGTAGATAAAAGGAGAGTGAGTCGCAATAATGAATTGATTGGTTGTCCCCTGTGCGAGCAACCAAGGAAACAGTTGGCGCTGCCAGTCGACGTGAAGGCTAATCTCGGGCTCGTCGATGAAAATCGCCGCCCCCGAGGTGAAGGCATTGTAGATTAGGAAGCTGAGCATCTGCTTTTCACCAGCCGAAAGCTTGTCGGAGGCAATGGCCTCCTGTGCCTCCCCTAGCGTCAGCTGCGACGTGACCTTGATGCCCTTGTGTCGAAAGACAGCCAAGATGAGCGCAGTGAGTGCCGTGAAGGGGCGCAACACTTGCTCCTGCTTGGCGGTGTGGTTTCGCACCAGATCCTTCACGCTCTCGAGGGTCATGTGCGCAGCACTCAGTCGCTGTTCCGCCTGCCCCCCGGAATGCAACGCTGCCCCTGCCTCATAGCGTTGGACGAGATCGGATATACGCCCACTCAGTTCTCGGTGTTGCTGGTTCAATTGCTGCGAGACTGCTGCGTAGTGGGTTGTCAGGGATGACACCACATCATTAGTTGAGACGGACGCGACAAATCGGTGCGAGCGAACCGAGAGAGCGGTAGCCAGGCGTTGAAGGGGGACTTCTATATCTGTGCTGCGTGCTCTGGCGTACGCGTCAGCAGCCAAAGAGAAGCCGCCCTCGATTCTTCGAAAGGTTGGGAAAAAAAGCGAGGCGCCTTTTCGAGCGACCAGCGTATTCACTTCGTTAAGGTCATCTGAATCACTGACGGCTTTTCCTCGGCGAGCTGAACCGAGGAACGTTCCAGTATTTTCTTCTTCGCCGAAATCGAGGACCGTCTGCACCCTATTTGTAACCGGAATTCCAACCGCCGGGAGCCATTCCCATTCGATGATATTCCGCCTCCCTTCGCGACTCATGGCGAGCAAGAGGCTGTAGTCGTCGGTCACCACCGACGCTCGTTCGAAAGACATCTCGGAGGAAATACGTTCGATATTTCCGCTCGTCAGGTACCACAGCAACTTCAGGACCGTCGTTTTTCCGGAGCCGTTGCGACCCGTAATGAGGTTTAGGTCGCTGTGGAATGTCAGGTTGGCTGTCAGTTGCCCGTTTAGATTAGTTACTGAGAACTCGCGGATCATCCGCCCTCCTCGCTTGCCGCTTAGATCAAATAAGCATCGCCCAGCGGAGTTGGGTGGGTCAAGCGAAACGCCGGTCCCCGTTGGGTTCGTATCGCTTGCCTCAACGGGGCGCGTGGTGTTAGCGCTCGTTTCGGCTCCGGATCTCGAGAATCGTTCTTACAGACTCCCAGCAACAATCGACACGGGACGCAAAGCGTAGCCGCCCGCCGTCGCGCTCATAGAACGCGAGACGCCAAAGATCCTGACCTGCATCGAGTCGAGTGATGACGGCGAGCGACATGCCCCAACATCGGCGCGCGGTCGCCTCGGGTTGCGTGCATTCACCCGCGCTTGATCCGTCCCTCGCGCCGCGCGTTGCGGGCGTCGATCAACGACCCCTGAGCCCGCGAGCGCATGCGTTGAGCGGTCACGTCGACGGCGTGCCCGATGGTCTCGTGACCCATGCACGTCTCGCGGGCGATCACTTCGGCGGCTGAGTTCGCCAGGTGCCACGCGCGCTGGTGAGCCGTCGGGCTTCCGTCCCGGACAGCGAGCGCCAACGCGCGCCGCAAGTCCTCGCCGGCACGCTTCAAGCGAGCGGCGATCCCGCGGTTGCCCTTGCGCAGGTGCACGGCGTACGCGGCTCGCGCGATCCCGAGCAGGTCGCGGACGACTTCGATCGGTAGCGGTTGGAAGTCGGCGCGCTCGGGCACCTAGCTAGGGCAGCACAATCGGGGCGCCGCGGGAAGCACGAAGGGTCGGTCCTACTAGCGTCGCTCGGGCCGCGACTTCTTCCAAGGGTCCGGTGGATCAACGGGCGCAGGCTCTCGCGGACCAAACGGGTCGACTGGACGGGGTGGTTTCGGCTTCGGATCTACCATGTCACGTTCCTTTCGTGGGTAGGCCTACTTGAGTTTTAATCATGTCTTGGCATCGTCGTGCGAGCCGTGTCCTTCTTCGGTGTGGTGCGATCGACTCGCTAGTCTTGTTCGCCTCGCGCTCCAGGTTTGCAATGAGCTGAGAGTCAGGTGCTGTGCCAGTGCGAGCCTGTTCCCATAGATCGCGCCAGCGCACTTCCTGGTCCGCGTACGCGGCGCTAGCTTTTACGAACGTTAGGGATGTATTTCGCCACGCAAAGGCAGTTCCCAGAACAGAGACGATTGCGGACGTGCAAGTGAGAAAGGGCGCGGCCTTGGGCGACAGCGACGTAATGACCGAAGCGCAGGCCGACGTTGCGAATAGCGCGGTTAGCGAAATAGAAACCTTGTGAATCAACTCATTATGGTGGGCGAGCTCGCTACAATAGAGTCTTCTGAACATGGCGTTGAGCAGTCCAACCCCCGTTCGGCTTGTGGCAAGAGCATCCTTTTCCGCCTCTGTTATTGCAAGAGCTGACAAGGCCGAACTACCTCCGTCTCGACCGAACGAGGTCAAGACTGGGTAACATTGCAAAACATACTGGCTTCGCGTCAATGAGATACATCATAGTCATTTATTTTGCGGACTTGGAGCCACCAATGCCCCCGCGCTCGCGAGCGCGGTGACGATAGCCGCCAAGCAGGAGGGCGCGAGCAGCATGGCGACGGCCGCTGTGGACGACGCACTGGCCCGCACAGCGATCAGCGTCGCGACGTTCGCCGCGAGCACACCGATCACGGCCACCGCGAGCACGCCAGCCCGCAGCCATTGACTCACCGCGGCGAGCGCTGCGTACGGAGCCAGAGCGGCGCCGGCCGAGATCGCGAACGACTCAACGCCCGCGTGCGTCGGCAATGACACGAACAGCGCCCACGCCAAGCCGACGCCCAGCACCCGCGCCTTCATTGCGCGCCTTGCTTTGCCGCAGCCGCTTGCGCGCGCTCGAACGCTTCTTCACCCTGCGGCGTGCGAACACCGTGAAAGAAGACACCGGCCATGAGCTGGCACATGATCCCGCCGCCCTGCGCTGCGCAGTCGAGCGAGATGTCTTGCTGCAAGCCGTAGTCGCAAAGGAACTTGTTCGCGCCGGGCGTGCCGTAGCACTCGTCATGCGTCTTGCAGGCGTCGGACCAGTCGACTTTGCCGAGGCCCTCGGGCACCCACTCCGTGCCCTGACTCCCGCACCAGTCTTTCTTGGCGGGGTGCTTGTCGACGAGCGCTTGCACGGCCGGGGGCGGCGGAGCGGGCGGGCCGTCGGAGGCTCGGCTTTCGAGCCGCGGCGGTGCCTCGGTCAGGCACTGCCCGGCCTCGAGATCGGCGTCTGTGATTTCGGGTGAACGGTCGGTGGAGTTGGTGATTGGTCCCATGCTCCCTGTTCGGGCGTGCGTGGGACCAGTTGCTCAGAAAATCGCACGCCGCTTATGGGTATGATGCTGCTCCGTACTGGATGGTTGACGAACATTGCCCAGATCACCCACGATCACAGGATGGGTGAGGATTCAAAAGCCGCCGTCGGTGCCGCTACGTCGCAGACAGCCGTCGCCCTTGCGTTATTCGCCACGGCCGCAGCGGCAAAACAAGCCGGCTTCACGGATGACCAAATAGCCGCGGGTGGCGTTGTGGCTACAGGCTTCTCTACCTACATCTCTGAGCGTTGGCGGCTGCTAACGACGCAAAATGATCGGGCGGCCTTCGCGCTTGAAGTGCCGCAGCTGACCGAACAAGTTACACGACTGACGGAACGGATTGCGAAGATCGAGGAGCGGCTCGCGGCGAACGACCAACCACCTGAACCGCTGGATACGATTCGCGCGAACGTCGTTTTCTCCGAATTTGCGAAAGGAGTCTCCGAAGCTGCAACACCGGCAAAGCGGGCCGCACTCGTGAACGCGGCGGCGCGACAGTTCGATCCTGAATTCGGTGAACCTGCGGTGCGCGGACATTGGCTGAATCGCGTGCGATCCCTGTCTGATCTCGAGATCCGAGTCCTTGCGCTGATCGCTGAGCACACAAAGGTCGCGTTCAATCCAAAAGGCCTCGTTGTGATGAAAGTCGAGCCGGCCGCGCTTCTTAGCGTGCCGCCTGAAAATATGCAGGCGTTTAAATTCGCCGCTTCGGAGCTAGCAAAAGGGCCCAGCAATCTCTTGCAGCAAGAGCAGGGATTGTACTCGGTTCCGGGTGTCGGACACTCTTGGAGTGGTGAGATGTATACGCTTGCTCTCGATGGCGAAATCGTCGCCAAGTACATTCGCGACGACTGAGTGCGCTACGCGGGAAGCCCAGCGCGCTTCGCTACGGCGCTGCGCAGGCACAACCGGCCGGCTTGTTGCACGTGTTGGTGTTCGCAATGCAGGCGTCCCCGCACGGCAGTGGTGCAGCGCCGCCGCAAGCGAAGGTCCCCAGAGCGAGCGCGGCCGACAACGCGAGGGATTGGAGCATGGCCCGCAGAAGAGCGAAGATCCGCGAGCCGTGCAAACAACGTTCTCGTGCGTGGGAAAATGACTACGGCGGTTTCCGCTGCGGCTCGGTTGCCTAGCAACACCACACCCGGCCGGAGTCGTCACCTTCCGGAAGCGTGCACCAAATTGCGGGTTGCTCGACCGCACCGCCGTCACAACTCAACGCCCAACCAACCGAGGTCTCCGCTGGGCAGCCCGACGCCGTATTCGACACATGGCAAACGGGTTCACTTGCGGGTGTAGTTGGGGAGACCGCCGGATCGGGTGGGGGCGCCGGCACCTCGGCAACACTGCTGCATGCAGACGCAAAGACTAGAGCTAGGGCGAGAGCGTGAATTGCGAAATGCTTCATGCTCGGACTTACGCGTGGCCTGGCAATTAAATTTCTTCCTCGCCTTCGAACAGTGTCGATCTGTTTATCATATCATAACATAAACGCGATCTCGAACACCGATCGTTGCCTGTCGCCGGGTCTCGCTTCAAGCCAGAACGACAACCGCGGCGCCGATTTTGAGACGCCGCGGTTCACCGATCTCGATCAGCTCGCTCGGCTCAGCGCGTCGTGAAGATCCTGCGCGCCGACGAACGCCGAAGCCGCGTCTCCAGCCAAAATACTGTGCAATCTGACGATCATCTCATCCGGCGCGACGTGCTTCGCTTCGGCGAGATCCTCTAGCTCGCGCGCGGAGTTACGCAGCACCGCGGCGGATGCTTTCGCATACGCGCTCGCGATCAATCGCCAGTCGACGACGGGTGCTGTGTGCTTGTTGGATCGAGTTGATTTGCGCGCGGGCGTAATGGTACGAGTCTTCTTGGCCATTGGAACTTAGACTTCCGGTGGTTAGGTGCTCCGTTGTTACAGGCAGCGGAGCACCGCTTTGATTTCGAGAGCGCAAGTGCTCGCGATAAAAACTACTACGCGTCAGGCACCAAAAAAATACCCAGCGCCGATGAATAAAGACGACGGATCACGCGTACTCCCACCTACACCCGAGGGGCTCGCCGCCGACGAGCTCGAGCGGTTCGGGCAAACGTTGATCGAGCGTGCGCGGTCGATGCGTCAACGACTCGGCCCGCCCAGCGACGCCGCCGAGATCAGGCGGGTTCTCGATCTCGTGGGCTACGAACTCGTCGAGCAGTGAGCATGCCTTCCAAGCTCACACCGCTCGCGGATGGATCCGGGTTCTGCGTTCTCATCCGCTTCGGCACGAAACAACGCCGACGGTTTCGGATCACCACTTCCGACCGCGCGCAGGCCGAGACGTGGGCCATTGCGCTCGCATCGATCGGGGCGACCCTCTGCAACGCCAAAATCGATCCCGAGCTCTGCGCAAAGCTGCTTGCGCTGGCCGGGCGGGGTGAGACTGCGGGCGTTCAGCTGACCGCGGCGGCGCTCACAGCTGGGCTCCGGGTGCGAAGGGGGGCGGATTCGGCGCCATTCACCATGCGCGACCTGGGGAAGGCGTGGACGTCGGGCGAGCTCGCCAAGAAATACCCCGACCACGTAAAGCAGAAGAGCACAGCCGACAAGGATGCTGAGCGCCTACGGGTGCTGTGCAAAGCGATCGGCGACGTGCCGGTTACTCGCTTTGCGGTGGCAGACGCGAAGCGCGCAATGGCCGCGCTACCGAAAGAGCTCTCAAGCACAACACGTCGGCAGTATGCGCAAATCATCCGCCGGCTACTCGCGCTTGCGGTCTGGCCCCTCGAGCTGATCCCGCAGAACCCGCTCCCACGCGGGTTCTTGCCCAGAGTGCACCCGACCAAGGGCAGGTCTTGGCTCTACCCCAGTGAGGACACGCAGCTGCTTGCGTGTACTGAAGTGGCGCTCGAGCGGCGGGTGCTTTACGGTTTCCTGGCCCGCGAAGGGCTGCGCGGCGGGGAGGCGCTGAAGTTGCAGTGGTCGGACCTAGACCTCACCCGAGGCGTCGTGCGGCTAGACGAAAACAAGACGGATGATCCGCGGGCGTGGGCGCTTGGGCCGGGCGTGGCCGCGGCGCTCGAGCGATTGCCGCGCGCGGAGAGCTCGCTCGTGTTTCGGGTGGAGAATGAGAACCGCCTTGCCGAAGCGTTCCGCGCCGACCTGCGCAAGGCCAAGATCGATCGGCCAGAGCTGTTCGAAAAGTCGAAAAGCCGCATGCGGATCCGAGTGCATGATCTGCGCGCGACGTTCGTGACTCTGAGCCTAGCCAACGGCCGCAGCGAAACGTGGGTGAGTGATCGCACCGGTCACCGTTCAACCCTGATGATCGCGAGGTACCGCCGCGGCGCCCGCACAGCCGCGGAGCTAGGGTTAGGCGAGCTTGCGCCATTGGTTGACGCCGTTGTCTGGCGCGAGACGCCGACCGCGAACGCGGGGTGGTACAGCGATACGAATCGGCCCCCGAGGGCAAAGGAGCCACCGAAGCCGCTCTAAGCCGCTCTAAGCCACGAGCGGGATTTGCTATGTCACGTGACAACGTGGCCGCTCGCGTCCACTTCCCACCAAGGGAGCCCGGTGTTCTCGGTGTAGATCCCCAGAAGGGGCGACATTCGCGACCCAGGCCCAATATAGTAGATATACGGGGCGCTCATTGCGGCGGTGAACAGCGCTTGCTGCGCGGCTTCGGCTGCCTGCGGGGTACCGTCGACCGGAGCGGGCGCTAGCGCATTGTCGATCAAACCGCCGCCGAGAATGGTCCGCATAGCCTTTACCGCGCGGACCTCGGGCGCGCCGCTGGCGTCAGGGGCGTACACCGTGACCAGCGCTGCGAGCGCCGCCTTATCGTTCTCGCTAGCCTTTGCGGCGCGGTCCGGTGTGATCGCGAACGGCGCTAGGGCCGCGATGATCGGCGGTCGTGCGATCATGCCGTTTAGCGCGCGCACGACAGCGCGGGGCGTTGGAAGCTGCGAATCTGTGTTTGAGGCCATGTCGGTTGGAAGGGATGCGTTCCCGCGACTCGCGCGCTCTACGCGGGAACTGGAAGCGCCGGGGATGGTGCGCGGGAATGGATCAGAAAACCGCTGGCGCGCCCGGCGTGGCTTGTTTAGGTGGCGTCCGTCCAATACGGTTCGTTGTTGTGCAACTCCGGTACTGGGATCGCCGTTGCTCTGGTCACTCGGTTTTTGTTGAAGGCGTGACCGAACTTGCTGATCGCCTCGACCCTGATCGATCCGTCGTCGTTCACCGCGGTGACGGTGGCCGGAAACTGCATATTGTGCAGGAGCAGGGTCACCTTTTGGCCTTCGCGAACTGCGTCTTGATTTTGATTCGACATGTCTTCTCTCTCTTCCTTTTCGATTGGGTCAGGTGCCCAGTGCCGCAATCGCCGTGCGATTGGCTGTGGACCAGACGTTCCAGCGCACTTCAAATGCTTCTCGGATCGCCGCTAACTCCGCGTGCGTCACGTTGGGGCTGTGCGCATAGTCACCCTCCTCGACGATCGCGAGCGCCATGTCCCCCAGTTTCAGATCGCGCTGAGAACCGATTACGTCCCCGAGGTTCGCGCCAAAGTGACCGTTCGGATCGTGGAGCGCCTTGCGTGCGAGGTCCTCTGTGCTGCCCCCGCGGTAGTTCCAAGGGAACGGCTCGAGCTGCGGCGGGTTAGGGGGGCTCGCACTTGCTGCGATCTCGACCCGGCGTGCAAAGGGCGCGAGCTCGGCCTCGACGGCGGCTAGAAGTGCCGCCCGCTTTTCGTTGTACGCGGTTTGCGCGGCGTGAAGTTCGCCCTGCACTTTGGCGTAAGCAGCTTCGGCCTTCTGAAATGCGGCGAGCCGATCCTCTGCTCGCTTGATCCAAGCCTTGAATTGCGCGCGTGCGAAGCGTCCCGCGTCATCGGATCGTGAACCAAGCTGCTTGAGCTTGCCTTTGAGGTTTTCGATTACGACGTGGTGTTGGTGTTGGTTGGCTGCGTTGTTCACGTTCAGGGGCTCCAGATTTGGATTCGAGACATTGACCGGGCGGGGGGCGCGCTGAGCGTCATGCGCGCCGAGTGAGCTTTTTCTTTCGCTCGGCAAACTCTTCTGGCGTGATGCCCGCTTGCTTCGCTGCGGCGAGGTTAGCCGGCGAGTAGGTGAGCGATTCGCGGTAGGTGTGGAGCCGCGCGCGCTCGCTCACGTACGCTTGGCGTCGCACAGGATCTGGCATCCTCGACGCCACCGCGCGCTCAGTAGCGCTCAGCATCGAGAGCTGATCCGGTGGAGGTTGAGCGCCGGCGGCCAGCGGATCGGTAGTCGTCTGCAGCGCAGCAAACAGGTCCTTGAGAGCGCTGAGCACGGCGTCTGGACTAGAGAGCGGGGGTAGGCCGAGCGCCTTCGTCAGGTCGGCTAGGATGCCTTCGGGATCTGGCCCGAGCGGCGTGGCAGTGAGGCGAGTCACCGCTTGCCGCAGAAACACATGAGGCGCGACCCCATGTGCGGCCGCCGCTTGGATGATGCGCTCTGCCGTTTTGAGGGGCACGCGCGTCGCGATTACTCGCGAATTCGCACGCGTGAGCGTGCCGCGCGAAAGCGCTTCGAGTCTGTTCATGGCTTCGGATTGAGCGCATGCATTATCGGAGCAGTAGTTCATGAACCTGCTAGCTACACCGCGGGTCATGAAGTCTAGCGAGCTGTCCGGCTCGACGGGTTCTTTGCAGTCGCACATTGCGTGTTACACAGAATGCTATGCGCGCGGCGCCATGCAAGTGCACTCAGTGGCTCCGGGAGGCTCATACGGATATGATTTGCGACGACACGCGTCGAAAGATGCTCGATTGATATCGGCGGAAAATCGCCCGTCTCACGCTACGCGTGGATTTGGCTTTGGCGTGATTTGATACGAATATGATATCGAGCCGAGTCGAGAAAGGAAGGCGGATCGCGAAGAGTAAAAATCGACACACCCTTATCTTCACCGCCCGGGCGCGCTGGCTTCAGCTTGCCTCATTCAGGCAAGAGCGTTCTTCTCGTCGGCTGCGAGGGATTCCGCGCAGGCTGCGGAACGTTCGGAGCCCGATGCGGATCAATCGGCGCGACGACGTGGCGCGAAACGAACCACGTTGCGACGGATAGCGAACCACGTTGCGCCGTTGTGCACCGCGGGGCGGAACGCCGGAGCGCTTCGAAAGGGCAGGAATTAAGGGCGATCTTGTCCGAACCGGTCAGACCCGCATGCCGCTAAACTCTAGCTCGGTCCGCACCGCCTCGGGCGGGAGGTTCATTCGCGCGAGCTGGGCGTCCACCCTCGCGCGCCGCCAAATGCGAACCGCGTCTTGCGAGACTTGCGCAAGTTCTGCAACGCTTGCAGCCGTCCACTCGTCACCGAGCACGGCTACGGCAGCCTCGATTGCAACGCTCGTGGCAGAGGCGGGTGGGGGTGTGTCGTGCGTGGCGGACGGCCCGGCCGCTCTGACCCACCTGGTGATGGTTGAGCGTGGCACACCGAGGGTGCGTTGAATGTTTGAAGCGGAGCAACCGGCGCGTGCGAGTTTGAGCACGCGGGCGACTAACTCCGGGTCTGGGATTCGTCGAGGCATGAATGATTGATAGTGACTCGGCTCACGGGAACTCGCAAAGCGCGCCGCAGTGGCCATGAGCATTGGCGGGTGTCGGCTCATTGCATTGCGTGCGTGCGCGGTGCTGCTCGGTGTATGAGCTGTGCAGTCCGTGGGTCGGCTCATTGAGCCAATTTGAAAAGCGAGAGCCGTGTCCGGGGGCCGCCACCGTTCAGATCGAGGCCCCGGGGTATATACCCAGTAAGTGATTGACATTGCTCTGTTTTGTTCCGAGCGCCCGGCACGTGCGCCAGAGCGCCATGCGCCAAACGGGGCGCGCGGCCTTCCCGACAGGGAAGCGCAGCAACTGCAGCAATAGACACTCACGCATATAGATCTGCTTGGCGCTCTGGCGCATTCACGTAGAGACGCGGGATTGCTGCCGCAGAACGCGCGCCAAGGGGGTTAGCGCAACGTTGGCGCGTTGGCGCAACACTATTCACCGCGCCTGGCTTTCGCCTTTGCTCCCTCAAAATGCTTTTGCACCTTTGCCTTCACTCTCGCCTCCGCGGCGGCCTCCAACGCCTCCACACGACGCGTTTCGATCTGCCCGGGCGTTGCCTTGCACGTCCACCGCCATTGGTCGCGGTGTTCCCCGCGCGTTGCTTTTGAGTAGCTGCATCCCAGAGCCTCCAAGATACGCTTTGCGCGCGCACGATCACGTGGGTTCTGTTTGACCGTTGGCGTCTGAAGCGGCCCGCCACCGAGGCCTCTGAGTTCAGGCGGTTCGAACACGTCGCTCATGCTGAAGGTGAAGGCGTCCGCACCCTCCCAAATCCCCGGCGGCGGATCCACTGCCAGCCAGCGGCCTAGGATCTCTTCCCAAGGATCGTGCTCGGTGTGGTTTGCCCGGGCGCCTTCAAGTGCGGCATTGTCTGCTTTAGTTAGCCAGTACCGGTCGGGAGATGAATCGTGCCTCGAGAGGATCGCCACGGCGCTCTCTTCTGCGGCTTGTTTGCGTGTAAGACCCGCAGCTTCGAGCAGTGCCTGAACTCGGGCGGCCGCCTCTCCAATCAGCTGAACTCTATCGCGTTCGATGCTGTCAATGTCGATCTCAATTCTGTCCGGGACCACAACCGGCACATGGCGACGATTGCCCGTCGGGTCGGTGAGAAACTCCTCCTTGTTTGTCGAAGCCGCGAAGCAGATTTGGCGCGGCACTGTTTCAGTGTGGTGCTTGTAGCTCGCGCGGTAGCGGTCGCGCTTGCTTGAGAGAAAGGCTTTGACCTGCTCCACCTCGCGACGCGAAAGCGAAGCGTTCTCGCTGAACTCCCATAGCCAGATCCCTGGTAGGTTTTGCATTCCGTCCTTGTCCCCGATCGGTAGTGGTGAATCGGCGAATCATTGCGCACCGATCAGGGTTGCGAGAGCGCTGCTCTTCCGACCACCTTGTAAGCCAACGAACGCGACGCATGTGTCTACTTTGCACCCAGGGATAAGTGCTCGCGCGGCCAAAGACAGGAAGAACACCCGCGACGCGATACGCGCGGCTTCGGTGTCTTCAGCATGCCAATACGTGCACATCGCCGCGTCCACGCGTGGTGTACCATCCCAATCCGACGCGCACTGAACTACGAAATCTGTGAGGGCATTGAAGCGGTGCTTTCGCGCGTGCAGCGAGACGGCTCGGTCCACCGTGGTCGGAGCGACGTCCAAACCGCGCGCTTCGCACAGCTGGACGAAGGCCGTTGTGTGGTCATCTGTCCACTCGCCGGCAGGGAAGCTCTCGCCGATCCCGCCGCACACAATACGTCTAGAATGCTCTTCGTAGCGAATGACTGCACCGAGCGCAGCCAAGACCGTCGCAACATTCGAGCTTGTCGCTTTGGGTTCCTTGTTCTTGCCGAGCGCGAGCGGCGCGATTTCAATCTCGATCATTTGATCACCCATTTCGCCGGGCGGCGCGCCCGCTCGCACGCCGCCACGATCACGTCCGCGTGGGCTTTGCCCACGGTCTCGCGCAGGGCTACCTCACCGCTGACCAAATCGGTCTCCTTGGCCCAGGCTTGCAGCGCCCACGCAACGCCATGTTCAATTTGCTCGGGCCTCAACGCTGCAAGCCACTCGCGCAGCACGCCCGCACAAGCTTCGCTAGGAAAGCCGAGCTTCCGCATGAGCCCGCCGAGGTGGCCGCACATCCAAAAGCGCCGCCCGACATGCTTGTCCGCGGCGCCAAGCGACGCCAGTATCCCGCGGTCGCCCGGTGGCAGTGCCGCGAGCGCCACGGGTGACGGCCGCTCGCGGTGCACTTTCATCGCCGCGCGCGCCGGCATAAGTGCCGGTCGACCCGCGAACATTAGCGGCTGGTGTCGCAGTGCCGCGATCGGGTCGTGCGCTCCCGGCGCGAAGATCGGCGCCGCAAAGTAGTTCGGCTGCGAGCACACGCCGACACTGCGATCGGCGCCGTAGAATCCGGCTAGCGTCCGCGCGTGAGCTTCACTGATTGGTGCGCGGTACCACACTACGAGCTTTCCGCGGACTGTCGGCGAAACGTGCGCGCTTGAGCTTAGGAAAAACGCGCTCTGCGCTGCACGAAGCTCGGGCGGAAGCGTTGAGTGCCACGCCCGGATCGACTGTACGGGGGTGGCGAGATCGAACGGCGCCGCCGTGTCGTCGAAGTCGAACACGACCCACGGGAACGACGCCGACAAGATGTTTGCCGGCTGGTCGGGGCGGTCGTGCTTCCGTCGGTAGCACCACGGGTCGACGTGAGGGTCATCGGCGCGCGGGCATTCGGGGTGCAGCGCGCCACGGAGCACGCACATCTGCGGCTGGTCGGTTAGCATTTCAAGCGTGCCGACGAGATCGGGCCATGTGCGTACGGCGAACTCATAAAACCGGAACGCAGCGCCCGCGCTGAAGTCGTGCTTAGTGCCATCGGCGTCGAAGCGTTTCGTTAGCACGCGCCCTTCAGTGCACTCGGCTATGAGCAGAGGCGGATTGCTGGCGTGATGATCTGAAACGTGGGAGTCTTGGAGCGTCATTCTCTGTCCTAGATACTTGGCGCCCGCCGGAGTCGTGACCGCGCGGGCGCTGCTAATTTACGGGGTTGGGTTCGGTGCTGTCGGCGGCTCACTCGCGGCCTCGCTTCGCCGCTAGCGCTTCACGCCGGGCATTGGCGCGCGCCACGAGTCGAGCAGCTCGCGTGGTGCTCGTGATGTCGTTGATCACGACGCCGAGCGGCGGTTCTCGATTCACTGTCACCGGCCCGAGCATTCGCGGTCGCGGATTTCCCGGGGCGTCGTGACGGCGGATTCTGCGCAAGAGGCTCACCGATGGCTCGCTTCCCACGCCGCACGCGCGGCCTTGGCGGAGGCGCGCTTAGCCCGCTGGCGTTCGGCTTTCGCGCGCGGGCTCTCGTGCCAATCGCGAACCTCGTAGAAGGCTTCCGCGGCGTCCAGCACGTTCACGGCTAGCTGCTCGTTGTCGCTCTCGTCGTTAGTAGACCAAGCTCGGGTGAACAGCTTTTCGGCGAGATCGCGGACGGCCTGCGTTCGCTCGTCGATCGGAGTGTCGGTGCTCATTGACCACCCCGCTCCGCGGCTGCGAAGATGCTCGGCGTAACGATCGCGCCCGAGCGATCAGCTATCTCCGACGGCCGAAGCGCACCCTTCGGCCCGGCTGTGTGAGCGGTGAGCCCGAGCTCGCGCAGGCGCAGACGAAGGCGGCAAGGCGCGATGCGCCGGTAGCCGTCGGGCTCGAGCACGAGCCAATAGCGACGCTTCGGGGTCCTGAGAATCAGGGGCTGATTCATCGGTCACCATCGTCTGCTAGCTCATAGCCCGCACGCGCGAGTAGGTCAGCAAGGGCCTCGTCCCCGTCGTTCGCGGCTCGTTCTTTGAGCAGCTCGGCAACGAGCGGGGCCAACGCCTCAGCGAGAACGCGCAGCGCAGCATCGGACCCCTTCACTGGCTGGCTCACGGCGTCGCCCCCGACAGGCGCGCGATTTGCGCCTCGATTGCAACGCGTGTCGTAGGGTTGATCGCCATTCCGGCGGCGGCGCGGGCGATGCTGTTCGTGGGGACGCCGCAAAAGAGCTCACGGAGGCGAGCCATCGAGACGCCGTGGGTTAGTTCGAGCAGCCGTGTCTGCAGCTCACTCGGCAAGGGTTCGCAGCGGAAAACTTCGTGCTGTGCCATGGTCAACACCTGGCACGCGCGCGAGACGCAAATCAGTGTGGAAGCGGATCCCGCAAATCATCGCTTCGTCTTCCGGTCCTTTCGTCGCCGTGCGTCGCGCCCAGCGCCGGACAGGTGCGACGCGGCCGTAGCTACGTTCTTTTCGTCGAAGGCTCCGACTTCCACAGACCACCGCGCGATGAGGCCGACGGCGCCGTCTGGCCCGCGGCGGCCCCATAAGGACGCGAGAGCCTGCTCGCTCGTCAGGTCTCCAAATCGCGGATCGCAGTTGCCAGCCAGCTCTGCGCGAATGGTCTCGAAGTAGCCGGTTTTGAGCAAAATCGGTCGAAGCGCGTTTGCATCGCTGGCTCCAGTATCGTGCACGTATTGCCAGAACGCCTCGCCGAGGCGCACGGCTCGCATGCGCTGCGCTGTCAGGCTGTCCGGATCCCAATCAGCGCCAAGTCGAGCGTGCAGCGCCTTGCGTAGATCCGCGGCCTCGGGGTCGATCAACACTAGCGCCTCCCTTAGCGCGGCCTTGAGCGGTGCCGGTTTGAGCGTCGCGAGCGCTGCTTGCAGAACGGCCGGCTCGAACGTCATGAGGGCCATGGCAAGTTCCGCGCTTTCGTCTGGCTTGTTGCCGGGCTCCGCGCTTTCGTCTGGCTTGTTGCCGGGCTCCGCGCTTTCGTCTGGCTTGTTGCCGGGCTCCGCGCTTTCGTCTGGCTTGTTGCCGGGCTCGGTCATTCTTCACCGGAGGTTAGCGCGACCAGCGCCGTCGCGATCTCAATCACCCGGCGCCAATCTTCTGCTACCGCTGCGCGGTCGAGCTCGGCGCGTAGCACCGCATGATCTTGGGACAGCCCCGGGACAGGCGGTTTGTCGGCCGCCGGGTACATGGTTTTTCCCGAACGATTTGAGGTGCTCGGCGGGGCGTTCGAGTGGGGGGCGCTTTCGTAAACCGCAGGTCTCGAGTTCAAATCTCGAAGTCGGCTCCGAAGTAGTTACAGAACGTTAGGGTGCGTCGGGGGATGGCGCAGCGGTTGGGATGGGTGACGGTGTTGACAGCATGTTGCCGACGCGCACGGCGGCTTCGTCGAGATCGCCGCGTAGCAGGTGAACGTAGCGCGCGGTCGTGGCGAGGTGCTTGTGACCGGCCATTCGTTGCACGACGTGAACCGGCACTCCGGCGCGAAGCCAGAGGGTGATCGCGTAGTGGCGAAGGCTGTACACGGTGAAGCCGTCGATCTTGGCTCGGGTTGTTGCTCGCAGGAAAGCCTGGTGGAGTCCTGACTGAGCCCAGGGGCGTCCCTGGGCGGTGAGGGCTACGCAGGTTTCTGGTGAGCCCGTGGATCGGGCGAGTTCGGCGAGCAGGGGGCATCGACCACGCTGCACTCTGGGCCGGAAGGCCCCGGGTCGGTGCGGTTGCTCAGCACGAGCACGTCGCTGAACGCGCCCTCCATTCTGGGATCGAACTGTTTCGCTTGCGCTTGCGCCCGGGCCTGACGCGCCAGAGCCGGTCCTCCTCGATACCGACCCCGGGCTACTTGCAAAACCCCTTTTCACAAACTTGGATTTCGAGATCATTGAACTGAAGGCTGCGTCCGAACGAAGTGAAAGCGTCACAGTTATGCGTACGAGCGCACACGGAGCCGCGGGTGAGCGATCCCATCACCCCCCGCGGTCGAAGTGGCTGAAGACCAGCCATCATTGGCTCCCCCGAGGTTCAGGGGGGGAAACAATTTTGTCTTGCTACCCTTGTGGGGGTATTCGAATAGCTTCAACGCCTTGTTGCCGTCGAGCAGCTGAACCCACGTTCGCTCGCGATCATCTCCCGAGTGGGTCTGCTCACAGCCGTCCGTCAAAGCAAGTGCAAAGGCGCCCTTCACGCGTACCTCGAGCGGGGCGTTTGCGACCATTTTCTCGCATTGGAGATCCTCGACATCGCGCTCGTTTCCGTGCTCCCCAATTGCACTGTCGGGAAAGGTCTTGGAACCGAATTTCCACGTGCATCGCCGACATTTGCCCTCCGAGTAGAACCCAGTCCCGCCGTTGCTAGCGCAAGGATCGCAAGTGGTTCGTACTTCGCGCGGAGTCGCTTCGGGCCCTGGCATGCAGGCCCGACAGCGATCGTCGAGTGATGAACAAAGAGTCGACATGTTGTCTAACTGGATGAGAGCTTTGGACTTGGCCTTGATCAAGGACTGGGCCTCGAGAGCCGCTTCCGGGCACTCGCCGGCTCTGCGCTCGACGAAAGCGTCGAGGTCTGCCCTTTCGATCGCGAGCCGCGTCCGAGTTTTCGCCAGATCAGCCACTACGGAAGAATGATTTCCGGAGTACCGAAGCTGCTGGTGCCCGCGATAGAGCGTGTCATACTTTGCCAGCTCGGGCGTAAAGGCGGGGCGGTGCCAGCATTCACGTTGCAGATGAAAGCGTTCACCTGCTGCAGCAACGCTTCCGGCGTGGTTCCCACGGGCAGGAAGCCGCCCCCTGACGTCACTACGAACACATCCAGCTGGGTGGTGCTGGTAACGCGTGTGATCGATTCGCGTAGCTCTGCCGCGGTTTGATTCCGCCCGCAGTTCCCCGAAGAGCACTTTCAACGGAACTGGCCTCAGACTGCGTGCGGCTCTTGAAGTGGAGCACTGCCTTGAAATCGCCGCCTCGCCATACTGAGCGAATATAGTGGTCACCGCATGTCCGTCGGAACTCCTCAGGCCCGCTCGGACTGCTCTCGATGCGGCGCAGATCCTCTTCCCGCAGTTTGAACGTCTTACCGCGATCGGGATTCAATTCGACGGCGGCGTCGATGAGCAGGAACCTCGAGAACGCTTGGCGTGTCAGGCTCAGCCGGCGGTATCGGCTGGAGCGGCCAGCGTTCCGGTCGCTGGAGCCGCGCCACGGGCTGGCTGGGACGTCGGCATCAGGGTCGCATCCACACAGACGCCGGCGAGCTGGCCACTCACGTAGTCGAAGCCCATGCCGGGCTCGGCTGAATCCCATTGGCCATTCATCATACTGGCTCCCGTCAGCGGACTAGTTCGCGCGACCTCGATTGGAGTGTTGCTGCAGCTCAGCGCAGAAACGTCGGGAGGAACATCCGGCGCGGCGGTGTGAGCGGTCGCTCCTGGGTTCGATGGCTCATTCGCCCGCTGCGGAGGTCTCTCAGCGGAAGTGTTGCACCCCAAGGCAATCAGCGCGAGCGGCGCGACAATGCGAGTATGACGAGCGGTAAGTCTCATGTGCATAGCTACCGAACCTTGTCCGTGTGGAAAAAACGATTGATCTCTGGCAACGAGCACGCGTCTTTTTGGACTATCAATCACTCGCTGCTCTCCGGATCGCGCAATGGTGCGAGGGGGTGGGAGTCGTGCTCTCCTCGGTTGTCGTCGATCGATGCCAGGCTACCGGCCACGCAAAGGGGCGCGCGGGTTGACGGCCGTCCGCGATGGCGCTCCGAGCCCCCGTGGAGCCCGGGTTCGTGGGCTGCGCAGTCGCCGCCTGAGTTGGCTGCGATCGTGGAGAGAGCGCACCGACTCAGGCGGTGAGCGGAGGGAATAGGCCTCATACGAAGTTGCGTCGTGAGCTTCCCTGATTCGGTCCCCGGGCCGCCGCGGTGGTGCCAAGACGCTCTTGTGCCACAGAATACTCAGGGCTAGCAGTCGCGACTGGATGATCCCCAGACACACGGCCATTGAGCTACGGCTCTGGTTGCAGGTGGCCAACGCGCCTCATCTGATTGGGATTCTGGGGGATGACGCAGCGGTAGCGGATGACCTTTTCCACGGCATGATCGAGCTGCCGAAGATGCACGCCTTGATCGAAGCAGCCTTGCTCGCAAGCAAAGATTCGCTGCTGGGTGTCAAGGTAGCGCAGGCCACGGCGACAGCAGAATCGCGTAAGTCGTTTCGAGCGCTCGGGCTACTGATGCTGTGTAGCCCTAACTTGAAGACGACCTTTAGCCTGCTATCGACTTACCAGCGCCTTTTCAACGAAGGCGACAAGTACCGTGTGATTGAGCAGGGGGCTTTCACCCACATTCAGTTTTGGGCTTGGGGTCCCGAGCGAGACGCGCAGGTTCATATGGCGGAAAAAACCGTCGTGCAAATCTTGCGCATTCTGACGCTGGGCTCACCTCCCGCACGTGCTCACGCGGTTCATCTGCGCCACGGCTCGAGACCTGGAGGCGAAGGCCTCGCCGAGGTGATTGGCCTAACGCCGCTGTACAATGCACCTGTGACTCAGGTCATCGTCAAAAGCGCAGAGCTCTTGCAGCCATTGAAGGAAAGCAACGCTCCCTTTTTTGGCTTCTTTAGCGACCACCTGCGAGAGCGCTACGGCGGCGCAGAAGAGGTCGGTGAGTCGGGCGAATTTGCCGAGCGCGTCGCACTAACGATTCGTCGAGGCCTAAAAGCGGGCGCATTCTCGACGGCGTGGCTGGTGGGTGAGCTGGGGTGTAGTGTACGCACCGCGCAGCGCAACCTGGCCGAGTCGGGAAGCTCCCTGAAAGAGCTGCTCGAGGCCGAGCGTCGTGAGCTGGCCTCCGTCTTGCTGCGCGAAGACTTGTCACTTGCTGACGTTTCGCGAAGCCTGGGTTATTCCGGCGCATCCGCGTTCGTGCGCGCATTCCGACGCTGGCACGGCACCACGCCCGAGTCCTGGCGGCGGCAACGGTTGAAGTAGCTCTCCAGGGCCGCTCCAAACCACGCTTCAGGCGGACGACGGATTCCGAAACACGCACGCCTGCGGCAGCGCCGTGATTTGGCGTAAAAAGGTCACCGTTGGCGCGGAATGTCGATTGGTTGCTCTAACGCCAGGATGCTATCCGAGGCACTCAGATCTTCGGCGGACCGCCCTGGACCCGAAAGGGCGTTTTCTTGGAGGAGTAAGAATGTCGATGAAGCCATCGAGCACGTCGTCGTGCTCATGCTCGAGAACCGGGTCGTTCGACAACCTGCTGGGCTGGGCCTTCGCCGCGATCCTCGCCGAGCGAGGCTACAGCGGCGACGACGACAAAACCGGTGAGAGGTCCTTTTCGATTCCAGGCGCCTCCTCTTCTCTCAACAGATAGCTAATCTCAACAGATAGCCAATCTCAACAGATAGCTAAGGAAAAAATCATGCCGAATACCGTTGTAGCCCCGCACGATAGCCGTCACTTTGATGCACGCCCGCAAGGTTATGTAGTGCTGGTTTCCAAAACGATCTGGAAACACGTCGTCAGATTTATCGCCAAAGATGGCAGAGGAATAATCATTGCCCAAGGCACCATTCCAGTAGGCGTGCCGAGCCGGGAATTCCTTGTCCATCCGAACACCAGTTTCGATATCATCAACGTCGGCGATTGGGACATGGATGTGGCGTGGCCTGCGGTCCGGTCGAAGGCAACTCCGGGGGAGACAACGGAACTGGACCAGGTCATTGCCGATCTGCCGTGGACCAGCGGTCTGGTCTTTGGCGCAGGCGTCGACGCCATCACCGGCGGGCCATCCGGCTCCGCAGTCATGCCGTTCACGCCGCAAATAAATACCGGAAAAAGCTCGAAGGAACACTTTCGGATTATTCAAACCGAGAGCGAGCTGGAGCGGGAAATCGAAACTTCCGCTTCTGGGAAATACAATATAGAAGGCGTCACGGTCTCGGTGTCGACCTCTTATCTGAGCAAGATCGAATATTCAGAAATGAGCTTCACGCTGATTGCGGAATTCGAATCGGAGATCAACAAATACGACGAAGCCGATACCTACAAGCTGACAGACCAGGCCAAGGAACTCTTGCATGAGCCGGAAAAATTCCGGAAAGCCTACGGGGACTATTTCGTCGCGGGAGGAAAACGGAGCTCTCGTTTCATCGCGATTTATAACTGTTCCTCTACCACCGTCAAAAGCCTGGATGAATTCAAGGCCAGCTTTGGCGGCGACATGCCGGAAGTGTTCAGCGCCGAAGGCAGTGTGCGGTTCATGCAGTCGGCCAGCAAGTTCAATATCAAGACGTCCTTCGACCTCTTCATGACAGGCTATAAAGGAACCGAACCCAGCGGCCCCTGGACGCCGGCAAAAATCGTCGAAGCGCTGGCCTGGTTCAAGGCCAACGAGGACGGCGTCTATGGCCAGGCAAAGCTGAAGCACTACAGTACGATAGATCCGGCATACCCGAGAACCATCAATATCGCGCCCAGTGTTTTTGTTGAGCTGAGACAGCTTTACTCGAAAGTGTGGGACATCCGCTCACGCAATGCTTCGGCGCCCGAATATTACCAGGAGCACTACAAGGAAGCCTACCGTGCACTCACCTACGGCGTCGAATCCTCGCAGCACGACCTGGCGACGGATCTCGCCAAGCGGCAAGCGTTTCAACAGCAAGCCGATATCCTCCTGTCCAATTTTGATGATGTGTTCGCGCGCATGGATTTCTACACGAAAGTGAAGAACGTAGTCAGCACCGAACCGCCTCAAGACCAGATCATCCAGGAGGGTGCAGGGCAGCAGGTGTGGAACTACGGCTTCAATGTCTATGACAAGAGCGGCGCGGTAGTCATCCACGAGACCACGCTTGGGTACAAGGAAGACTGGCACATAGGCTACCGCGAAAAAACCTTAGAATTCGGGCCCGATGGGAAGAACCTGATCGTGGGCTGGAAGGTGGTCTCCAACTGGGGTGATGGCTCAAATGGCTGCTGGTACAAAGCGATCGATCAGATCTTGCTGACGGATCATGCGGCGCTTCACGTGAAGTCGCAATATGACCGCGGCTGCAACTGGAGCTTTGTCGTGTATTACGTGGATGCCAAGGACTACCAGTTTTAGCCTGCCGGCATGCGCAGGTTCCGCATGCTGCTTATGTGCCGTGCGCTCACGCTCGGGCTAGTGAGGATACGTTCTAGCCCGAGCACGCGGATCGCGATGCCAACGATTTCGCGTTCATTGGCATGCTCGAGCTCATCTGCGAAATCGTCGAGTCCGCTGGCCGTCAAAACGATATCGAGCCGTTCGAAGTCTTCGCCGCGGAACGCGGGTGGCTGCATCCCGAAACCCGAGATGAAAAATCCACCGGCGTCGCGAGCGGCGTTCGCAACCGGGTCCATCGTGTGCTCGAACCACAAATCGATGTCCTGGGTGGCGACCGCAGCGCTTACCCTCTTTTGACTTAGCCGAGCCGCAACAGACGGCCAAGTCGGTGCGGTGCTCGGCGAAGTGCGTGAGCGCCGGACGTGGTAGACCGCGCCGTATCCTTCTCACCGCGGGCTCGCGTCGATGCACGGGTTTAAGGATGGTAGGCTTCCATCGTATTTTGGATGACGCTTGCAATTCTCAGCAGAGCGTCGTGCCACGCGCTGGGCGTGGCGCTGAAGTAGACGAGGTTCTGAAACACGACCGCGAATTTGCGCCCCGACGAGTGTTGAACGACCGCCATTTCAGCGTACGTGCAGCGATTCTTGTTCGAGTCGTTACACGACCCTCCTTTGAGCTGGCCAACGCCGATTTTGCTCTGGAGCACCCTGAACGGCATGCTCGCTGGGTTGGATTCGAAAGGCCTGATCAGCAGTGACCTTGCGTGGCTATCGTTCACGGCAGCCCGCAGTAGGCCCTGCATTTCCAGGTTGGCGGTGTCCGGGCTACCGACGGGGTCGTTCTTGATCAAGTTGTCGTCGTTCAGCAGGACCAGCAATCTCGCCATGTCCATACACGTTGTGGCCTGCTTGACCTGTCCGTCGTTGAGGCTGCCCACGGTTGCGACCTGCCACTCGTTGTAATCGCCGGCAAGCCAGATGCCATTTTGGGTATTTGTCCTGAAGAAGCCCGCGGCCTGAAGCGCGCCATCGATCGTGTTGTAGCCGAGTGCTCGGATACAGACGCCTGCGGCTTCATTATGACTGCCGACGATCATCCGCCGGAGATTGGCAAAAAAAGTCGAAGCGGGGCGCCTGGTCTTTTCGTCCGAATCGTCGGGACCAATCTTGAATTCAAATGTGATCGGGCTCGCATGCGTTACCGTGAATATCTCGGAATACTTCGGCGTGAGCATGTCGGCAGTGATGCCGCGGGTGTTGGTGATTGGGGGAACCGCCGCGACGATCTGGGGATCGAAGATTTTTTTGAGCTGCGCAAACACGTCTGCGTCCGTGCCGTCCTTCAGCGTGGCCCCGATGCTATTGACGGCCGCCCGCAGCTGGTAGGCGGCGTACATCGCAGCGGTCTTGAGCATGCTGCCTGAATAGAACATGTCCATGCCTCGATGGCTGACCGCGGGCCGCGGGTCCTTTGGGTCGTCGGTCAGCGCCACGATCGCGATTGCAACGTCTTCTAACCCCGTGAAGCCCGGGTTCGCGTTGTTCAGATCGGGAAGATTGGGGCTGAAAGCGTCCCAAAGTTTGTTGTCGAATACTAGCGGATTGGGCGCACCACTTCGAAACGGAGAGACCGCGGGCGGCAAGGGAGCGGTCACTGGCAAGTCCGCCAGAACGACGTTCGACATCGGCGAGCCGAATGCACCCCACAGCGCGCGATTGAACGCGTCAGCGCCGAGGCTGCCACTCGCCGAACCGGGCACACGGCTCATACTGCCGCTGCCCGCTGAGCCCGCACTGGAGTTGCTCCCGCCACCGCGGGACGAGCGAGCGCCGTTCGCGCCAGACATGCGGTCCTGTGCATTAGCGGCATTGATGAGCGAGCCCATTTCCGAAATGTTCTTTGGGCTCCCTCCCATCGCGGAAGGACTGGTCGCCGCGCTCTTCGCCGCATCGAGCTTCTTCAATTCCACGTCACGTTGCGCGGCCACCTGGAGATTCGCTCCCGCAGCACGACTGGCATCCGCAGCCGCGCTGGTCGCGTTCGCGCCGGTGGCCTGAGCCAGCCCGATGGTCGCCGCAAGCCCGGACATGTCGCGGAACAGGTTGCCGTTTTCGACCGCGCCGAGCACTGCGCCCACGCCCGTGGGATCGGGCAGCGAAGTGGGATTGACGATGTTGAGGATTGGTTGCCCCAATTGTCCGGGGCGCACGTCCGCCGCCTGCGCCCGCGAATCCAGGCTGATCGCGGCGATTTCGGGCGGCTGCAAAGGAATTGGTGAATCCTGCCAGTTCCAGAAGCGCGTCACGTCCAGCTTCTCGGCTGAATTCGAGCGGCCGAGCACTGCTTCGGCAAAGACGCCGCCGGTCGGCACGGGCACCATTTGCTCTGATGAGGCATCCGGCCCAAAGGTGAGGCCCTTGTCGCCCAGCCAGTTGCGCCAAGCGGCGCGCGCCGCGGCATCGGGGGCATCGGCCACATCGGGCTTTTCAAGCACGCCGCGTCGAGCCACGAATCCGGGCATCCGGAACACCAAATAGTTGCCGGCAATCTGCAGCGGTTTGGGATCGATCAGATTGGCGACCGCCTGACCCTCGAAGCGGTAGTGGGACAGAAGCAACGAAGTGGTGGAGGCGTCGAGTGAACGCCAGACGGCCTGATTGTAGTACAGCCGGTTGCTGTTCAGATGGAGGAGCAACTCTGAGCCCGCGTCGATCGGCGCGAAGGTGCAGACCGTCGTCGTGGCATTCGGTCGCGCAATGACCGGCACAGTCACCGGAAAGCGCGAGCCCAGGTACTCGAGCTCCAGCGTCATCGTGCCGCGGAAAACACCCTGGCCTTCCGTGGTGACCAAGATGCCCGCAAGCTCCGCGATCGGCGTGACGGACGGAACCCGCCAATCCACTGAAGTTCGCACCAGCGCGACCGGAGCAGCCCCGCTGTGGAGCGCCAAAGCCACCGCGGTGATCACCGGCCCCGCCTCGTCTGTATTGGCGGTGAGCCCGGATAGATTGGTGTTCGGTGTCAGGAAGATGTCGGAAGCGTCTACCTTCACCACGTTCGAAGAAGTGATGCGCGAGACTCGCTCCAACTCACCGCGATCCCAAGTGAAGATCGGTGATGCGGCGGCGGACGCAGAGCGGGTCGTGGTGTCGCTCGCCGAATTGGAATCAGCGGGCGAAGCCGGTGCGTTGCCTGTCGCACTGGAGGCCGCAGACGGCGCCGCGCTCGGCGAACCGGAAGGCAGGCGGGCCGCGGTTCGATTCGCTACCGTCAAGCCCGTCACCGCCGTTATCAGCCCGCTCAAGAGGGGGCGCACCGGCGCGGTGGGTGTGACCCGGATACTGCCGAGCTCGGTAGTCAGGAGCTCCCGAATACGCCGATCCAGGGCCGCGGCCGCCAATGCGCCCTGGTACCGCCGGACGATGGCGTCGCTAAATTCCAGGATCTTCATCGGTACGAACAGGCATCGTTCGGCTTCGACCAAAGCAGTAACCACTCGGTACAATTCGACTACTTCGAAGTACTGCACCGTCAATGCGTGCATGTGGTTGTAGTTTGCAACGATGCGGGTAGACACCGATTGCTGCTCTTCCTGTGACACTTCTTGAACGATGGACGCGCGCCGGTTCCTGGCCGAAGACGCCGCTTGTTGCGTTGCATCCGAGACCTTCTGACTCATGGACGCGCCGATCGTGCGCGACCCAGAGGAACTAGAAAAACTGTCGGCGGAAGTGCTGGAGCTACCGGCGCTGCCCGCCGCGCCGAACACGACGGGGCCAATTGCGAGGCCCAGCCCGGCACCGCCCTCTTCGGTCGTGCCTGTGCTTTCGGCATGTGAAAAACCGCTTTGAACCTCTTTCGCGACCGCGTCCTGAACTTCACTCACCGCGCGGTTGTGCGTCGTGAGGTTGGTCAACTGTTCGGTCTCGGAAATCGACTCCGTGGTGGCGGTCGAGGCGCGGCGCGACCAATCCAAGACCGCAATCCGCGTGCTCTCACCGGGCGCAAGGGCGAGCGAGTGCAACAGGTTACCGAGAGCAAGGCCCTGCGCGAACCAAGCCTGCTCGAACGTGATGCGTGCGCCGACTGCAGGAACGGAGAACCCGAAATCTGCACTGAGCGTTGGGCTCAAGTCGATGGGGCCCGCGGACGCCAATTCCACCGTATCCTTCGCCTGGACCTGATCGAGCACGATCGTCGAATAAAACCGCGTCTCTGTTGAAAACTGGCCCAGCCGCGGAACCAGATCCGCCGCCGGATCCGCGGCGCTTGGGTCAGCCCCAACCGCTGCCGTGAGGATTTCACGAGCGGCTCGATAAGGCGCCCAGCGTCCCAGGTCGCCGACGACGTCGATCTGCAAAGCGTTCTTCAGATTTGACGCCATGTCTCCAGAGAGTGGCCTCAAGACCGAAAGGTCGGCATTGGCCAGCGCATCGAGCTCCGCGGGCCCGCCGTCCACCACGAGATCACCAGGCACCGCGCCGAGCGGAAATGAATCGCTCAACCCGCTGCTGGCCGCCGAGGCCAACGCAAACAGTGGAGACACGGCTAGATCGAGGATCGTGCGGATCCCAAGCGCAGCCAGCACGGTGCCGGTCCCATCCGAAACGCCAACAAGAGTGGATGCCTGCGCTCGCAGCGCGGACACCGGATCGAGACCCATCTGCGATTGCTTCAAGCCATCCTGGTACACCACTAGTCCGCCCTTCCAGTCCGGCGCCCTGGCCGGATTCATTGCCATGATCGTCGCTTCAGCTGGAGACTGCAACGGTGCAGCAACACGTGCCCTATCGTAAATGGGTAATAGTGTTGCCGCGCTGGCACGCGCTCTGGCAGCACTCTTTGCTAATACGCGTCGCCGCGGCCGAATGCGTCGTTCTCACGTGAGCTGCGCCGCGTGGTATTGCCCAAGGCGCGCCGAGCCCTGGCGGGCTTCGCTACGTCCCGCAAACGCAATGCTTGGCTCCGGGTTTTTGCGGAACTGCGCGGCCGAAGGCTATGGCGGATTCGGAGGTCATGTGTGACGACGACGAGATGCCAGTCCCACGCGGCGGCTCCGGTGCCCGCCAGCATGGGTCAAGCATCGAGCGCAACCTCGCGATCCGAGAAGCGGCGGATTTCGGCGCCAACGTGTTGCTTGAACTCGTGGCCCTTCCCGGCCATGCCCACGACATCTTCGCGAGCCGAACTCGAACGCGCATCAACGAACCAGGCTATTGCTTGATGGTCACCCTCCGCAGCGCACGACGGCAGAGCCTTCGGCGGCGCGGGACGAGTATCAGTGCTTCGCGCGTAGTACTACTCCCGCGGCGCAGCTCGGCGCTGCCTTCGCACGCCACGCTGGATCCCGATCTGGGTCCGAGTCTTCCTGGTTCGAGTGAGGGCCGCCGAACGCGGCCTTTAGCCGAAAGTCGCGCCGCGGTCCGCGCGCAGATTGGGCCCGGGAGCCCATGGGCTCGCGAGCGCGCGGCTTGCTTCTTTTTTATCGCCGCGAAGGCTCAGTCAAAAATGCGAAAAGCGTCGCTCACTCAGGTCATGAGGCGTAGTTGCGCCGTGCAAATACGTAATTTCCCCAACCACAACCGATTGACCATCAAGCTGGAGGTCGGTGAGCGCGGCTGCGGCGCCGATTTTAGGAAGGGAAGCATCGAAGGCGGCTCGATCGCGCGCTGGCGATCGAGCGCATCATGTTCGCCACTCATCACAAAGGACGCCACAACAGACGGAGCGCCCAGGTCACCTGCTTCTTGTGGCAACGGTCCGTCGCGGAAAGGCAGGTCACCTGCCTTTTCTCAAGGGCCGCCGGCTCTCGCGAGCAGGTCACCTGGCTTTCTTCGGTCGAGACCATCGGATTCGGCCAGGTTACCTGCTTTCCGCACCGTTCTTCCCTCTCGTCCAGGCAGGTGACCTGCCGCGTGAGCTAGTGCCGCGTGGTTCCAGGGCAGGTCACCTGCTGCTGGCACGCGAAGCGCCCCTGACGACCGGGCGACCTGCTCGTTTCGGTAGGAACCGTGCTTGCGGGCGAAAGCCGCCTGCGCGCGTGCGTTAGCCACGATGGTTTTGAGAGTCGCACCTGTCACGACTCTTTTCCGGAAACTGGGTTCGAGCACCGACCGAGAGGGGGGTGTGCGTCGCATTGTGCGGCGCACGAGAAGCAGGAGATTTCGATATGGATACGACTGGTGGTTCGACTGGGAATGCCGCGGTGAAAAGCGCGAGCACTGACGAAGAGTTTTTCCTGGGGTTTACGCGCGTTGAGGCAGAGGTTCGGGCAGTGCCCGAGGACAAACTCGAACCCATTAATCTGGATGTGCCAACCACGGTGACCACCGTGCTGGGCGCGTGGCCAGAGATTCTGGCACTGCGTTCACAGGTTGCGGCTCTGCCTAATTTCGCGATTGAACGATTCGATAAGTTGCGTGACTACGCTTTGGCGTTGGCCCACGCGCACGGCGCGTATCGTGGCCTGGCGGCGCCGCCGGATGGCATTGTGAAGTTGGCAGAGCAGCTGGCTAGCGTTCGAGAGATGTTGTTTGCCGATGCTATGGCTTTGGCCAAGCGCGGTGTGTTCGACGAAGGCAGGGTCGCGAAGCTTCGCTCGGGGCCGGGGTACAAGAACTTGGCTTTTGATGTCGTGGGTTTGGTTCAGATCCTGCGCGAGCGTTGGGCGGATATTGCCAATCGTACGGGGGTGCAGCAGGCCGAGCTCGATCAGGCTGCGCAGCTCGCGCAACGGCTGGTGACTTTGGTGGGTCTCAAGGAGCAACAGCCGGTCGCGGCCAACGGGGTTGCGCTGCTGCGTCAGCAAGCATTCACGTTGTTGCTCCACGCTTATGATGAGGTGCGGCGGGCGATTTCGTTTCTGCGTTGGCACGAGCAAGATGTCGAGTCGATTGCGCCGTCGCTCTGGTCCGGACGTGGCACTCGCCCGGCGGCGGAACCCGCACCAACGCAAGATCCAGTGGCGGGTGGCCCCGCCGTACCTTCCGGGAACAACCCGATCACTTCGCCTCCTGCGGCGCCAAGCGACGCGGCACACCCGCCGGCGGGTGTTGGTCTTCCGGGGTCGACGCCATTTTCTCGAACCTAGTAGCGGGCACACGAACGCGAAAACGAAACTTAGAATTGAATCGGGAATACGAACAACAGTGAGTATGCGGAGGCAGCGGTGAAACCGTCTTCTGAATTGTTCTTGGGCTCGCGCTGCCCGCTCAACGGAGCGCAGCGCATCGAGGCACTCAAGCTGCCTCCGCATCACCTCACCACGCACGCGGTCGTGGTGGGCATGACCGGTTCTGGGAAAACCGGCTTGCTCACCGTGCTCGTCGAAGAAGCGCTTCTGGCAGGGGTGCCTGTGCTCATGTTCGACGTGAAGGGCGATCTGCCGAATTTGTTGCTCGCATTTCCCTCCTTCGAGAGTCAGGCAATTGAACCTTGGGTCGAGGCCGCACCAGGGGATTCGCGCAGTACGCAGGAGCTCGCGAGCGCATTGGCAGAAGAGCGCCGAGTGGGCCTGAGCGCTTGGAACGTCACGGAGAACGACCTGCGTCGTTTTGCCGATACCACCCGCATTCAAGTCATCACGCCCGGAAGTTCCGCGGGCACTCCACTGCATGTGCTCTCTTCGCTCGAACACCCGGTCACTGATTGGAAAGCGCAGCCTGACGCCGCGTTGGCTTCGTTGTCCGCGGCCGTGTCGCTCGTGCTCCGTTTGCTGGGGCGCGATGCCGATCCGGCGTCTAGCCGAGAGCATGTGCTTTTGTCGGTGCTCGCCGAACGTCGACTCCGCGCCGGTGAGCCATCGGACTTGGGTTCGCTGCTCGAAGACGTTACCAATCCACCAATTGCCAAAGTCGGTGCGCTCCCGACCGATCGCTTCATGTCCAAGCGCGATCGCGCGAGTCTCGCGGCGGCACTCAATACGTTGCTTGCTTCCCCGTCATTTGCAAGCTGGCGGTCCGGCGTTCCGATCGATATCGGTCAATGGCTCACCCCGAAGGACGGTCGCACTCCAGGCATCATCGTCAGCGTCGCTCATCTGGACGACGACGAACGCGCCCTCGTCCTCGGGGTGTTGCTTGAAGAACTGCTCACGTGGGTGCGCGGCCTTTCTGGCAGCAAGCGCCTGCGTGCGCTGATCGTATTTGATGAGCTTTACGGCTTTCTTCCGCCTCATCCAGCAAATCCGCCGACCAAGCGTCCGCTCGTCGCTCTGATGAAGCAAGCCCGTGCCTTCGGTGTCGGCGTCGTGCTTGCGACGCAAAATCCGATGGATCTCGACTACCGCGCGCTCAGTAACGCAGGCCTGTGGTGCATTGGACGCCTTCAGACGGACGCTGATCGCGAGCGCGTCATTGAAGGCCTTTCGATTACGAAAGCCGGCACGAACGGTCCGACCGCCGCAGAGCTTTCGGACTTGACGAAGCGTCTGTCGCCGCGCTGGTTCCTGATGCGCAACGCGCACTCGGAGAGTGGCACTCAGCTCATGCAGCCGCGTTGGGCGTTTTCGTTGCTGCGGGGGCCGATGACGGCGGCCGAGATTCGGAGGGCAAGGTGAACGAAGTGGCGTGACGTGAGCACAGGTCGTTACTCGCGACCGAGCGAGTACGGCACCTGCCGACGAGAACCGCACGCGCTCATCACCAGGTGGTCTGGCAACCACTCCACGTCGAGTAGGTGCGGCGGTTCACCCATCATGCTGTCTCCGCTGGGTTCACCGCCGCCATCCTGGCCGCAACGAAACGACATCGAGTGGTAGAGCGCGGGGAACAAGTAGAGCTGCCCGGCTTTGGAGAGATTGGCGCACATCTTTCATATCGAGCCTGCATGCGAACGTTCGGCTGACTCGCTGTCTTGCTGCAGAGCATCGTCGTTTCGACGCTGAGCGGCTGTGGAGGCACGGCAGAGGGCGGGCAGCCCACGACGTTGAGCAGTGGCGGGGCGGATCATGGCGGCGGGGGGAGCGCGACGGATGGTGGGAAGTCGGGTGGTGGCTCTGGACGTCATCGAACGCGAACTCTGGCGTCACGCCCTCTGGCAAGACACGACCAGGTGCCCGTTGGTCGCGCTGCAGGTACATGCGGCGGCATCGAACGTGAGGCACGAGCAGTCCGTACACCCCGTTTGCTCGCAATTCGCCGAATCCATCGCGCCAACGGGTCCACCTGACGACATACTGCAATACTGCTTGTCAGTGCACGTGTGCGGGCCGCAAGAGAAGGTCGAACCCGCGTAGTGTGCCTTACAGCTGCCGCTATCGCATGACGCTTTGACCTCCGTTTGCCAAGAGTCACCCACTTGGGTCCCGTCTTCGACTTGGACCCCCCGAGAGGCGCATCCACAAGCCGGATACTGGGCGTCGCAAATGGCTTCGGCGCTGTTGAAAGAAGCGGTCGCGGATGTTGCGATGGCGATCGCTAGTCTCGAGCCGCAGCAACTGGTTGTGTGGGTAACAAGAGTGCAGTCCGAGGCCGTGTTGCACGAACGATCGAACTCCGGGAAATAGGGCGCGGTACCCGTGCAAGAGATCGCTGCACCGCCTGTTCCGGCCTGGCCGCCCGCACGACCTCCGCTGCCTGCCGTCGCGCCTCCTACGCCCGCGCTTCCCCCGAGGGAGCTCCCGTTTCCACCTGAAGATTGTCCGCCGAAGGAACGACCACCCTGATCCGCGTGGCCGCCCGCGGCTTCGGCGTCGCTCGATCCTCCAGAGCCAGCGGTGTCCGAGACGCCGACGGCACCCGCTACGTTACTGGCGCCCGCCTGTACCGGCGTTCCATCGTTGGTGCGTGTCGTGGCGCCGCAGCCTACGGCGCATGGCCATAGACTGAGCCCAACCGCAGCTCCCAACACAAACCTCACACCATCGCGATGGCTCATCTTTGTGTTCGGCTCTTTCATTGGGACCTAGGGGCTGTGTTGTCGAGCGTGCTTCCGATCAGTGCACCGGCAGCGAAATACGTTCCAGTTTTTGACGCTGGCAACACGTCGTACGTAAAGGGGTATGTGTACGGTACGACCTCAGCGCTGATGAGCTCGTGACCGTCGAGTTGGCCGCCCGCAAGCAAGTCACCGAACGTGCGTCCATCAGCGGTTGGGTGACCTGCACTGATCTCGAGCAAGCGCCCATCCTCGAGCACGACGCGCACGACCCGATGATGGCTGACCGGGGTTCGTCCTACTTGGAGCAGCGGCACTGGTACGATCGCGCCGTTGTCGACGGAGTAAACCAAATCGCCAACCCGGAGTTCCGAGATCGGGCGTTCGCCCCACGGGGTGGCGATCGGCGTGTTAGGCGACGCGCAGACAGGACAGAGATTGGACTGCGTCCACTGCCAGACGCCTTTCGTACAGACGGCAATCGTGTCTTGGCAGGCGCTCTGCGGACAAGACATCCCCTCGGAGTCACAAGCAGCGCCAACGTTTGGGACAACTGGCGGACAAGGGGGCCCCAAGGTCCGCCCTGAACGGCAATACCGAACGAGCGTGCCGAGCGGCTGTCCCATCGGGCACGCCGCGCAGGGCGGCCCCGGTGGACGCGCTGGTTCGCAGTTGCACGCCACGCATGAACACGCCGAGTCGTCGCTCGCCAAGCACACGAGCGAGGTGTCCGTACAGGTTGAGCCATCTGTGAGCAAAGCGTCGCAGCCCGGAGCCTGGGTCGTGCAGTAGGCGGGCGGCTGCGTGAGCTGCCATCCCGTGTTCGTGCAGTTGCCCGAAGTGCGGCAACTCAGCAGCGGCGAGCTCCCCCAAGTGCATCTTCCTACTTCTAGGGGGCACGGGTCGCCGACAACGGGAATGTCCGCAGGGCACGCGACACTTGCGCCGTTTCCAGCTGCGCCCCCTCTCGCGCCTCCCGCGCCTCCCGCGCCGCTGCCTCCGGTCGCACCGGATGCACCCGCGCTTGAAGTGCCACCGCGGCCACTCACAGCGCCGCCGCCTGCGCTCCCGCCGTCGCCACCACTGCTAGTGAACCCGGCGCGCCCCGAATCTTCATGGCCCGCGGTACCCGTGCTTCGGGTCTCTGAACCACCGCACGCGCTCAACGCAATAATGCACGGTGGGAGAATCGCTGATAGCCATCGTCGAGGTGACATCGGTCCCGTTGATCTCCTGGTCGCCGGTCCACAATGCGCGACGTCCCCCGCAAAAAGCAAGGACGGTGCCATAAACGCGTTTGCCACTTTTCCCGGCAAACATGATGTCTCGGGGCGGGGACCAAGTGCCTGAGGGCGCCGGCTCGATCAGGGGTCCTGTCTTGGCACAGCGCAATCTGGCACATCTCTTTCGGCACTATCACGGAGAGGTACAACCGCTGTGCCAGAATAGCGTTTACCGACAAGGAATCAGGGTGGCCGCAGTCCCAATGCCAGCAGCGCGCTGACAGCAGCCACGATTCCGAAAGAATGCACGCGCCGACTCAGCGCCCGCTCAGCGCGATACCCAAGCGTGCGCGGAGTCGAGGCTCTGATTCCGCGCAGGTGGCCCAGCGAGCGTCGTTCCGATCTGTACGGTTCCAGCGAAGTATGTGCCCGAATCGGAGTCGGGAAGAATGTCATAGGTGTAAGGTTCGGTGTACGGCACGCGGCTGACCGATGCGATTGTCACGCCGTCGAGGAGATCTCCGTTTGACAGATCGGCGAACGTGCGTCCGTCGGCAGTGGGATGCGACGGGCTGATCGAGAGCATGCGATCGTTGTTCAGCCGTACCTCCACCATGTGATGCGGGCCTGTAACCGCGACTCGATTGGTTAGGATGAGCGGCACCGCGACGATCTTCCCGTGATGCACGCTGTAGACGAGGTCGCCAACTTTGAGCTCCGAGATCGGGCGGTCGCCGCTCGGTGTTGCAATGGGTGTGTTGGGCGCAGTGCAGACACATTGCGCGCAGCCCGTTGGGCACGTTCCTTTGTCGGTTGCTGTGAAGCAGGCCGTGCGAACGGGCCCCAAGCTCACCGTGCAACAGAGCTCCCCCTCATTGCAGCATTCGGTTTCGCAACAAGTCGTGGTCCCCGAGCAGGTCACCCCTTGGCAAGGTGGCTTGTCACAGGTTCCGGCGCTGCAGAACGGAGTCGAGTCGGGACAAACGTGCCCGCACGCGCCGCAGTTCTTGATGTCGTTGCCCGTGTTGACGCATTCGGACCCGCAGCAAGTGAAGCCACAATTCGAGCTGCATGTCCCGCCGCCGGTCCCCGCGGTAGAGCCAGCTGCGCCCGCGTTCGAACCGCCTGCGCCCGCAGTTGATCCGGCTACGCCGGCGCTCGAACTACCTGCACCGCCGGCCCCGGGAGTGCCCCCTTGGCCTGACGTGGCATCGAAGCCGGCATTGGCTCCCATCCCAGAAGTGGCACCGAGGCCGGCGACGGCT
>Ga0164309_10000113_pt1 | contig 48575 bp, 40 predicted proteins | sample Whisoiple_247_MG_FD_109984 | JGI IMG/M metagenome (GOLD analysis project Ga0164309, IMG submission 109984) | Soil microbial communities amended with fresh organic matter from upstate New York, USA - Whitman soil sample_247_MG | ecosystem: Environmental > Terrestrial > Soil > Unclassified >... | reverse complement strand
TCAGGGCGCGCATTGCTCCGCTCAGGGCGCGCATTGCTCCGCTCAGGGCGCGCATTGCTCCGCTCAGGGCGCGCATTGCTCCGCTCAGGGCGCGCATTGCTCCGCTCAGGGCGCGCATTGCTCGGACGCGCAAAGCGATCGCCATCGCCAACAGACGCGCGCGGCTCGGTGCTGCGCGCGCGAGGGCGTTCGTTATCCGGCGCTGCTTCACGCCTAGAACGGCCATGGGTCTCATCGGCTGCGCGCTTGGGCGCGATGCGCGGCACCTTGGCGTTGGCTTTGACTTGGATCTCCCAGGCTTCGGTGCCCGGCGTGCGCACGCGATGCGGCACGCCGAAGTCGCGCTTGAGCACGATCAGCTCATCGAGACTCAGGTGACGCCACTGGCCTGGCCGTAAGTCCTCCGCCGTGACGCCCGCGTGCGAGATGCGCGCAAGCCTCATCACCAGCGAGCCCGTTGCTTCACCGAGGCGCCGCACTTGGCGGTTGCGCCCCTCGCGAAGCGTTAGTTCGAGCCAGGTCTTATCGCCTTCGAAACGCAGGCGGCGCACTTCGGCGGGTGCCGTTGCGCGCCCGTCGATCTCGATGCTCTTGCGCCAATTGGCGAGCTCTTCGTCGTGAACGAGCCCCTGAACCTTGGCCACGTACACCTTCTTGGCCTTGTTGCGCGGGTGAGCGAGCGCGTTGGCAAACTCGCCATCGTTGGTACATAGAAGCGCGCCGCTCGTATGAAAGTCGAGTCGTCCCACCGGCACGACTCGTACACCGACGGGCTCGAGCAATTCAGCCACCGTGGGACGCCCCTCGGGATCGCTCAAAGTACACATCACCCCGCGCGGCTTGTGCAGCACGATGTACACGAGCGGCTCGGGCATCAGTCGCTTGCCGTCGACTTCGACCTTCGCCTTTCGAGCGTCGATGCGCACGCCGAGTTCGTCGACGACGCGACCGTCGACCTTGACCCGACCCTTGGTGATCAATTCCTCGGCGGCTCGACGTGAGGCGATACCAGCGCGGGCTAGGACTTTCTGAAGCCGTTCTTCTGCCATACGAAGGCGCGGTCCTAGCACCGAGGCACTCGGCGCGCTGCGCTTTCGTATGGCAGTCGTCAAACCAGGCGCGAAAGCGCGGCTACTTATTGCGGGCGCGGGCGCCAGTGGGCGCTGCTCCACCCGCTCCACCCGCGGCGGCTGCGGCCGCGGCAGCTGCTGCCTTCTCGGCCTCAGCGTCCTTTTGCTCGATCTCGCGCAGCGCGATTTCGTCGCGGTCCCAACGGTCGACGTGGCCGTCGAAATCCAGGTCGACCCCTCGCCGCTCGAGCTTGCCCTCGTCGTAGATCTCCCAGACGTCAGGCTTGTTGTCGTAGTTGGTATCGATCTGCGCGCGACTCAGCTGACCGCCAACGTAGAAGCGCGTCTCGTCGTCCTGGCCGTCGCCGTTGTGATCTTCGCGGAGCTTGGCGACCCGCCCCTTCGCGAACGTGATCCAGGTGTCCATCTTGCCGTCGAAGTTGGTGTCGGCCACTTCGTTCAAGGCATCACCCTTGTCCGTGTAGGTGCGCACGACGTCCTTCACGCCATCGAGGTTCGTGTCGACTTCACGGCACAGCAAGACGCGGTGACGATCTTCGCCCTCCCCAATCACGCCGTACACCCGGCGGATGTTGGCTTTCTTTGCGCCAGGCCCCAGGCTCTCGACGACTTCGCGGTCGCTGCGGCCTTTGAAATCACAACGGGAGCGATCGTCGGCAGCGACACCGCTCACCTCGCCGCGCAACGCAGCCCCAGTCTTCGGTGTTCCCGATCCTCCGCAAGCGTAGGCACTCAGGCCGAGCACCACCAGAACGAGGCCACCGCTGCGCCACTGATCGCGCGCTTTGCTCACTTGCTGGTTCCCTTCTCAGCCGGCGTGGACGCGGGCGCGGGCGCTGATTTTTCGGTCGGCACTTCCGACGCCTTGTTTTCGGTTTCAGTCGGGAGCGAGGTCTTGCTCTCGAAGGTCGGGCTAGCCGGCGCCTTGTCCGAGCGATCCGGAGGCACGTAGCCGGTCTCTTTGCAGTAGTCGATCGTCGCGCCCGGATCGGGGCGACCGTCATTGTTCATGTCGGCATGGATCAACGGGCAGCCCGGCTTCGGGTATTCCCACCATTGATCGATGATGCCATCACCGTTCGAGTCGCGCTCGGTGCGCACCAGGGCACCAGCTTGGTAGAAGTCCCAGGTATCGAGGTGCTGAGCGAGAGCAGTCGACTGATCCTTCTCGCTGATCTGTCCGCCTTTGAAGGTGGTGATTTCATCGATCTGGCCGTCCTTGTCGTAGTCGTTCTCGCGACGACGCAGCTGGCCCGAGATGTCGAAGTAGCTGTAGGCGTCGATCACGCCGTCGAAGTTCAAGTCGACCGCGCGACACAGCTCGCGCCCCCCTTCGCGCACGATCGTGATGTCGGTCTTGCCGTCGCCATTCGCGTCGATCTTCTCGACCGTTTCCGACGCCACATCACACTTTTCGTGAACCACAGTCGTGTCGCGCGTGGTTACGGAGTTGGCCGAGTTTGCTCCGCCGTGGGCCGAGCCGTTACAACCCAACTGGAACATTGCCCCCGTCAGCAACGCTGTCCAAGCCCAGGCGATGTTCATGTCCCTCGTTCTGCTCGTCATTTCTGAAACCTCTCGGCGTCTCGATCTCAATAGTCGAGGACCCGTTCAGCAGAGCACAGGTTTAGCCTGGATTGCGGCTCAAGCATAGCCGCCTACCGGTGCGCACCCACGCCTCGGTGAGCGGCCGCCAACAGCAACCGCCACCGCCCGATCGGCCGGAAGGGAGTAACCGCGAACCCCTCCTCCGGGCGCGGCCGCCCCCGTAGGAGCCAGCCCAAGAACCGGATCCAGAGCCGGATCAGATTTGTTAACCGCATGAAACTAAAGAAGAATCAATAGAACACGCGACTTGTTCCGTTTGACAACACACGTATGGGAATCTAGTGTAACGACTGGTAACTAGGCGCGTCTCTCGAATGTCCCGTAAGAAGATCTCCACCACTGTCTACATCACGCCGGAGCAGAACGAGCGTCTGCACCTGTTGCACACGCGCACGAAGGTTCCGGTTGCCGTGTACATCCGTGAAGGGATTGATCTGGTGTTGAAGCGCTACGAACACGCGCTGCCGGGACAGATGAGTCTGACGGACACGCCCGCCCCCAAAACCGCCAAAAAGTAACTCAAGGTCGGTCCGGGTCGAGCTTGGCTGGTCGGCGCGCCGAGGCCGCGCTAGACAGCCGCCCCGCGAACGCTCTGCTCATGCCTACCGATCCCAAAAAGATTCGTAACTTTTCGATCATCGCCCACGTCGATCACGGCAAAAGCACGCTCGCCGATCGTATCCTCGATGTCACGGGTGCCATCAGCTCACGCGAAAAGGTCGATCAGTTCTTGGACAAGCTGCCGCTGGAACGCGAGCGCGGCATCACGATCAAGGCCCAATCCGTCCGGTTAAAATATCTCTCGCCGCGCGGCGAAGAGTATCAGCTGCAGCTGATCGATACTCCCGGTCACGTCGACTTCAACTACGAGGTCAGCTCCAGCCTGCGCGCGTGTGAAGGGGCGCTGCTCGTGGTCGACGCGACCCAAGGCGTGCAAGCGCAGACCGTCGCCAATGCTTACCTCGCGATCGAAAATAACCTGGAAATCATCCCGGTTCTGAACAAGGTGGATCTGCCCTCGGCGAACGTGGATCACACTGCCGAGCAAATCGAAAAGGTGATCGGCCTCGACTGCAGCGGCGCCATGTTCGCGAGCGGCAAGACGGGCGTCGGCGTGCTGGAGGTACTCGAGGCGGTGATCGACCGCGTCCCCGCACCGGCAGGAGATGCGAGCGCGCCCCTGCGCGCACTGCTTTTCGACAGCTGGTACGACAGCTACCGCGGCGCTGTCGTGATGTTGAGGGTCATGGAGGGCACGCTCAAGAAGGGCGATCGCATCAAGTTCATGGCCACCGGTCGCCACTACGACGTGACCGAGATGGGCTGCTACAACCCGCACCCCACCGCGATCGACGAGCTTGGTCCGGGCGAAGTCGGCTTCATCGCCGCCAACATCAAGTCCACGGAAGACACCAAGATCGGCGACACCGTGACCACCTTCCATCACGGCGCGAGCGAGCCCCTGCCCGGCTTCCGTGAAGTGAAGCCGATGGTCTTCGCCGGTATCTTTCCAACCGACTCCGCCGAGTACGAGAATTTGCGCGATGCGCTGGCCAAGCTGCATCTGAACGATTCGTCGTTCAGCTTCGAGCCCGATACGTCGGATGCGCTTGGCTTCGGTTTTCGCTGCGGCTTTCTCGGCCTACTGCACATGGAGATCATCCAAGAGCGCTTGGAGCGCGAGTACAACCTGGATCTGATCACCACCGCGCCCAGCGTCGTGTACATCGCGCATACCAAGAGCGGCGAGACCGTGCGCGTCGATAACCCGTCGAAGATGCCACCAGTCGGTGAGATCGACACGATCGAGGAGCCGATCCTCAAGCTGACAGTTCACGTGCCCGCCGAGTACGTCGGCCCTACCGTCGCGTTGTGTGAGGAGCGCCGCGGCACGCAGCTCGGCCTCAACTACTCGACCAAGGATCACGTAGTGGTGAGCTACGAGATGCCCTTGGCCGAGGTGATTCTCGACTTTCACGATCGCTTGAAGAGCGCCTCACGCGGCTACGCGAGCATGGATTACGAGGTCACCGGCTACCGCGCCGACAACCTGGTCAAGCTCGACATGATGCTCAACGGTGAGCCGCTCGACGCGCTCAGCATCATCGTGCACAAGGACACGGCCTACACACGCGGCCGTGCTCTGGCCGCGAAACTGAAAGAGCTAGTCCCGCGCCAGCAATACGAAGTGGCAATCCAGGCCGCCATCGGTGCGAAGATCATCAGCCGCGAGACCGTGCGCGCGATGCGCAAGGACGTGACCGCCAAGTGCTACGGCGGCGACATCAGCCGCAAGCGCAAGCTGCTCGAAAAGCAAAAAGAGGGCAAAAAGCGGATGAAGGCGGTCGGCAGCGTGGAAGTCCCGCAAGAGGCCTTTTTGGCCATTCTGAAGCTCGAGAATTGAGCGAGAGACCGAGCAGCCCCGAGCTGCGTTCGATGTCCGGCCGAGGGGTACGCTTGCCGGAACCGCATTCCGTCGTTAGAAAAGAAGGACACTGATGAGTAGCTCTGTGGCGAAGCAGCGTGAAAAACGCCTTTCGGAACTGAACGCCGGCGCGACGCCCGACGGGCAAGTCACGCACCTGGAAACGGTGGCGTTCGGTCCGTCTTTGACGGTAGAGCGCTTCCGCTTCGGCAACGGGCTCGAGCTGCTATTTTGCGAGGATCACAGCGCTCCGGTGATCGCCTATCACACCTGGTTCCGCGTCGGCTCGCGCCACGAACGCGAAGGCAAGACGGGCCTCGCGCACTTGTTCGAGCACCTGATGTTCAACGAGGTCGAAGGCCGCAAAGCGGGCGAGTTCGATCGCAAGTTGGAAGAAGCCGGCGCCGAGAGCAACGCCTCCACCTGGCTCGATTTCACCCAGTACAACGTGTCGATCCCGAAGGATCAGCTGCCGCTCGTGGTGAAGCTCGAGTCCGAGCGCATGAGTCGCTTGGTGCTGCGCGACCCGCAGGTGAAGAGTGAAAAAGAGGTGGTGGCGAACGAGCGCCGCTACCGCGTCGACGACGACGTCGAAGGCGCCGTGAGTGAATTGCTCTGGGCAACTGCCTTCGAAAACCACGCCTATCGCTGGCCGACGATCGGCTGGATGAAAGACATCGAGGGCTTCACCACCGAGGACTGCCTCGAGTTCTACCGCACGTACTACGCGCCCAATAATGCGGTTTTGGTGATCGTCGGTGACGTGGCCGAGGCCGCGCTGCTGAAACGCCTATCTGCCGCGTACGGCGCGCTGCCCGCGAGCACGCTGCCGATCGAAGACGTGCGCCCCGAACCGCCGCAACTCGCCGAACGCCGCGTCGAAGTCACCAAGCCGACCGCTACCGAAAAACTGGTCGTCGGTTATCACAGCCCCGCGATGGGTGATTTCGACCACCCTGCCCTGTCGCTGCTGGCCGAAGTCCTGTTCAGCGGCCGCGCCAGTCGCCTGCATCAAAAGCTAGTGCGTGAGCTGGAGCTCGCTACCGAAGTGCGAGCGTTCGTCGGCCCGTTCCGTGATCCTGGGTTGTTCGAGCTGTTCGTCTCGGCTCGCGAAGGCACGACCGCAGAAAAGCTGCTCGAGGTAATCGACGCGGAGTTTGCGCGCGTGCAAGCCGAGCCCATCTCCCCGGAAGAGATCGCGCGCGCCGCAGCGCGGCTCGAGCTCGGTCTGCTCGCGGGGCTCGAAACCGTCGACGGCAAGGCCTCGACGCTCGGCTTCTACGAGATCGTGCTGGGCCGCCCCGGCGCGGCCTTCGAGCGGCTCGACACCACGCGCCGCGTGACCGCGAGCGACCTGATCCGCGTCGCACGCCGTTACCTCTTGCCCCGCTATCGCAGTGTAATTCTGGTGCGCCCAGATCTGACTGCCAACGCCGGCGCCGATGACGCGGAGGCCGCACAATGAGCACCGCCGCGACCGTGATTCGTCTGGAAGACGCCGGGGGCGCCACGGTGCTCTTGGAAACTTCGCGCGCATTGCCCTTGGTCTCGATCAGCATCGGGCTGAAGACCGGCTCACTAGTCGACGCCCCTGGGAAGGAAGGCACCACGCGCTTGCTGTCGCGGCTGATGCGACGCACCGCCGGCGGCCTCGAGCCCCAAGTGATCGACACGCGCATCGATTCGCTCGGAGCATCCCTGAGCGCCGACGTCGTGCACAGCACGATGATCTTTCAGGCGACCGTGATCTCGCGCTCACTGAATGCGTTCGTCGATCTGCTGGTCGATGTACTGGCCCGGCCGGGCCTAGCCACGGCTGAGCTCGAGCGTCTGCAGCGCGAGACCTTGGCTGAGCTCAAGGATTCACTCGACGACGATCGCAGCCTGGCACGGCGCTTCTTCCGCCGTCGCTTCTTCGGTTCGCATCCGTATGGGCGCTCGGTCAGCGGCACGCCGAAAACCGTGCCCGAGATCGGCTCCGCCGACGTCGGGGCGGTGCTTCAGCGCTCGTTCGTGCGCGACAACTTGATCTTCGCCTTCTCGGGTGATTTGGACGCTCAGCGCGCTTCGCACATTGCGCGGCGCATTTCCGAGGCGCTGCCGAGCGGTTCTGCCCCGGTCGACGACACCCCCGAGCCGGTCGCTGTCCCCGGACGCCGCCTGGTGATCGTCGACAAACCGGAACGCACGCAGACTCAGATCTTGATCGGTTGCCTGGGCTCACACACGCGAGACGAGGATCACATCGCGCTGTTGGTCGCGAACACCATCTTCGGTGGCACTTTCACCGCGCGCCTGACTCAGGAGGTCCGATCAAAGCGCGGCTGGTCGTACGGCGCGTACTCGAACATGCCCTTCGATCGGCGCCGCCAGAGCTTCAGCATGTGGACCTTCCCCAAGGCGGAAGACGCCGGTCCGTGCGTCAAGCTCGAGCTCGACATGCTGCACGAGCTTCGCGAAAAAGGCGTGACCAAGGCCGAGCTGTCGTGGGCCAAGCGCTACATGATCCGCTCACATTGCTTCGCCATCGACACGGCGGCCAAGCGCGTGGGATTGGAGCTCGATCAAGCGCTGTATGATCTGCCAGAACAGTACTACGCGCACTATCTCGAGCGCGTGCAGGCCGTGACGCTCGAGCAAGTGAATCAAGCCGTACAGAATCGCCTTTCGGAAGACAACCTGCTGATCACGGTCGTGGGCACCGAATCCGCGATTGGTAGCGCCGTGCGCGACGCGGTGAGCGACTTGGCGTCGACCGAGGTGGTCGCGTTCGATAGCGTCGACTGAGCGCGACGGTCCAACCTACGCTTCGAGGCCGAGAGCAACCGAAAGCCCGTGTGCAACGGCGCGCGCTTCGGCGAGCGCGCGGGTCTCGGTTTCTGTAATCGACGCTTTGGATTCGAGTCCGACCTGCAGGTCGACGTAGATCTTCAATTTGGGTTCGGTGCCGCTGGGCCGTACGAAGACCCGCCCCCCACCGGCCAGTTCGAGCTCGACCAGGAGGGTTGGGCCACGCCAACTGGGAGCGTCTGGGTCGGGCCTTTGCAGATCGCGGACGCGACTCACCGTGCGCCCCGCAAGCACCTTAGGAGGATCCGCGACGAGTTGCTGCATGGCCTGAGTAATGCGCAGAGCTCCGCTGGCGCCGGTCAAAGTCACGTTGTGCGGGGCGCTGACCCACAAGCCATGCTCTCGATACAGCTCGTGTAGGCGCTCGAGCACGCTCTTGCCCTGCGCCCGCGTTTCAGCGGCGAGCTCAGCGAAGGCGAGCGCCGCACTGATACCGTCCTTGTCTCGAACCGTACGGCCGAAGGAGTACCCGAGCGCCTCTTCGTAACCGAAACAGAATCGGTAGCTCTGGGCCTCGAGCGCGAGCGCCGCGGTCCAAATCCACTTGAACCCCGTGAGCACGTTTTCGTAACGAGCGCCGCGCGCGCGCGCGATCAGCTCCAGCATGGGCGAGGAGACGATTGACGAGAGCACCAGAGAACGCGCTCCCGAGTCCGCGTGAGATAGCGCAAAATCAGCCAAAAGCAGGCCAAGCTGATTGCCGGTCAGCACACGAAAGCGACCACTCGCGCTGGGCACGGCGATCGCGAGTCGGTCCACGTCTGGATCATTGGCGATCAGCAGGTCGGCATTCTTGGCTTCAGCGAGCGCCAAGGCCAAATCCAACGCGCCGGGTTCTTCCGGGTTCGGAAAATGCACGGTCGGGAAATGGCCGTCCGGCTCACGCTGCTCGGGCACACTATGAACATTGGTGTAGCCCGCTTCGCGAAACAGGCGTTCCACGACGCAAGCACCGACGCCGTGCAGGGCCGTGTACACGATGCCAAACCGCCGATCGCCGACGATCTGCGGAACCGAGGCGCGAACCTCGGCCAAATATCGCTGAACGATGTCGTCACCGATCGCCTCTTGCTTCAGCAGATCGCCAAGAGGGATTTCGCTTGCGGGACCGAGCGCGCACATGCGCCCAAAAATCTCGCGATCCGTGGGCGGCACGACCTGAACGCCGTTTTGCCAATACAACTTGTAGCCGTTGTACTCGGGCGGATTGTGACTCGCGGTGATCATGATGCCTGCGTTGGCGGCGAAAGCGCGCACCGCGTACGCGACGAACGGGGTGGGCACAGGCTCCAGAAAGCGCTTTACGGGGATGCCGGCTGCGAGCAGGACGCGCGCCGCAGCATCCGCAAAACGCCCGCTATCGAGCCGAGCATCACAACCGATCACGACTGGCAAAGTGCGCGCGTCGTTCACGCGAGCGAGCAGCTGATCGGCCAGCGCCCGCGTGATTCGGATCACGACGGCGAGATTCATGCACGCGCAGCTCGCGCCTACGACCCCACGCAGGCCCGCCGTGCCGAATTCGAGCTCCCCGTGCATGCGCTCGGCGAGCTCGGTGTGATTTCTGGCTTCGATCAGAGCTTCGAGCTCGGTGCGCGTTTGGGGGTCTGGATCGCTCGCTGCCCAGGCACGGGCTCGTTCGATGAGAACATTCGCAGCATCGGGCAGATTCGCATCGGGTTGAAGCATTGGTCGCGCGAGCAGCGTAGCTCGTGGCTCGCCGTAATGCGCGGGTTCTTTGGCCCGACCGCCACCTACTTGGCGAGCTTCATGATCTGGTTGCTGCCGGAGTTGGCCCAGTAAATCGTCGTAGCATCGAGGGCGATTCCGGTGGGCATGTTTTGTCCGGTGGCAAGGACCGCAACCCCGCCTGCGTCGTACCTCGTAATCGTCCCAGAGGCGGTCTTGCTGGTCCAATACACACCGGAACTGTCCGCGGCGATGCCATAGGCGTTGGTTTGTGAAGCCGCGAGCACGGTCACGTTCCCACCGAACATCGAGACCTCGGACACTTGGCTGTTCGACGCGAAAACGATGGAGGTGTCGCGAGCTGCGATCGACTGAATCGTATCCATGAAGCTAAGGGATTTCACCACGTCTTGCGCCGTCCCACCTCCGATCGGAACTCGCTGAATGGAATGAAGGTCCCAGTTCAACCAGTAGCTGTAGCCGGTTGACTTGTCCGCAAACACATCCCAGGGCCCATAGCCAGTGATGGTGTTGATCGCGGTCCCTCCGGCTTTGGGGACTTGACCGGTTCCTCCCTCATAGCCCGTGAAGTAAACGTTGTTGGCATCAATTGCCACGTCGCGCGGCAGGTACACTGGAGAATACAAGACGCTGACCGTGCCGCCCGACACGCTCACCTTCTTGACGGCGCCCCAGGTGGGCGACGGTTCGTTGGTCGACCAATACACGTCGGACTCGTCGACCGCGATCCCCCAGCCGGCTCCACCGTTCGTGGCCAGCACGGTGAGCCCCGTACCATCCAATCCGACCTTGCTCACGGTCGACGAGCTCGTTTGATTTACCCAAAAAACCGCTTTGGAATTGACCGCGAGCCGCAGCGGCCCGCCCGGCGCAGCCGCCAAGACCACGGGCTGACACTTACCCGCGGAGCAGCCGCCTCCCTGACAGCTGTGCCCGCAACCACCGCAGTTGTTCGCGTTGGTATTCAAGTCGACGCAGCCCGCAGGGCACACACTTTGGTTGCACGAACAAGTACCGCCGCTGCAAACCGGAGCCGATGCTGAACATGCGCCCGTAGCGACATCTTGATATTGGCCATTGGCCGCGCAGAACTGTGGCGTGTTGTTGGCACAGAACTGTGGCGTGTTGTTGGGCTTGCAGACGACGCAGGCGCCTGCGAGGCAATAGGGATAGGTCCCGGCGCAAGCGCCTGAGGCCACGTTCTGTAGGACGCCCTGCTCGTTGCAAAACTGCGGCACGTTGCTCGACGAGCACGCGATCGGAGTTGAACTCGGCGTGCACGATGCACAGGCGCCTTTGATGCATGCCGGAGTGCCACCGGAACACGCGCCCGAGCTCGCGTTCTGCCACTTGCCTTTGCTGTCGCAATAGCGCGGCGTGGCGCCATCACAACTGGTCGGGGTTGCGTTCGGGGGATCACACTCCGGAGCGGGTCCGCTGCCCGAACCCGCGTTGCCCGCGACAGGCCCGCTGCCGCTCGACCCGCCGCCCCCGCTCACCCCGCCGCCCCCGCTCATCCCGCCGGAGTTGCCGCGCCCCGCGGCACCGCCGCCAGCGCTTTCCCCTCCACTAGGTCCGCCGCTCGCGGCGCCAGTGCCGCCACCACCCTCGCTATCGCGACCACCAGAGGCGCCTACACTGCCGGCGCTCCCAGCATCGCCACCATTGTCGCTGACACCGGCGCTGCCCGCGTCCGCGCTACCCGCCGCGCCTGCGGATCCACCTGCGTTGAGACCTGGATCATGCTCCAGGTCGCTGCCAACACAGCTCGCTCCCTCACACGACTGATCCGAATTGCATTCCGCTTCGCTCACACAGGTCGTGCGACAAATGCCTCCGACACATTCCGTACCGGACGGACAGGAGCTGCCACAGTTCACGCTATTGGGAATGCAGACACTGTTGACGATGGTCTTCAAGCAACGCACGTCGGGGCCGCATTCAGCATCCGAACGGCAGCTATTTCGGCACGAACCCAGCAGGCATCCATAGCCGGGAGCGCACTGGTCATCAGTCGTGCAAGCTCCTTGCACGGTGCCTTCCTTCAAGCCGAGTACGGTGCTGCAATTTGCGAGTAGCACGCTGGCCAAGAACCAGCGCGCCAACCGCGGGCCAGGTTTGCAAGCTCGTTCAGAATTCACCGTTCAGCTCCATTCCCCACGCGCGAGCGTTCGGACCGAATGCCCAATGAATCCCGCGGCGCGCTGCCGTGTCCTTCGGCCGCTCCGCCTTCGGTGCCGTAAACCATAGGACTGCGGCGGTGGCGAGCGCTGCAACGCTCACGCCGCCAGCGACCGTGGCAGCCAAGGCCTTGTTCTTGGCACTATCGCGAAGCTCTTTCCCCTGCTCCGTGCACACGTCCTGGTCGTTACAGAGCGATTTCGAGTCGCTATACGTCGACTGCGCGCTGAGTCCGAAGAAGCCGCCCACGCCCAAACCGACGATGCCCACGCCACCCACGGCAATCGCCGCGATACGCTGGGATTGACCAACATTGTCACCGCCAACGGCGACTCGTGCATTCGGATCGAGAGCGAGCTTGGGCACGGTGACGCTCGTCGAGCTCCCCTCACCGGCAACGTCGAGATCGATCTGCCATGGCTTATAACCGGGCGCTCGAGCCTCGATCCGGTGTTTACCGGTATCGATTGCGGCGCCACTTCCCCAGAGCGTGGGCGCCACGGGTACACCATCACGAAGCACTTCCAGCCCACGCAAGCGCGCCTCCGCTGGCACGTTCACGACCAACCGCGAAAGTCGTGGTGCCAGCGCCTCGGCGCGTTCATGAGCGTGAGTTTGACGCTCATCGCCGCGCTTGGCGGCCATCTCTTCCGCTTCACGATAGCTGCCCCAAGCGCTCGCGAGCTGGCCGTTCTTTTCGTAGCACTCTGCGAGGTAGATCAAGCTTCCGAGCTGCGGATCGAGGCGGAAACTCTCGGCATACTTGGGACACGCTCGAGCGATTTCCTCCTTCGCCAGTAGCGCTTCGGCTTCATCGAATAGCTGCACGGCGAGCGCCCGTGACGCTGCATCACTCTCCGCCCGGGCGGGTGACGCCCAGAAACAAGCCGTCAACGCCGCGAATAGAGCCGCACGGCGGATCTTGGAGCGAAGCATCATCGTCACGCGAATTCTCCATTGCCGGCTTGGATCGGATCTCACAGACGACTCCGTATTGGTGGAGTCGGTGACTTCGTGAAGGCACTGACTGCCGGCGAGGGAGTCGACGCGGCCGCTGAAGCGGCCGTGCGGGAAGAAGGCGCGGGAGTCGGTGCAACGGGCGCGGCAGCCGCGGTAACGCTTGGGCTTCGCGCAGTCGCGCGATCGGGCAGCTTGCTCGCAGCGGGATGCGCGGTTGGGACGGCACGTGCTGGAACGTCAATGCCCGGCGCTTCGCTCGAAGGCAGAGGCGCCGAAGTCGTCGGCGCGACGGGAGGTTCGGTCTTTGGTTCGGGCGCTACTTGCGCGACCGGCAAACTGGCAGCTCCGTACGACACGGAGCTCGCTGCGCTCGTGATCGGCGACGGCGCGCGGGGCGGTTCCGCCGCAGAAGGCGGGCGCAAGGCCACCCAGACCAATGGAGCGAGCAGAGAAATGCCCCCCGCCGCAAGGGCCAGCCACAACCCTGCTCGTGACCTTTGCCGAGCGGGCGGCTGCCGAGTATTCGCCCACGTGGCGTGAGTGCTCGGGCGAATCTCGGGCGCGCTTGGCAGGTTCGAGGACGAACTCGCGCCGTCGTCGCGCGGGGGGACATTCGGGTCGAGTGCACTGGCCTGCGTTGCGTGAAAGCCGAGCACGAAGCTGATGCGATCGATCGACTGACGCGCGCGAGGCGACGCCAGCGAACTCAAAGCCAGCGCCAATTCTGCGACGCTTTGAAAACGTGCTTCTGGCTCCTTTTGCAAACAGCGATCGACCGCAGACAAGAGCTCCGGGGGCAAGCTCGGCACGCGCTGAGAAAGCGGCGGGTGCGGCAAGGTCACGACTTGGAGGCACACTTGCGGCAGCGTTTGCCCGGCGAAGGGCGAAGCGCCACAAAGCATTTCGTACAACACGACGCCCAAGGACCAGATATCGCTGCGTGCGTCGGCCGCTTTGGTCGCAGCCATCTGCTCGGGAGACATGTACAGCGGCGAGCCCATCAACGTGGCCGTCTGCGTCATTACGGCATCCGGGGAATTGCCGCTGACATCCGTCACCTTCGAGATCCCGAAGTCCAAAACCTTGATCACGCGCTGCCCGTTCACGCGCGTGGTCAAGTACAGATTGGCGGGTTTCAAATCCCGGTGAACGATCCCGGCCGCGTGGGCTTCAGCTAGGGCCTCGCACGCTTGCAACACGTACTCGACGGCTTCTTCCGGAGCGAAGCGCCCTTGTTTCGCAAGAATTTGCGCTATGTCCGCCCCTTGCAGGTACTCCATCGCAATGAACGGTTCGCCCGTTGGCAGCGAGTCCACGTCGAAGACTCGGGCTACGTGCTCGCTGGAAATACGAGCTGCTGCGCGAGCCTCCCGCAGGAAACGCGCAACTGCCTCCGGATTACTCAAGGCTTGCGGCAGCATCAGCTTGATCGCTACGCGCTGCTCGAGCTGAAGGTGGTAGGCCGCTGCGACCACGCCCATTCCCCCACGACCGAGTACCGCCTCGATCCGGTATTTTCCCATCAAAACAGCGCCAGCTTCGAGCACGAACTCAGACATCGCAGTGCACCGAACCCAACCCGATAAACGGGCAACCCACGGCGCGCCTTTCCTCGCCGTCTGTCAGCGATCATTAACCCTGAATGCGTCGCGCTACAATTGCCCCGCTCCCCGGGCATTCAATTCGAGTTCTGCGAGCGCGTTGCCGTGCCGAAACTCGGCAATCTGGCGGGCTTGACCGTTGCGGCTCGAAAGAAATGACCATTGCCAAGCGGCAACGAGTGCCACTCGCTCAGCTGCGATTCAGTGTTTCGGCAAGGCCCGTATCGTACTGGCCGCTGCGGAATTCGGTCGAAGCCAGCACCTTCTGCAAAAACGCGAGATTCGTGGCACGAGGGCCTTTGGGGCCGACGAGTTCGATGCGGCACGCGGCGAGCGCCGCTTGCAGGCGCTCAAGCGCTTCCTCACGGGTCCGCCCGTGCGCCGCGACTTTGGCCAGCATCGGATCATAGTGCGGCGTGATTTCTTGGCCGGCGATCACACCAGAGTCGATGCGCACGCCGGGCAAATCGCTCGGTAGCTCGAACCGCTGCAACGTGCCCGGCTGCGGCAAGAAGCCCTTCTGCGGATCCTCTGCGTACAAGCGAACCTCGATCGCGTGGCCGGCAAACTGCGGGGCCAGGGCCGCTGCTGACAGCGGTTCACCTGCAGCCACTTGCAGCTGAAGCTCGACCAAGTCCAAACCGGTGACGAGCTCGGTGACTGGGTGCTCGACCTGCAAGCGCGCGTTCACTTCCAAAAAGTACAGCTCGCCGTCACCGTTGGCGACGAACTCGACGGTGCCTGCGCCGCGATAGTTGGCCGCGCGCACTACGGAAAGAGCCGCAGAAAAGAGCTTTGAGCGGCGCTCGGCGCCACTCGGCCCGCTAAAAAAACCAGCTGGCGAGGGCGACTCTTCGATGATTTTTTGATGTCGGCGCTGCACGCTGCACTCACGCTCGCCGAGCGCCACTGCGTTGCCGTGCGCGTCACAGAACACCTGCACCTCGATGTGGCGGGGACCCTCGAGGTAACGCTCGAGGTAGATGCGGCCGTCGCCGAAAGCAGCCAAGCCGCGATCAGCACAGGTCTGCGCGGCGCGCTCGAGATCGGCGAGGTCGCGCACGATCTGCATGCCGATGCCGCCACCGCCCGCAGCGGCCTTGATCAACAAGGGCAGCCCAACGCGCTCGGCTTCCGCTTTCAGGGTCGCGCTGTCTTTGGGATCGACGGGCTGTTCACTACCGGGAGGTGGCGAGACCGCGACGCTACGGGCCACTTGCCGGGCTTTGATCTTGTCACCGAAGGCATCGAGCGCGTCACTCGGGGGACCGATGAACACCGCGCCGCTCTCACGCACCGCGTCTGCAAATGCGCGGCGCTCACTGAGCAGGCCGTAGCCAGGGTGCACCGCGTCCGCCCCGACGTCGCCAATTGCAGCCAAAATTGCAGGAATGCTGAGGTAGCTCTCACCCACTTTGGCGGGACCGATGCGAATCGCTTCGTCGGCCTGGGCGACGTGCGGTGAGAGCACGTCCGCGTCAGAAAACACCGCGACGGTGGCGATACCCAACCGCTCACAGGTGCGAAAGATACGGCATGCGATTTCGCCGCGGTTGGCGACCAGCACTTTTTTGAACATCACGCCTTCTTGGCTAGGGCACGCAGTTCTTCGCGCTCGCGCTTCTTGCGCACTAAATCATCCGCCATCGCCAGCTGACCGCACGCGGCAGACACCTCGTCCCCGCGGCGCGTGCGGACGAAACAGCTGTAGCCCGAGTTTGCCAGGATATCTTGAAACTGACGCACGGACTCCGACTTCGGCGCGCGCAGCTCGGACGCGGTGATCGGGTTCATCGGGATTAGGTTGACCTTGCTCGGAATGCCGCGGAGCAGCGTGGCGAGTTCCCGCGCGTGGCTTGGCGTGTCGTTCACGCCGTCGATCAGCGTGTATTCGATGGTGACGCGCCGACGCTTGGGCAGCGGATACGCGCGCAGGGCGCGCATCAACGCTGCCAGCGGATAGCGGCGATTCATCGGGATGATCTTGTCGCGTGTTTCGTCGTTGGGTGCGTGCACCGACACGGCCAAGCCGATTTTCCCGCCAAAATCGCGTCCTAGTCGCTCGATGCCCGGGGTCAGTCCGACCGTGCTCACGGTGATCCGACGCGGGCTCATGCCCAGACCGTCCGGATGCGTGAGCAAACGCAACGAGCGCACCGTTTGCTCGTAGTGATGCAGTGGCTCGCCCATTCCCATGTACACCAAATTGCTGAGCTGCTCATCGGGTCGCAGGTAGCGCTTGGCCAGGTAGACCTGACTCACGATCTCCGACGCTCGCAGCCCCCGCACGAGCCCGGCTTGGCCGCTGGCGCAAAACACGCAACCCATGGCGCAGCCGAATTGCGTGGAGATACACAAGGTGACGCGCGACTTGGCGACGCTGGGTTCGCCGTCGTCTTCGTCGCCCTCGGGCGCGGCAGCAGCGTCGGCGTCGCTCAGATCGGTCATTGGGATGAGCACGCTCTCGACCCGGGCGCCGTCTTTTGCCTCGAGCACCAGCTTGCGAGTGCCGTCTTTCGATTCGTGCACGTTCTCGACGCGGAATGGTTCGCCCACACCAGCTTCGCGCAAGCGCGCGCGGAAAGGCACGCTCAGATCGCTCATCTTGTCCGGATCGAACTCGGCGCGCTGGTGCAGCCAACGAAAAAGCTGCTTGGCGCGGAACGGTCGCTCACCGAGCGCCGTAAGCGCGGTCTGCCACTCTTCCGGCAAACGCCCGACCGGATCTTCGATGTCGAGCGGTTCAGGGCTGGGATCGGGGTGCGACATTACTTGCCCTTACGCTTTGCTTCGTCCCAGTAACGATCGAGCTCTTCCAGGGAGAGGCCCGCGGTCGGTTTGCCGTCTACCCCGCGCGGCCAGCCACCGTGCTCTTCTTTGACTCGCTCTTCGACGTGGGAAAAGCGGCGCGCAAAGCGATCCGACGTGTTGCGGAGCGCGAGTTCGGCGTCCACGCCGTGGTGACGAGCCAGGTTGACCAGCGAAAACAAGAGATCGCCCAGCTCCTCTTCGACGCGCTGCTTGTTGCCAAGGGCAATGGCTTCGTCCACCTCGGCGAGCTCTTCACTCACCTTGTCGCGCGAGCCGCGCCCATCGGGCCAATCGAAGCCGACGCGACTCACTTTCTCGCTCATGCGTTGCGCGCGGTACAGAGCGGGCAGCGAGTGCGGCACGCCGTCGAGCACGCCGCGCTCCTTGTTCTCTTCGGACTTGATGGCCTCCCAGTTCGTGAGCACCTCGTCACTGCCGCTGACTTGAACCTCGCCGAACACGTGCGGGTGACGGCGCACCAACTTGCTCACGATGCCGCGAATCACGTCGTCCGGGCCGAACGCCGACTCACGCCGACCGAGCTCACCGAGGAACACGACTTGCAATGCGAGGTCGCCGAGTTCTTCTTGGATGTGCGCCGGATCATTTTCGTCGATCGCGTCGATGACCTCGCACGCCTCTTCCAAGACATAGCGACGCAGCGACTTCATGTCCTGCTCGCGATCCCACGGGCACCCTCCTTCCCCGAGCAAGCGTTGCATCAACGCGACCAGGCTGGGGTAAGTTTGACCGCGCTGCTCGGCGAGCGGCAAGGCATCCGGAATGGGGAACGATCGGCTACTGCTCATGGTTGTGGCTGACGGAAACCAGGCGATGCGGCTCCGTTCGCAGCCAGAACTAGCACGCACCCGGCTGTGCGGCTCGCGCTGATTTGTCGGCATTTCATCGCCAGCGGTCCGCGGTGCTAAGCTCCTGCGCCATGGATTCAGTGCTGCTGCTCGAACGTGAGGGTCCGGTCGCCACGCTGATCATGAATCGGCCACAGACGAAGAATGCGCTCGACCCCGAGCTGCTGAGCGCTCTCGCCGCGGGTCTAAGCAACGTCGCGGACGATCCGGAGGTGCGCGCAGTCGTGCTCACGGGCGCCGGTGGCGCGTTCTGCTCGGGCGCGGATCTCAAGGGCGCGCTCGGCGATCTCGATCTGGGCGCGGACCTGGGCCCGCGGATCGCGCAATTTCATTCGTTGATTCGCGCCATCGTGCACGCGCGCAAGCCGTTCATCGCGGCAGTGCGTGGGCCCGCGGTGGGTTTCGGAGCGGATCTGGCGCTGGCCTGTGATCTGCGCGTGCTCTCGCCCGACGCCTACCTGCAGGAGAAATTCGTCGCCATCGGCTTGATGCCGGATGGCGGCGGGAGCTTCTGGCTACCGCGCCTGGTCGGGATTGGTCGCGCTTTGGAGTACCTGCTGCTCGGAACGCGCATCGACGCTGCGCTCGCGCTCGAACTCGGGCTCACCAATCGCATGGCGGACGACGAACGCGCAGAGGCGAAAAAACTCGCAGCAACCCTAGCTGCTGGACCGCCGCTCGCCCTGGCGGCGATCAAGAGCGCGGTACGTGAGTCCGCTCAGGGTGGCATCGAAGCCGCGCTGGAGCGCGAAAAGCTCGGTCAGACCGCGCTGCTCGGCTCAGTCGACTTTCGTGAAGGCGTGGCGGCGTGGGCCGCCAAACGCAGCCCACGATTCACCGGCAAGTGAATTAGAACAGGTAGCGTTCGCCCGAGTCGCACAAGATCGTGACCACGTTGCCGCCCTTGAGCTGCGACGCAACTTCACAGGCCGCGTGCACGTTGGCACCCGAGGACGGACCCACGAGCAGCCCCTCCTCGCGCGCAAGGCGGCGCGCCATGCGCTCGGCGGCAACGTCCGTCACTTCAATCACGTTGTCGATCACGCTGCGGTCGACGATTTGCGGAATGAAGCCCGCGCCCAAGCCCTGAATGCCGTGCATACCGGCGGGCTTGCCCGAGAGCACCGCGCTGTTCGCGGGCTCGACCGCGAACACCTTGACCGCACTACCGAGCTTGTTCTTGAGCGTGCGGCCGACGCCAGTGACCGTGCCGCCGGTGCCCACGCCGGTCACGAACGCCGCCAGCGAATTGCCCGTTTGCTCGAGAATTTCCAGCGCGGTGCCGTTCTCGTGGCTGGACGGGTTGGCTGGGTTGTCGAATTGGCTGGGCATGAACGCGCCAGGGGTGTCCTCCAACACGCGCAGGGCTTTGCTCACGGCTCCGGACATGCCATCACCCGCGGGAGTGAGAACGATTTCGGCGCCGTACGCGCGTAGGATGTAGCGACGCTCGAGGCTCATGTCTTCTGGCATCACCAGCAGGCAGCGATAGCCGCGCACCGCGGCGATCATCGCCAAGCTGATTCCGGTGTTGCCGCTGGTGGCCTCGACCAACGTGGCACCGGGCTTCAGCTCACCGGACTTTTCTGCGGCTAAGATCATGGACAGCGCGGGGCGATCTTTGACGCTACCTGCGGGATTCACGAACTCGGCCTTGGCCCAGACGGTGGCGCCGCCTTGCGGAGACAGCCGAGCTAGGCGCACGAGCGGTGTTTTTTCAATCAGCCCGAGCACGTCGTCTGCGACGCGCAGACCGCTCTGGGTAAACCGACTGGAGTGGACCAAACCTTTGTGGGCGTCAGAGCTCATCGAGCCTCCAAACTACTCCATTTCGGACGTGTTCTGCGCGACAAACGCGGCCTGCTTGCCGGCCACGCCGAGCGCCTGCTTTCCCTCGAAATATGGGCTTTTGACGCGGGCCAGCGCGAGCAGCTTCCCGGTCAGCGGACTGCGCGCGACGCTCGTCAGCTCACCGACGGCCTCCGCACTGTCGAGCGCGGTCACGGCGGTACCCACGGCGGGCGTCTCCGCGCTGTCATCGAGCGTGAGCGCAACCAAGCGTCGCTTCAGCTTGCCTCGCATGTCCTGCATGCAGACGACCTCTTGGCCGAGATAGCAGCCTTTGCTCCACGACACGGCGCGGCGATCGAGCGCTGCTTCGTGCGGATTGTCGGCCTCCCCGAAGTCGACGCCAAAGCGACCGAGGGTCTGTGCGATGCGCGCGGCCTCCCAGTCCGCATCCGTCGCGCGTCGCAAGGCGGGCGTGCGCTCGACGAAGCGCTCGAGTTCGAGCAATTGATCGCGCTCGAAGACCAAGGTCGCCGCGGCCTCGGAACTGAAGCGAATGCCCGAGGCGGTGCCCGCACAGAGCTTGGCCGCTGCTTCGGCCAGCGCGGCTGCGCCTAGGCCGTGAAAGTCTGCCCAGAGGTAGTCAGTGCTGACGTCACTGAGCTCGGCGTCCTCCATGACGAGAAACTTGTCGAGCGACGCGAGTAGCCGTTCCGCGACGCCAGGTGAAACGCCGATGAGCAAGCCGCCGTCCCCAGCGACGATTTCGACCTCACTCTGAATTTTTCCCTGCTTGTTCAATACCAGTCCGAACGCGGCGCGGCCCGGCTCGACTTTGAGCACGTCGCACGTGACGAGGCCGTTGAGCCAACTCTTTGCCTCGCTACCGGTCACCAATAAGGTGCCTCGTGCCGGCTGCAGTACGACGAGCACCGGTTCGGGAGGGCCTGCGGATGTCATCGAGAAAGCATTAGCCCGCTGCGCGGGCGAAGCAAGCTGGCCGAGACGACGCTCTCCTCACGCACTGCAAGGGAATCGGCGTTCCTCATTCCACGGGCACGTCTTCCTCGATTGTCGGGTAGATCGGCCCATCCTTCAGGCTCACCTCCGCCTGAGAGCCATCCAGGTGCTTGACCGTGAAGTTCACGCCCGTGGAGACATTGGAGTTGATCAGGCTGCGCGCAGTCTCTGCGTCCATGCCTTTGACGTCGCGCCCTTGGATGCGCATGAGCTGGTCGCCAGCGACGAGTTTCGCGCGTCCCGCCGGCGATTCAGTGATCACACGGGTGACGTGGATGTCGTCCGAGCCGAGCTCGTAATACAGACCCAGGCCAAATTTCGCATGTGCCGGCTGAACCACGATCTCGATCGTTGCGCCGCTATCACAGCGTAGGTCTAGGTTTTGTTCTTCGCTCGTCTCGCCCAAGATATTGCCGATCGTCTCGACACAAATCGGGTGATTGTTCAGCGCGTTCGAATCCCAAAGTTCGACCCGCACCGGGGTGCTCGGAGGGATGCGATAGTTGCCCAGCTTCTGATCGGGCCAGGTTGGACTGAGCGTGTTGGCCTGAACGGGAGTGACCAGGATTTCCTTGTCCTCGATCATGAGCTTGGCGAACGGATCGGGTGCCGCGCCGCCCACGGAATCCCACTGCCGACCGTCGCGGGTGTGATTGGGGATGTGCGCGGCGGCGAACTTCAGAAAGACCAAATCCGAAGGCGGCGGTGGTTCGAGACGGCGAGTCCCCGCCGCACGCACGGGCGTGCTGATCTCGGGATACACCGCACCACAAGCGATTGAGCACAGACCCAAGCACCCCACTGCCAAAGCCTGCGCAAGCCCATGAACCGTAACGGAAAGCATTGGCCCGGCAGGCTAGCACAAGCCCTTGGAAACCGGTCTCAACGTGAAACGCCGCAGGCTTCGGCTACGCCGTCACGGTAACCCAGCCAGAGCTCTAGGGCGGCCTCCATAGCGGTAATCACCGCCCGTTGCCGATCGGCCCCAACGTGTTGAAGCATTACCCGCCAGGCCGCGGCGCGGTGCTCCCCCTCCACCGCACGGTGGGCTTTGGTCAACTGGAGGTGGGATAGCGGCAGACCATAATGACGCACCAGGGGATGGTCCTCGAGCGCAGGAACGGGGCGACGCGGCGCGCCCGGGTCGAGTTCGCCGCGCTCGTACGCGGTGCCCTCGATGAACAGCGTCGTCACGGCCGCACCGACCTCCCAGCCGCCGCGCAGAGTCGTCTCATCCAGGAACGCGCGATAGCGTTGCGATGCCGGGAGCAACGCAACCTCCTCGAAACGTGACAGATCCATACTCAGACCGCGCGGATACTCTAAAAACAATTCTGGATGCGGTTTGCCAGCGTGGATGCCACCGGTCTCTTCCTCGTACACATTCTCGATCAGCTCACGTCGGACGTCGGGGATCGGACAAGCGATGTAGGCGCGCGCCACCAGGATCGGAAAGTCGCGCACGTACGTCGCGTACTCTTGCTCGAGGTGAATGTGCAGACGCTCCCGAGCGACCAGCCCGTTCGTAAACGACGACCAGGCCCAGTGCTTCTTGCGCTCCATGATTCCGAGCAACGCTTCTCGGAAGTCGTCTCGATCCATGGTGCACACACATTAGCACCGCGGATGGCGCGAGATGCACGGCGAAGGCGTGGGACGCGCCCGCTGTACCGCGTAGCTCCGCTCGCGACTCTGCGTAGGGTCGCTCGCGCACTCCAGGCTGCCAGGCCGGCAGCAGCTATCTCACCTTTGTCACGGAGAAGCGTGCGAAGCGCGGCGCTGAGCGGTATGCTTAGTCACTGCGCACGGCGCGCTCCTCGCAGGTAAACGGAGACTCGCATGGCACGCATGTTCGGTTTTATCGGTAATCGCCCGGATCTCGGCGCTCGCGTGCTCGAGGCCAACGCGGCATTGCTCCGCGCCAGGCGCACTGCCGGTGATCCGCTCGGTTGGGGGCTTGGCTTCTACCAGTCGGGTGAAGTGCTGCTTCGCCGCCGCCCGATTGACGATCGCGACGAGATTGATTTGGTCGAGGCGGCCGGTGACATTCGCACCGACGTTTTGATAGGTCACGTTCGGCGCGCCTCGGTGGGCGGCCTGCGCACCGAAAATACCCATCCCTTCCGCTACCGGATGTGGCTCTTTGCACAGACCGGAACCATCTTCGGTTTCGAGCGGCTACGCGAGCGCTTGCTTGCGTCGCAGCCAGAATTTTTGCGCAAGAACGTGCGCGGCGAGACGGACAGCGAACTGTTCTTCTATCTGTTTTTGTCGTTCTTGCACGACGCCGGTCATCTGAGTGACGCGCACGTGGCTCCCGAACACGTCGCAGGCGCGTTGCGCGCATCGATTAGCTTGGTCGATCGCCTCTCCGCGGAAGAGGGCCACCCGGCCAATAGCGGGGACATCCTAGTCACCAACGGTGAGCAACTCTTGGCGGTCCATCGCGAGGGCACCATGGGCTTCCGAGTCTGGAACGGCCGGCGCGACATCGAAGAGCTGCTCGGTGAAGATGGCGTCCGCAAAGCGCGGATTCCGAGCATCGAAAGCACGCACTTCTCGCTGATCGCGTCCGAGCTCGACGCGACTCCGGTCGGATTCCGCGAGGTCGCGCCGCAATCGATCGTCACTCTGTCGCGCACGGATGAGCCCCGGGTCGAAGCGCTCTGAGTGGGCTGCGTGCCTCGCGCAGCTCGCGCTTTGTGCGAGCTGCGCCGGCGCACGATCAGCGGCCAGCACGCCCAGCAGCGATGGTGATGCGCCGCGCCGCTCTCCGGGTATCGCCGAACAGCGCGCCGAGGTCCTGCCGGAACCGGCGAGCGAGGGCAACACTCGAGATCAATGGCTCGTGCTCCGTGCGCCAGCGGCGGGTGGTCTCGCGCGAGCAGCGGTGCGGGACTTCCTGCGTGCCGCCGTCAACGAGGCGCCGGAGCGAATGGACCCGCTCCTCGCGCCTCAAGCGATCGTCGACACCGGCTCTGGCAAGCAGCCGGCGCGCGCGTTTTGGCAATCGCGCTTCAGCGCGCTCGACTACACCGAGCTGCGCGGCCAGCTGCTGTTCCGCGAAGCCGATCTCGAGCTCTTTCGTGCGGAAGATCTGGCCCGACTGCCCGCCGTCCGCCGGTTCCCAATCGAGCTAGGCGCGGACGAGATCGCAGTCCGCGTGCCGATTCGCGTGTCTTGGACGGGACGCGCGCGGCTGTTCGGTGACGAACTCTTGTTCCGGTTGCAACCAGCCGGAACGCGCTACGAAATCGCCGAGATCGACGAAGAATTCCGGCTGCCCTGAGGCGCCGACTCACATCCCGGACAGGATGCGGAACCCTTCACCCTCGCGGGTGAGCTGCATGCGATTGTCCGCCACGCGACGCCGCCACACGTCACCGTGCGAAGTCGGGATCTTGTAGCTCGCGCTGTACGTGTAGTCGACGAGCACGGTGTTTTTCCGGCCTTCGCTCACGCGGCGATAGTGGATCTCGTAGCGGATGGCGGTGGTCTTGTTGAACTCGCTGTTGAGGTACTGCTCGAGTCCCTCGTAGTTCATGTCGTCGCTCGCATCCACGTTGCCACCGTCTTCGTAGTAGCTGGGATGCGCCATCTTCAGCAGCTTCGCCGTGTTGCGCTGCTCGACGGCGTGCCGATAACCCTCACAGTAGTCAATCACCCGACGATTGAAGTCGGTGTCCTCGACGTCGGTGTTGATGATGTATTGATGGCTGCAGCCGAGGGTGGACACAGCAAAAACGAACAGCGGGAGGAGCGAGCGAAGGGAGGGCACGGATTTCTTTTCAGCAAAACGCCGCCGGACGGGAGCGTATTCCGGGCAGACACTGCCAAAGGCGGCACGGTTCTGCAAGCCGGGGCCAAAGCCCGGCCCCGCGCCTCGCATTACGCCTGGGCGGAGCTCAAGGCCCGCTTCAGCAAGGGCCAGCCCGGAGCGGTTTTCGAGGGGCGAGCAAGGGCCTCCCGCAGGCGTTCCGCGAGCCCCTCGCTCTCGAGCGGCAGGCCGGAATCACCGGTGTCGAGGAGCGCCGCGATCGCGCCGGGCTCCGGCTGGGGAAGCCCGGCTGCCCCAAAGACCTCGCGCACCACCGGCCCCACGTCTTCGACCGCCAGCACGAGCAGCGATTGGGCATCACCCGCCGCCAACAGGTCCACGCCGAGCAGCAGCGCTTCGAGCGCGGCCGCAGGTCCCGCACCGACGCTGAAGTTTGGTCCCTGCAGTCCGAAAGCGATCGCCGCGCGGCCCGGCGCCAGGTTCGGCGACGTGGCCGGAAAGCGACGCGGTTCCGCCCCCTTCACTCCGCGCTCGCGCAAGCGCACAGCGAACAATTCGTTCACCTCCAAGCTCGCGCTCATCGTGCCCACGATGACACCACACGACTTTCGAGCTTCGGGTGTGAGCGGTTGCCCCTCGAGCAAGTTGGATAGCGCGCTCAAGCACAATAGCGATGGCCGATCGTAACGCTCCAAGTCCTGTTCAGCGATGCCGGTCGCGCGCGCGATGCGCGCGATGTCCGGCTCGAGCGCGGGCGCACCCAGTGCACGCAAGCGCACGCGCCGCTGCGGGCGAGCATTCGCAGCACGTCGCGGAGCATGCGGGCTGAGTACCAAGGCCGCATTTGCACCGCCGAACGCGGTCGACAACTTGAGTAAATGGGCCGCATTTCCCGGTTGGTTTTGGCTGCACAAGCGCGCTGGGAATTCGCTCTCGAGCTCGCCCTCGCCGTATGCGCCGGGCAAGATGCCGTTCCGCGCAGCAGACAGCACGGCCAAGGTTTCGAGCGTACCCGCAGCGCCCAGCGTGTGCCCAGCAATGGCCTTGAAGGGATGCACGACCACGCGCTCCGCGGTTGGGCCAATGACTGCAGCAATTGCGTGGCCTTCTGCGCTGTCGTTGAACGGCGTCGCCGTAGCATGCGCGCTGATCAGGTCGATGCGCGCGGGCTCGACCTCGGCGTCGAGCAGCGCCGCGCGGGCGGCGCGCGCCAGTCCTGCGCCGGTGCGATCCGGCGCGGTGACGTGGACGGCGTCACAGCCGAGACCAAAACCGAGCACGTACCCAAACGCGGGTGTATCGGACGCACGCGCCAGCGCAACCAGCGCCGCCCCCTCACCCAGCGCGAGCCCATCGCGATCTCGGCGGAACGGCCGTGGCACGCTGGCTGTGGTGGCCCCCAATGCCTCGAAACCGGCTGCGGCGAACGTGGTCAGAGCGTCATACCCACCTGCGATCACCAAGTCGCACGCGTCGGCATCCAGCCAACGACAGGCAATGCCCATGGCAACGGTCGACGAGGCACACGCAGCCAACACCTGTGCGGTGCGGAGCGGCTGCAGATCCGCGCGATCGAGCGCGCGCAGCGGGCCAAAGTAGCTCGCGGCCAGCGCTTGTTCTTGGTTGATCGTCTGACCACGCGCTCGTGCCGCGAGTAGCTCGGTCAGCGCGCCCAGACCGCCAGACGACGTACCCAGCACCAGGCCGAGCCGAAGTTCGCGAAACCGCGGACGAGCGCGCTCCAAGTCCGCGAGCAAGGAGGTCAAGGCGGCGTCGAGCAACGCCCGCGCGCGATCCGTCCCAGGCGGCGACGTGAGGGGCGCACGCGCGGCGTTCGGACGACGCAACCCAGCTGCAGCCAGCTCGCGATCCGGTCCGATGCGTGTTTCTGCACGAGCGCCGAGTTCGCCGACCGCGTAACCCGCCGCGCCTTCGCCGAGGGGCGAGATCACACCGGCTGCGACAATCGCGATCGGCTTCATGAGCGCGCCTCGTAGCGACGGAGATGCGTCACGTACAGCGTGTCCACGTCGGCCGTGATGACCAGGATTTGATGCGAAGCGCCAGAGGCCAGCTCCGCTACGGCTGCAGCCAAACCCGCGGCCCCGATCGCTTCGTGCTGGCCGAGCATCACCGGCAAGCTGACGACTGGCACGGCGCTCCAGGTGGACCGTGCAAGGGCACCCGCGAATGACGACGGCAAATAGCCAGCCACGATGCAGGCTTTCGGCGGAGGTGGAGGCAGCGCAGCGAACGCGCGCTCAGGGCCACCACGCGACGCGCGGTGCTCGACGACGACGGCCAAGGGCGTTCGTCCGCGAGCGAGCGCATTGGGTAGCTCCTCGAGCACGACGAACCCTCCGCCTTCGCTGCGCACGCCGTCGCCGCCGAGAACGGCGTCCACGATCGAGTCTCGGGCCTCGGCGGCGCCCGCGATCACGGCTGGCGCGAGCCCGAGTTCGAGCAGCGAGATGGCAACGGAAACGGCAGACTGCCCGCTCGTCGCGAACTCGCTGACCGACAAACACGGCCCAGTGAGACCCAAGTAGATGGACGCATTGCCCGACCCGGTGGAAGCGATCAGCTGCGGGAACTCGGCGGGGCTCGCAAATTTTGGCCCCTGCCCCAGCACCTTTTGCAGGAAGCGCACAGAGCGCTCGACGTCACCGAAGGCGCTACCGACGACAAAGCCCGTTTCTGCCGGTTCACGTTGGGCATCACGCAACGCGCGCTCTGCCGTCGCGACCAGCAGTGCGGAAGCGCGACCAAAGCGACGCGATCGCTCGGCATCGAGCAAACTGAGTGGTTCGGGCAATTGCGCCAAAGCCGCGGCACCCTCCGTGAGGTAGCGAGCACTATCCACGCCGGAGAGCAGTCCCTCCGGGCCGTAACTCGCGGCGCCCGAGATCACGATCTCGGCGCTGACCTTGTGCGAAAGCACGCGCAGCTCAGCGCTCGGCGCTTCGAATGCAAGTACGGCGCAGGCGCCCCCGAAGCCAAACGAACTCGAAAGAGCAGCCCGCAACTCGGCGCGTTGATTTGGCTCGCGCACATGACGAAGGCCAGGCGCTTCGGGGCGTTCGAGGCCGACCGTGGGCGGCACCGCAGCGCGATTGACGCTGAGCGCGGTGATCGCGGCTTCGATCGCGCCAGCCGCGCCCAGCGTATGGCCGATCTGCGCTTTGGACGACGAAACCCAGACGCGACTCGCGTCCGCGCCGAATACCCGCTCTAAGGCGCGAGCCTCCATCGCGTCATTTTGGATCGTGCCGGTGCCGTGCGCGTTCACGTAGTCGACGTCGGTTGGGGCCAGACCGGCAACCGCAAGCGCGTTCGAGAGCACTCGCGCCGCGCGCTCGCCGCTCGGCTCTGGATGCGTGACATGGTGTGCCTCGGAGGCAACCGCCCATCCGCTCAAGTAGGCGATGATCGGCACGCCGCGCGCACGCGCGCTGGACTCCAATTCCAGCACCAAGCAACCCGCCCCCTCGCCCAAAGTGAGCCCTGCACGCGCGACGTCGAAGGGACGGCAAGGCTCCGGATCGACCGCTCCTAGCGCGCTGAATCCGGTGAAAGTGAGCTGACACAGGCCGTCGACACCGCCGGCCAAGACTCGCTGCGCGCGGCCCGAGAGCAACCATGAAGCGCCGAGCGCAATTGCCACCGCGCCGCTCGAACACGCGCTGCACACCGTTGCCGACGGCCCGACGTTGCCGAGCGCGCGCGCGAGCCGCTCGACCGACACCGCGAGCGGGAAATCCAACAACCGGCGCGCATCCTGCGGTGTGCTGCGGCTCGGCACGATGGCCGCCAGGGCACGCTCGGTTTCGTACATGCCTCCGGTGGTTCCGCCCAGCGCCAAGCCGAGCGGAGAGCCATCACGGTGCTCGGCCTGAGCCAACGCTTCACGAGCGGCCACGAACGCCAAGGCATCGCTGCGCGACCAATCTTCGGCCTCACCATGCGGCGCGATTGCATGCACATCGAGCCCGCGGACCTCTGCCGCAATCCGCGACTTGAGCCCGCCCGGATCGAACAAGCTGACTTCAGTGATGCCGCGCTCGCCGGCGCACAGCCGCGAGAACGACTGCTCGCGACCAAACGCGAGCGACGTGACCAGGCCGAGACCCGTGACCGCAATGCGCTCACGCCCAGCCATAACTAGCCCGCTTTCGCCCGCGTGATGTGCTCGGCAATGGCGTTGACCGAGGCGAAAATGGCGCGACTCGCCTCGCCCTCGGGCACGCTCACGCCGAAGCGCTCCTCGATCGCCATCGCCAATTGCAGCGCGTCGAGCGAATCCAGCCCCAGCCCCTCGCCGAACAGCGGGGCGGCGTCATCGATGTCAGCCTCGCTGCGACCGCGTAGATCCAGCTCTTCGAGCAAGGCGCGTTTGATTCGTGATTTGAGCTCGATCTGATCCATAGCTAGAGTAGCACTCAACCCTTGGCGCTCTTGACGATCGCCGCCACCACGTCGCGATCGCGCACACCGTCGACGTCGGCGCGATAGCCCAAGACCAAGCGGTGCCGCAGCGCCGGCAAAGCCAAGTCGCGAACGTCGTCGACATCTGCAGCGGCTTCACCGCGCAGAGCGGCGCGCGCCTTGGCCGCGAGCACCAACGCTTGACTGCCGCGCGGCCCCGAGCCGAAGCGCACGTATTGATTCACCTCGGGCGGCGACGACGGATTGCCTGGGCGCGAAGCGCGGGAGCAAGCCACCGCGAAACGCACCGCGTCTTCCGTGATCGGAATACGCGGAACCAGCGCGCCGAAGGCACGGACTTGCTCCAAATCGACGACCGACGTCAAATTCGGCTCGATTCCCGAAGTCGTGCGTCGAGCGATCTCGAGCTCTTCCTGCTCCGAGGGGTACTCCACGTGAACCTCGAGCAAGAACCGATCGAGCTGGGCTTCGGGCAGCGGATAAGTGCCCTCCTGCTCGATCGGATTGCGCGTCGCAAAAACTTGGAACGGATCCGGCAGCGCATGGGTGGTCGTGCCCACGGTGACCCGCCGTTCCTGCATTGCTTGCAGCAGTGCAGCTTGAGTTTTGGGGGGCGTGCGATTGATCTCGTCAGCCAGCACCAGATTCTTGAAAATCGGGCCGGGCATGAAACTCGTTTCGCGACGCACGAGGCCGTTCTTTTCCACCTCGTTCAAGATGTCCGTACCGGTGATGTCGGCGGGCAGCAAATCCGGCGTGAATTGCACGCGGCCGAAACTGAGGCCGAGGGCACGAGCCAAGCTACTGACGAGCAGTGTCTTGGCCAAGCCGGGAACGCCGACGAGCAAGGCGTGCCCGCGAGCGAGGAGCGTGATCAACAAAGCCTCGACGACTTCTTCTTGGCCGACCACCGCCTGAGCGACCTCGGATTTGAGTTGTCCGAAACCACGCTGGCAGGCGAGGAGCAGCTCGGTGTCTTTCGGGGCAGGTACGGAATCGTTCGGGGTCACGTCAGCTTTCCGGGGTCGACTCGAAGGGCTGCCACATATGTGTGCCAACGAGTTTGCCTGGCTTCTAGCACGCCTCTGGCAGGCGCCGACTAGGATCAGGCCTGCCTCGGACCGAGGTTGCCGGGCAGAGTGGAGGCGTGTAAGTCTAGTAGGAATGCTTTTTCGCCACGAGGGGCCAAACGCAGGCTCCACGGACCCCGCTGCAGCCGGCGGCTTCATCGTGGATCGGCCGCCCCCCGGGCTCGCCCGTGGCCCATACGCCGCCTCTCCCCTCGCGATCCTCGCGCTCGGTGCGCTGCTCATTTTGGGCACCTGTCTGTACTTCTTCCTCCGCTTGCGAAAGCCACGGGCATGATTGGGTGCGGTCATCGGGGCAGACTGGCGATGAGCGAACTGTTGCTCGCAACCGTGCTCCTGAGCGCCTGTGGTGGAACGCAACCCACGCCTAGCAGCGCCGACACCAAGCGCCCAGAAGTGCCCACCACGCCCGCGAAGAGCGACGACAGCGGCTCGCTTTCGGCTCTGCGCGAAAAGCTAGCGCGCGGGGAGAAGCTGGACGCGCTCAATTTGTCGGCAAAAGCCTTTGGGCCAAAGCTCGGCACGGTATTGGCTGACGCGCCCGCTCTTGCGACGCTCACCACCCTCAACGTCAGCGACAACGATCTCGACGCGGAGGGCGCGCGGGCGCTCGCTCGGGCCGCGCAACTGCAGGCGTTGCGCGAGTTGGATTTGGGCGGAAACGACCTCGGTGACGAGGGTGTAGAGGCGATCGCCCACGCGACGGCCTGGGCCGGACTCGAAACGCTCAATCTGAGCGGCAACTCGATCGGCATCGCAGGAGTCACTGCGCTGGCTCGCGGCTCGCTCAGTCGCCTGAGCTCGCTCGATTTGAGTATGAACGGCATTGCCGATGCCGGTATCGCCGCGTTGCTCGACGGTGAACTGTCGCTCACGTCCCTTTACCTATTGGGCTGCGAAATCGGGCCAGCGGGCGCCAAGACGCTCGCCCAAGCCAAGCAATCGAGCAAGCTCGAGCTGCTCGCGCTATCGGGCAACAGCTTGGGTGACGACGGCGCTCGAGCGCTCGCCCAATCGCCGGCCTTGCAAAACCTGCAGACGCTCGACTTGTGCGCCAATGGCATCGGCGATCCGGGCGCGCTCGCCCTGGCGCAATCATCGCAACTGAAGAAGCTCAAAGTGCTCGAACTCTGCGGCAACGAGATTGGAAGCCGCAGCGCTACCGCGTTACGCAACCGCTACGGCGCCGGCCTGCACCTATGACGCTTTCAGGGTAACGCGCGCAGAGACTCGAGTGCGCGCGCAAAGTCCGCCGGCGGCGGTGCCTCGAAGCGCAGGGCCTCACCGCTGATTGGATGAACGAAGCCGAGCACCGCGGCGTGCAACGCTTGACGGCCCATCGCGGCCGCGATTTCAGCGATGTCCTTGGCCGGCGACGAGCGAGCGCCGTACACCGAATCCGAGAGCAGCGGAGTCTTGCTTTGCTCGCTCAAATGCACCCGAATCTGATGGGTACGGCCGGTTTCGAGCCGACACTCGATGAACGCGGCTCTGCCACCGGCCAAGCGCTCGAGCACGCGAACGTGTGTGACCGCGGGTTTGCCTTGGTTCGTGCGCGACGTGAAGCGCAACCGCGACTTCGGATCGCGCGCGTGTAACGTTCGGATCGTACCGGGTGTTGGAGAGCCAACCGTCAACGCCAGGTACGCACGCTCCACACTGTGCTGCGCGAGCTGCGTTTTGAGCCCTTCCCTCGCTCGCTCGTCTTTGGCGACGACCAAGAGGCCACTCGTGTCTTTGTCGATACGATGGACGATCCCGGGTCGTAGCGAGCCTTGCTCGTCCTCCGGATCGGCGCTCGGCAACGCGAACCCAGGCCGCGCCAAGAGGCCATTTACCAGCGTTCCCGTGCGATGCCCCCGCGCCGGGTGAACGACGAGGCCTGCCGGTTTGTTCACGACCAAGAGCGCCGCGTCCTCGTAACAGACCTCGAGCTCCACGCTGGGATCGGGATCTGCTTCGCTCGGCGGACGCGGACCTGCCTCGACTTGGACCTCGGAGCCCGCGCTCACCGAGTCGCGCTGGCGACATGGCTTGCCATCGACGAGCACTCGTCCCTCTTCGATCCAACGCTGCACGGTCGAGCGCGAGACCTCGGGCAGCAGCCGAGCCAGCACCTTGTCCACGCGCTCACGGCGCTGCTCTGCGCCGAGCACGAATCGTTGCGCGCTCACGACGGTTTGGCCAAAGCGGGGCGTTCGCGCGAGCCGCTACCAGATCTTGCTTTTGATATGGCCCTTGGACTTGACCAAAATATCGACCAACGCGCGATCGTAGAAGTTCCGGTGATAGAGGTCCGGCGAAACACGGCTCTTGAACAGCGCGCGCCCCTCCTCGATCTCTTCATTCAGTTGGTCGAACAGGGAATCCCCTTCGATGCCACGAATGATCTTCTCCTCGTTATACAGAGCCAAATCACTCGCGATGGCGCGCGCTAGGCGACGAGCGGCTTCTTCGGTCTCAATCAGCGGCATCCGGCAGAAACTCCTTCCTCCGAGTATCGCTGTTTCTTACCTCGACTGTCAAAAGAGTCACCCGGCCGGGGGGCTTGTACCTACGCGCCGTCAGCGAGGCCCGCGTGGTTTCGTTGCCATGCCCCCATCGTCTCGCTCGCGATTTGTCGCGACTGCAGCGAGGCAGAGCAGAGCCGCACACACGAACCCATATCGTCCCGCGCCGAAGAAAATCGCATGCGTCACGGCGGTGCTGAACACCAAGCCGGCTGCCTGTGCACTCACAATCGCCCGACACTTCAGTAACTCCTTACCGGAGAGCGCAACCGTGACGACAAAGCCCAGGTATCCGAGCCACCCTGCGCGCAACAGGGCGAAGAAGCTCGCTGGGACGGCAACCGCCCAACGCAACTTTCGCCGAGTACTGCCGCGTCGAGCTGCCTGAACAATCGCCGCCAGCAGGACGAGGCGCTCCCAAACCGTCTCGACGATACCCAACCAAACCTTTTTTGCTTCGTCGAACGCACGAAAGTTCGACGTATGCAGGTAGTGACCCGGAGCGCCGAAGTAGTCGAACGTTACAGAAAGCTTACGCGGAACGAGGGCGGCAAACGCGAGCGGGTTGCGGCGAATGTTCTCGACACCTGCTTGCCCGAAGCAGCGATCCTTTTCGGCCTCGCCAAAGACGTTGCGACACGCTTTCGGTACGCTCGCCCCTTCGATAGGGATCCATGCGCCGTTGGCCTCGGGCGCCGAGCCGATCAGGAGGTTCCAACCGCCGTTGGCGCTCACGAAGACACAGCGATCCATCCGCGCGCAGTTTCTGAGCGTCCACGGCAAGCACACCAACAACGCGATAGCGGTCACACTCAGCGCGCGAATGATGCGCCGGCCGTACCGTGGTTCGTCAGCCTGCAGCGCGAAAAAACCGAAAATCGGCGCCATCATCAGTAGTTGTGGGCGCACCAAACAAAGTCCGCCCAGACAGACTCCGAGCGCCGCGACCCACCAACGCGAGCCACGGCCCGAACCGGCAAGCAAGCTCAGCCATGCGGCAACGACCAGCATTTCCGCAGTCACGCCTTCGGTCATCAAGGCCGGCGTGTACAGGACCAAGCCCGGATGGAGCGCCAAAAGCAACGACGCGACCAGAGCAGCGCGCCGCGATCCGTAGCGAATCACCGCGCGCTGTGCGGCGAACACCGCGAGCGCTCCGAGCACCGCGTTGACCAACATTGCCACCACGGCGTGAGGCCCGAACAGCGCGTACGCCAGGCCGAGCAACGCCGGATAGCCCACCGGATAGTGCGCCGCATACGTGACCGCACCGTCTGGCCAAAGCCAAGTGTAGCCCTGCCCGTGCGCCACGCGCTGCGCGACTGCGTGGTAGAACGTGCCGTCGTCAGCGGGTGGAAAGCGATCCTTCGCCCACATGACCACGACCAGGCGGACGACGAACGCGAGCGCCGAAAGCCAGCAAGCGTCTCGGCAGAACCCGTGCTGAGTCGAGCCGCTAGCGCGTGCGATGCCTGCGTCAGCTACCGGCATGGACTCTCAGGGGAAATGCCCGAGCAAACCCAGCCTTCGCAGATCGAGCACGACCTCACAAGCCGGCAGCCCAACGACGTTGCTGTACGAACCGACGATGCGCTCGATCAAGAACGTACCCAAGCCCTGCGCGGCGTACGCGCCGGCCTTGTCCAGGCCCTCTCCACTGGCGGCGTAGCGCGTGATCTCGTCCTCGGTCGCGGCGCGCAAACTGACCTCCGTGGCCACGGTGTGCGCAGCGCGAATCTCCGCCGGGGCATCAGCCAAGCTGATCGCGTAGCGTGTGTAGACGACGTGCGTGCGACCCACGATGAGACGGAGCAAGCGCGCAGCATCCACGGTGTCCTGTGGCTTACCGAGCACGCGACCGTCAATCACGACTACCGTGTCCGCGACCAAGATCGCGGAAAACGGAGCAGAAGCACGCGCAGCGACCGCTTGCAGCTTCTCGGTCACGATCCGCGACACGTAGTCCAGCGCCTGCTCGCCCAGCGCAACCTCCTCTGGAATATCGGCCGGCTCGACGCGAATCGAAAGCCCGAGGCCGGACAGGATATCCCTGCGGCGTGGTGAGGCCGAACCCAACAATAACGGCGTTTCTGCGCTGATCATCGCGGCCCGAGCTCTTAGCACGTCCCCCGTGTAAAGTGCCGGGTGTGCTTCGTTCCACCCCGATGCAGCGCGGGAAGGTGATTCTGGCTGTCCTACTGAGCGCCTCTGCGCTTTCGGCAAGGAGCGCTCACGCTTCGGAGTGCGCCAGCGCGCATTTCTCTCCCTGTTTCGATGCCAACGCGCTGTGGTTGCCGGCGGGTCGTGCCTCGTTTTTCAGCATGCCCGACACGCGCGTGAACGCCCCGGCTCAATTGGGGTTTGGCGCCGCTGGCGAGTTCCTCCATCAGCCCGTCGTGCTCCACGCGGCCTCGCCGGATGCGGATGGCCGCGAGATCGAGGTGCTCGAATCCGCCGTCGACGTCTCCTATTTCTTCGCCTTGGGTCTGGCACGAAATCTCGAGGCCTCGCTGCTGGCGTCGATGCGCGTTCATCAATCCGGTGCTGGATCGGGCAGCATCGTCTCGCAATCTGCGCCGCCGCTCTCGCACAACGCGGTGCGCGATCCAAGGCTTGGCATCGCTTACTCGTTCGACGAAGCGCTCGCGCTACGTGGCTTCGGCTTGCGAGTCGCCGTGGACACGACCGTCCCCCTCAGCGAACGCGATCCGTTTGCCACTGAGCGCTCGTTCGTCGTCATGCCGAGCGCGACCATTGGCTATCAGCACGGCGCGCTACGACTGAACGCCGAGCTCGGCGTCCGACTGCGCCGACCAGTCGATTTTGGAGGGACGCGGCTCGGGAACCAAGGCTTCGCCGCATTTGGCGTGGCTGGCATTGTCGTCCCTGGCTGGTTGACCCTGAGCGCAGAGGTTTTCGGGCTCCCGCCCCTTTCCGACAGCCGCGGCAGTGCCGCGAGCGCGCGTGTCACCAGTGCGCGGCTCTTTCCCGCAGAGTGGTTGGCAGGCGTGCACAGCTCGTTCGGGACGGGAGGTCAGTGGACCTGGAGCGTAGCTGCGGGCGGCGGCTTTCCGCTCTCGAATGAAACTCGCGAGAGCTCGAATGGGCCGGTGACCAGCTATTTTCTGGGCATGACCACACCTGATTTTCGGGCGCTGCTGAGCGTCCGCTTCACGCCCTCGGAGCTCGCTGTGACGCCCCGATGAGCACGCTCGTCAGAATAGGCGTTCGGGAACGTAGATCTGATCGCCCGCCTGCAGCAGCACGTCTGCCGCGCGACCTTCACTGATGGCTTCGACATCCACCTGAACCGTCTGCTGACCCTTTGCGGTCTTGCGCGTCAGGTTCACGTGCGAGCCACTGGCCACCGAGGTCAAACCTCCGGCTTGGGACATGGCTTGAATCAACGACATGCCAGGAAGCAGCGGATAGCTGCCGGGCTTCCCGACTTGACCGAGAACGGTTACGCGCCGGCTCGCGTACTCTTTGACCTGCACAACGACACTCGGATCGGACAGGACTTTGTCGGCGATCAGTCGTTCGCGCACTAAGCGCGCCACTTGTTGCGCTTCGAGATCCGCGACCTTGAGTGTGTGGACATAGGGAAAGTCCACGGTGCCGTCCGAGGCGACTTGATACTGCTCCGGCAGATCCTTTTCGCCCACGATTTCGAGCGTAAAGGTATCGCCGGGTCCCAGCACCGATCGCTCGGTCGGGGGTGGCAAACTGGTCGGAGGAGCGCCGTGACTTGGCGCGCATCCGCACACCAGGAACAAGCACAACAAACCGCGGATGAAATGCTGCATCCAACGATGCGTCAGTCGCTTCATGTAACTCGGCTTATAGGAACCAACGCACGCCGACGAACGCCTGAAAGCGCTGATACGCCAAGGCATCCGGCAGCGTGCTCATGTCTTCACTGGTCGGGATCTTCACGCCGGTGAAGTTCTGGTCGTAGTTGAAGGTCCCATTCACCCCGAAGGTGTTGCTGAACCGATACTCGGCGAACACGCTCGCGTCGACGCGCTGCTCGGAAAACGCCGCGTGCTGCCGCGTCCCACTCGGGAAATACGAATCGGGAAAGTGCAAATTGGCGATGCCCGCAGTGAGGCTCGTGACGAACGCGCCGCCCAGCAAGTAGGAAATACCCACGTAGCCGCGGTCGCGCTGGTAGAAGTTGCCCAAGTAGCTATTGGAAACGTCACGCAGGTAGCCAATTGACGCGTACGAAAGACCAACTGGAGCCGAAGCTGGGTTCATCGCCGCATCGGCGCCGCCCTGGATGTACCACTTGAGCTCGGCCTGCGCGGTAATCGAGTCGAACTGCTGCGGCGCCTGATTGGTGCCCTGGTCGTAAAAGGTTCCCGCCCAACCGACCATCGCCAACAGCGAAAAGCGAGTGGTGATGAGGCCGTTCATTCCGATGCTCGAACGAGCAATCGCACCGTCGTTCTGCGACGTTGGATTCGGGTAATTAATCCACGTGTAGCCACCGTCATATAGCAGCGCAGTACGCGGTAAGAAGCGCCAGCGGCCACGCATATTGACGGTGTGTTGGAAGTTGTTCAGGTACGAGAAGTTCGCACGCTCGAAATAGTTATATAGAAACTCGTAACCGAGGCGCCAATCGAAGAGCCCTCCACCGGGTCGCCAAGTGAGGCCGGCGCCCGCACGGAGGCTATCGCGATCGAAGGCATTCTCCGTGTCCGGGTTGTTGGAGGGCTGCCCTTGGCGGATGAAGTTCAGATAGGTGTCCCCACCCACGCGCCCTGTCGGAAAGAAGTTCAACAGGATATCGGAGCCGATGTCCAAGTGACGCTGATCGGCGAACTCACTCGAATACTTCGAATCAGTGGCGATCAGCTCGTTGTATGACAGGTACGCGCCACCACGAAAAGTCACGGATGGATGATACGGAGCCCCGTTGGCTTGAGTGCGAGCAAGACCAAGGGTGGACAGCGTGATCGACGGTGTGACGCGCAGTCGATACGCAGACAGCGGCGTTTCCGACGGGGCGCGGAGGAAGTAGTTGGAGTCATAGCCAACTTCGCCGGCAATGCCCGGGTGCAACTCGAGATTGCCAACTCGCACGCCGATGCCTTCGCTGTATTTGCGATCGGCGAGCCATGGTTGTTGGGCCTGAGCGTGCGCCTGGTGCGCAATGGCGCCGAGGAGCACTGTCGCCGCTAGGGTAAGGCAGAACTTCATGGGACCGATCGGGTTCTTCGGGGGAATAGGGAGCGGGGAGACGGCCGGTCGGCGCTATTTGGTTGGGCTGCTCAACGTTGGCGGCTGTGTCACCAATGGGTCAGGCGGGAAGGTCGATGGATCGGTATCCGGGATATTCGGATCGATACTCACCGTGACCGTCGCCTCACCGATGAAGCCAGTCTCTTCACCGATGCATTGATTAGCTTCCGACACCAAAGCTGACGAGCGATCCTTCAAGACCTGAACGATCGTGAACTCGTGTTTGGCGCGCTCGGGTTCGTTATGGTTGACCGCTGCTTCCAACGTCTCGATGCGGCCCGAAGCGGTGGTCACCGCAACGTGGATCTGACTGAGCTTGTCGCTCAAGCACAACGTCTTCACGACGTCGTGCTTCGCTTTGGCGTCACTCGCTTGGCGCTGCACGAGTGCGGCATCGCTATCCATCATTGGCTTGAAGGAGCGCGCTCGCTGCAACATCTGCGCAGGCGTCAAGTTCACGTCTTGCTGCGATTCGACACCGACCGAAGTGGCGGGCGCCTCACCGTTTTGCGCTAGAGCTACTCCGAAGCAACACAGCACTGCGCCAGCTGCCAAGAGAGACCATGCTTTTGTTGTCGCTCGCATTTTGTAAACCAAGCCTCCCTCAGCAAAGACTCATACACCGAGCCCGGGGCCAGTATATGAACCTACAATTTCTGTGTCAACGCGCTGCGTCTGACAAAAACAGCTTCGATTTCCAGCGCTTCAGCCATTCGGCCGGAGCAAAAACGCCACTCCCCTCGGGTGAAGGGAGTGGCGACTAATGAGATGCTTCGAGTGACTGCGAAGTTCAATCCTCGCAGATAAACGAGCTGCCTACTGCTTCACGAAGGTGACCGGCACGGAAATCACAGCACTGCCGCCATCAGGAGCGTCGAACTGCGCGGCCTGAGCGCGAGCTTTGACGCAAGCAACGACCGACGCAGGCAAGCTACCGGACGACCCGCTGACACCCGTCACTTCACCACCCGCGCCAACGCGAATGGTCAGAGTGATGTTGCCTGCGGCATCGGGATTTTCAGCCAAAGCGCGTTGATAGCAGGCACGAAATCCTGCGCGCATTCCGGCCACGACTCGTGATGCGTTGCCGACGGTGCCGCCGCTCACGGCCGCTCCGCCGACGTTCGCGTTGCCCTTGGGACCGGCCACCTTAGTGCCGGTGCCGGTGCCTTCAGTGCCAGTTGTGCGCCCACTGGAACCGATTCCAGCCAGAGTGCCACCCATACCGGGGCGAATCGCACCACCACCAGAGCCGAGTTTGAGATCACCCGTTCCGACACCAACGCCCGCGCTGCTGGCGGCAGCTTGATCGAGGGCGCTCGTCGCGACTTCGCTGCCCTTCAAAACACCCGCCGTCGCCGGGCCGCTGCTGGCCAAGGCACCAAGCGTCTGCATTTCGAGTTGATCGAGATCGTTGTGTAGCGCCGCGGCTTGCTTCTCGTTCAGGTGGCCAGCGGGGGCTTTGGGACCAGCAGGGGCTTGCGCGACTGGCGCCGGAGCCTTCTCCGGAGCCTTCTCGGCCTGCTTGCTTTCGTCCGGTTTTTCTTCCGGCTTGTCCTCGACCGGCGGCGGCGACGGCAAGCTCTTCAGCGAATCGATCACGCCGGCGACGCTCAGCTCGTCATCCACGATTGGGTCGAGCCAGTCCGAGTAGATCGACCCGAGCAGCAGAAAGTGAAAGAGGAACGAGACGGCAGCGATGATCGTCGTGTTCCAGTCGATTGCGCTTGCACCGCGCAGCACCGCGACCGGCAATTGCGGCTTCGGTTGGATTGGCGGAGGAGCGACGAACTGGAACAAGAAGGTCGTGTCGCCGATCACGACCTTGCCGCGCGAATCCTCGGTCAGACGAATTTGATAGGCGCCTTGCGAAGTGCGCCGCGCTTGGCCTTTGAGCAGCGAGAGATCGGAGATGCCGGTAGGCAGCGCTATGCGTCCCGTCATGCCATCGAGAAAGTTCAGGTGGTAATCGTTGCCCACCAACTCGAACAGGCGAAAGGTCGCCGGCACGTTGGAGGTCGCGATCACGAACATGTTCTTTTCGCTTGGGCCCACCGTGACGTGAGTGCGCTGCTTGATGATGCGCTCCTCCGAAACACGACCACCCTGCACCACCCCGATGCGCAGCACCTTCGGACCGGTTGCGGCGACCGCACGCATCACCGCGGTCATCTGTCCGGGGCGTTGCGAACCGCCCGTGCTTGGTTGCTGCTGGAACCCTTGGGTCATTGAAGCTTCCTCTTTACGTCACGGCCGAACATTGGCGAGATGCTCCGCGCTTTCCTTCGGACAGCGTCGAGCCACAGTCGTTCCCACGAATACGAAAGACTAGCCCGCATCGGTCTCCACACGGAAGTCGATTGCAGAAATTTCTACGCATTCTCACTTCGCTCCCTCGTCCCCCACTCCTTCTCACCCCGGCGCTCGTCCGTTTCAGTCGTAGTCGGCGCGCTTCGTACGAACGGGCGCTTCGAGCGAAGTGCCGAGCGCCCTTCCGGCCGCACGCGACGAACGGTCCCATTCTTCGCGAATTGCCGAGCTTCGCTGCTTGGCCATTCGGCCGACACCGAAGACGACCGCCGCACCGACGAGCCCGGCGGCTGCGCACATCGCGAGTCCAAACACGCGCTGCAACGGCGTGCCCGCCCCGCCAGTTAGGTCGCTGCTGGCGCCAATGTAGCCAAAGAGCGCCAACGCAGTCCCACTCGCCAGGCAAATTCGCGACAGAGACGTGAAGCGCGGCGGCAATGATTCGAGTTCGAATGCGACGTCCGATAGCCGTTGGTTCAAATCAGCAATAGCCGACCGACGAACGAATTCGGAATCGAGCGACTCTGCACCGACTTCGCCAAGCAACTCATCGAGCAGCGCGGTCGGCGCCGGTGCGCTCGAGCGCCGCAAACCTCGCAACAATCGCAGTGCGAGCAGCGAGCACGTCGCTGCCACGCACCAAGCAAGGCCGAGTTCCCAGCGCAAGCTCAGAATGGATCGTTGTAGATCGCCTTTTCGATGCGATCCAGAAACGGCTGACGCAGTTCAGCGAGCGTCAGCTTGGGTTGAATGCGGCTCACATCGACCGCGGCGATCGGCTTCTGCACGCGGCCCACGATCGTGACCTCGCTGATCGTCACGACGCGTCCCTTCTTCTGCCCGAAGGCGCTGGACGAGACGACGAGTGCCGAAACGAGCACGCACGAGCGCAGGACAAGCGATGTGAATTTCGTCATTTGGTGGCTCCGTTAGCTGGCGCAAACGTGGCGGACGGCGTCTTGGTGGCAGGTGCGCTGCCAGCCGGCGGGGTCGCGGCCGGTGCGGTACCCGCAGGCGCCTTGCCCGCCGCGGGCGGGGTGGCTGCGGGCGGGGTGGCTGCGGGCGGCGCCGCGTCCGCTGGCGCCGCCGTAGCATCGGCGGCCTCGGCGGCCTTGGCGTCGAGCAGTGCCTTTTTGGTCTTCGCGCGCGTGATCAATTCATCAGTGTCGTCCGGCGTCCCGCCGGCCACGCGCGGCTTCATCTTCTTGTACTGGTTCAGCTCATCGATCGCGGTGTCGGCAGCCTGACCCGGCGAAACTCCCGGAAAATTCTCGGTGAACAGATACAGGAGCCCGAGGTTGTAGTGCACCTGGGCGACGCTCGGATCGCGCTTCTTCACCCACTCGAATTCGCGCTTCGCGTCTGCGGGTCGGCCGAGCAGGCGATAGGCGTCACCCAAGTTCAGATGAGCGATCACGTTGTCAGCGTCGTACTTCAACGCGGGCTCGAGCAGCTGCTGCGCATCCGCGGCGTTGCCCGATTCCAAATAGTACGACGACAATTGCACACGCGCTTCGACCAGGTCCGGACGCAACTCGAGCGCCTTCTGCAGCTCTTGAATCGCCGGCGCGCGCAGTCCCTGTTCCTTGTAGATCAAGCCGCGGATCAGCCGCGCTTCGGCGTTGTTCTTATCGCGCGGTGGGTTCTCTTCACCGTAGCCGTCGAGAATGCCCTTCAGCGCGTACAGGGCCAAATCCAAGCGACGTGAGCGATAGTGATCGCGAGCCAGCGTGACCATCGCTGGTCGGTAATCGGGGTTCAGCTTGAGCGCTTCTTGAGCCAAGCGTTGCGCATCGCCCGAGTTGCCTTGAATCGACTTCACTTCTGCCAAGGCCGCGGAAACGGCGGCGCTCTTCGGCATTTGGGCTTGGCGTTGATTCAAGAACTCAGTGGCATCAGCCGGTTTCCCGGTGCGCGCCAAGAGTACGGCATAAGAGGCGATCGCGGGTTCGTAGTCGGCGACGATCGTGGTCGCTTGGCGGTACGCGGTGAGCGCTGCCGCGGTCTCACCCGTGCGTTCGCGGACGACGCCCAGCGAGTAGAACGCCTGGTAGGCCTTGGCGTCTGCCTGTGTTGCTTGCGTGAACTGGTTCTTCGCGCCAGTCAGGTCGCCCTTCTTGAAGGCCTCCATGCCGGCGTTGTAGGCGGCCTGCGCAGCTGCGTTCATCTTCGGCCGATTGCTGGTCGCGTCGCCGCTGGTGGGCGCGTCACCAATGCCGTATTGGGCACCCGCAGGGGCCGGCGTCGTACTGGTGGCGGGCGCGGTCGTTGCCTCTTGTCCGGGCGTGGTCGCGCCCTTGCCGGTTGCGGCGCCACCGCCGCAACCGACGGCTGCCAAGCTACTGGCCAGTGCGACCGCTGAAACGAAGCGATGGGTGCAATGCCTAATTGTGAAGCGCGTCATGGTCCTCACCTCCTCACTGCACGAACGCCGGCAACGGCGCGGGCAAGGCCTGTGGCGGCGAAGCCGAAGCTTGCCCCGGGCGCATACGCGGGAACATACCCGCGGAATAGTTCAAGTCTTTCACGGTGCCCGCGTACTGCTGCATCTTGGCTTCGCCGATCACGTCCGTGAAGAACGCCAAACGCCGAATGGCGCGCGTCACTTCGGGGTTGGAAACGCTGTAGCGCTTGGCGAGCACGACTGCGTTGCCGTAGCGATCGACCATGATCTGATCGGCGCTGTTGAGCTCTTGGTCGCGGCGATCACGCCATGCGTTCTGGACTTTGACTCGCAAGGCATCCGCCTTCTCCTGCAAGTCCGGATTGTCGCTGTTCTCCGCCTTTTTCAGGATCGCTTCGGTCTTCGCGTCGAAGATCTTCAGTTGCGGAGCGCGCGTATTGTACAGGCCGGTGCGCAAAGAATCGTAGAGCGACCCCTGACGAGCGATCGCGGCCGTGGTCCACTCCGGAGACACGTAGGTGTCGACCACGTGCTGCAGCTTGTCGTAGCGCTTCTTCGCCTCACCCGCGTCCTTCTGATACTCGGCCACGACCTCGACGGACGTGCCCTTGTAGTGGTGGAAGCCGGCCTCGTAGTCGAAGGTGCGCGCAAGGTCTTGATCGAGTTCCGTGAACTCGGCCTCTGCAGCCATGCCCGCCTCACGCGAACCGAGCGCAGTGTTCTTGCCGCCCTCGTTGGGGGCCAAGCGCTTCCATTTGTCGAATGCCGCGATGGTGTTGTCCCACCACTTGTTGGTGTCGCCCGCCTGCACGGCTTTGCGCGTCTTGGCGCTGAAATACGCGGCCTGCACGACGTATTGCGCCGCGGCGTCCTTGCCTTTGTTGGCGTTGTAGTAGTCGTCCATCGCGCGCTGCGCGCCGCGCCGTGCGGTGGCGTTCGCGCCCTCGTCCGCGCTGTACTGATCCCAGCGTTTGAGTTCCGCGCTAGCGACGATGAAATCAGCCTCGGCGATTTCTTTCGGTGAGGCCCCGAGCGCCTGGAAACGCTCGCGCGCGCGCGTCATGCCGCCGCGATCACCGAGGCTCGCGTACAATGACAGCGCCTGGCGCGCCGAATTGCGACGATCGGCCTGCGCAAAGTGCGTGTTGTTGCTGATCTTGTCGTAGGTCTCCGCAGCGCGCGGGTAGTTGAAGAACAGCACGTAGGCGCCGGCGAGTGCGTCGTACGCGCCTTGCAAGTACTTGACGCGCTCCTCGTACTTCTTGGGCTGCGCGGGTGTCGGCGGCTTGGCTTTGGCGTCACCGTTTTGCAGCTTGTTCAACGTCTGCTCGTTGCCGTAGCGGGCGATGAATAGCTCGTACATGGCGATTGCCTTGTCGTATTCGCCGACCTGCTTGTAGGCGAACGCGCCGTTCATCGCGGCTTCGGGCGCTTCATCGCGATCCGGAGCTGCGTCGAGCGCTACTTTGTAGGCTGCAGCGGCCTCGCGCCATTTCTTGGCGCGCTCCGGGCCATCAGGCATCTTCTGCGCTTCTTCGTACAGCTTTCGCGCATCCAAATAGGCGACGCCCTGTTTGACGGGCTTGCGGATGCTCTCTTCCGCCTTCTGCGTCTCGGCGTTGAACGCGCAGCTCTTGCCCTCCGCGAGCTTGCGGCTCTCGTCCGCGTTGCCCTCGAAGTTGCTCATGCTGATGAGCTTCTCCCAGGACTTGTAACCCCACTCGTTGACGCCGCAGTACTGCTCGTAGAGCGGACGGAAGCGCTTCCGCGCGTCGTCGAAGTTGCCGTACACGAAGTACAGATCCGCAGACTGGAACGAGTACAATAGCCCGTTCTTTTGCGGGTCGCGGTCAAGCGCGATGCGGTCGTTGTACTCGTCGCGGGCCTTGATCGCGTCCAGCACTTGCGGCGGCATCGGATCCTTCACGACCTTGCGTGAATCGCCCTCACCATCGAAGTGAATTTCAGTGCGCTTCTCTAGGCCCTGTGCGCCCTTGCTGTCGTCGAACTTCCGATATTCATCGTCCAGCACCTTCTCTGCCAGCGTCACCACGTAATAGGCAGAGGGCTGCAAGTACTTGTCGTCTTCGTTCGAGTCACGTACGGCGACAGCACTGTCGTGCGCCGACTTGATCTCCTCTGGCGTCGGGGACTTGCCAATGGCGATTTGCAGAATCGCCACGTTGTAGCGAGCATCCGCCAGCCAAAAACGGCTCTCGTACGAGTCCATGGCCGTTGGATCTTGTTCGAGGTAAGCGTTCCACCCCGTTTCGGCCAAACGATACTCGGCAATCGCCTTTTCGATCAGAGCTCGCTGCTCGCCAGCGTCGTTCAGTTCCAGCGCTTTTTCATAGTAGCCGCGCGCGAAATTGGTGTGGTCGGCCGCGGCACGCTTCAGGCCGCCCTTCACTAGCTGCTCCGCAGTTTGCAGCGCTTCGGGATCGTCCTTGTTCGCGTCGACCCAGGGCGTCGTGCCGACGTAAGCGGCAAGGCGCGTGCGGGCCTCGAGCGCCTTGCTCGCGTACTCGGCGCGCGCGGCAGAACCGTCCGGCGCCAACCGCGAGAGCTGGTCGTACAGCTCGGCGACCTTGTTCTGCATCACCGGTGCATCGCGGTTCATCGGGAAGCGACGCAGTGTCAGCTCCAACATCGCGACCGCATTCCGGTTCTGCGTGATCTCGATGTACTCCTGCGCGAGCGCTTTGTAGATCTCGACGGTCCACTTCTGATCTTGCGGAATCAGCGCGGGATCCTGAACGCGTTGGATGGCAATCGCCATCTTGTTCTCGGCAGCGACCGGATCGGTCTCCGTGTCGAGCACGTCGTTGCGCGGAATGTACGGTAGTTCCGGCGGCGGCCCGTCGAAGTCCACATAGGTCAACGAACCGGCGATGTACGTGTACGCCTCGGAGCGGAAGTCTGCGCCCGGGTCACCGGTCTTCGCCTCTTGCTCATCCGCGTAGTGCAGCAGTTTGACGAACCACTCGACGGCGGTCTTGTAGCGCTGCTGCTTGTAATAAGTCCAAGCTTGCTTGTACATCGCCACGCCGAAGATCGGCGGCTTCTTGAACTCCATCGAGTGGTCGTACGCGCTGACCGCGCGATTCAAATTGTACGGACCACCGTGCGGATCGATCTGATCGAAGTGAAAGTTACCGAGCTGCCACCAGATTTCCGCCAAGTAGCGCGGGTCGTCGGTGATCTCGACTTTCTGCGGTAGAGGCTTGCAGCCGTCATACGGATCCGTGAACACGCGTTCTTCGGCGTCAGCCACGAGCTTGACCGTGGCGCCCTTGGTTGCCCCCGCCTTGGCGCCGGCTTTCCCTTTGCCTCCGACCTGATCGAGCGGGACCGGGTTCTTGTTGTACCACTCCTGCCAGAACTTATCGTCGTGGTCCTGCGGCAGCGGATCGAGAGCGATCTTGCTGGGGTCCTTGGGATCGTCTTTGACGGTGTAGCGGTTCGAGCAGACGAGCGATCGCCAAGCTTGTTGCCCTTCCTCGATGCGTCCCGCGTCCGTGTAGCCGTGACCCAAGTAGTAGTGAACCGCAGCAATTTCTTCGTAGTGCGGAAACTCTTTGATCAAGCGCCGGTACATCGAAAGCGCGGGGTCGAGCGCGGTCGTTAGATCCGCGTCGTTGTTGGAGCGAGCCCGCTCTTCGTACAGCGCGCCGAGGCGAAACATCGCGTCGGGCGTCGAGCGCGGATCGGCGTTCTCGCCGCTGTAGCGCTCCACGAAGTGCTCGAGACGCGCGATCGCTTCTTGGCGTGCTTCGTCGAGCGTGTGCTTTTCCTCGGTGATCTCGCGATCGAGCGCGGTCAGCACGCGCTGCCGTCGTTGCTCATAGTGATGGCGCACGATCATCGTCAGATTGCGCCGAAACGCCTTGGAGCCCGCCTCGTAGTCCCGCGCCTCTTGTTGCAGGATGCCGAACGCCTTCAACTGAGCCGGTGTCGGGGCCGGCGGAGGCGGCGCTTGTTTGCGCAACTTGGGCGTACCGAGCCCGCCACCGGCAGGCGCGAGCGTGGGCGCCGCGCTAGCGCTCGCGGCAGGCGCAGCGCTCGTAGCAGGCGCGGCGCTTGCCGCAGCCGCGGCGCTCGTAGCAGGTGCGGCGCTTGCAGCTGGCGCGCCGGTCGGTGCTGCACTCGTGGCGGCCGCAGCACTCGCAGCAGGCTTAGTGGTCGAGGCCGATTGGCTGAGCGCCATTTCGGACGAAGTGACGGAGGCTGCGATCAGCGCGACCGCCGTCAGGAGCCCGGAGCTGAGACTGCGATTCATTGCTGTTCCTCTGCGTCGTCGAGCACTTCGCGGAGCTCGTCGTTCAAAGTCTGCTCTTCGCGAGCGCGCTCGCGTTGCAGGTTGCGCACGCGCAACGCCTGCTCTTCGCGGACCTCCCACGCCTCCTGCGCGATGCCGACGTCCGCGCGGAGCACGATGCTCTTCAAGCGGTCGCGCACCAAACTGAAATTCTTCATCGCGATTTCGCCAACCAGCAGCCGCGCTTGTTGGTCGAGCCCGTCGAGGTTCTGCGCATAGCCTTCGACCAAGGCGACTTCCTGCGAGATCTTGTCGCGCAGGCCATTCGCTTGTTCGATCGCTTGCTGCTCGTACTTCGCGCGCTGGACGTCCAACGCCGCGTCGTCATTGTCGGCGCGCTGGAGGATCGGTTGAATCGACTTCGCGTAAGCGGCTGCGTCCGACGAGTCTTGCCCGGCGGCGAGCAACGCCACCTCGCGCGTGAGCAGTTCGCGGAAGCGCTTGCGCACGTCCTGATCGTCGAGGTAGCGCTGGTCACCAAAGCCGATCTGCGCCTTACCGACCTCGATCGCGGTGCGAAACTCTTCGATCTTCTTGTGATAGGTGACCAAATCGCGCTCGTTAGCCTCGATTTCGAGCTGAAATCGCGCGCGACTCTGGGCATCGGAAGTCACGCCGTGCTTATCCGCCTCGTTCATCACCCGATGCAGGCCATTGACGATCGCGTTCAGCTTGTCGGCTTCGACCGTGAGCTCCTGCAGCGCCTGCGAGGCCTTGGACCACTGAGTGTCCCCAGACTCGTCGCGGCGAATGAAGTCGCCCTCGGTCACGGGCATCCAGCCCAGCCGCTTCATCAACGTTCGTCGCTCGTTGCGCACGGTAGCGAGCTCACCACCCACGCTGCTGTTTGCCACGTCATCGATGCCCTCGGCCAAGGTGCCACGGGCTCGGGCCAGCTTGTTCGAGAGGCTCAGAACCTGCTGCAGTTGAACCTGAATCTCGGGGAACGCCTTCACGCGCGAGGACACCGAGAGCACGGCGTTGAGCTTGGAAGCGAGCTTGCGTGAGTTCTTGATCAGCGCGCGCGAACGGGACACGTCGTCGATCACGCCGAAGACGTGCTGGTCCTCCGCTTGGTCACGAGCCCAATCCAGCACCACCTTGGGCAGCTTGTCGTCCGAAGCGGCGCCGAAGTCGTCGGCGGTCAGCTTGTCGTAATAGACCGCCGGGTCGTTGGTCGACTTCAGGAAATTGTCCAACTGTTGGCGGATTGGGTCGAAATGCGCGGAGACGTCTTTGTAGAGCCCGAGCGCGTTTTGGAACGCGCCAGCGCGCAGCATCAAGTCCGCGCGCAACAGCGAGCCGTCGGCCAGCTCGAGGTTGTTGGGATCGGTGATGGTGAGCACTTCCAAAGCGCGCTGAGCACGCTCGAAATCACCCAGACGGACGTACACCCAAGCGAGCTCGTAGAGCATCGTCGAAAACTCGGGCGAACCGCGGTCGACGTGGCTGTAGGCTTCCGCGGCTTCCACGTAGTCGTCGGTTTCGTGAAACAGGCGACCGATAGCCATCCACGCCAGATCGACCACGTGTCGTGTCGCCGGCGTACTGGCCGGC
>Ga0164309_10000111_pt1 | contig 48883 bp, 47 predicted proteins | sample Whisoiple_247_MG_FD_109984 | JGI IMG/M metagenome (GOLD analysis project Ga0164309, IMG submission 109984) | Soil microbial communities amended with fresh organic matter from upstate New York, USA - Whitman soil sample_247_MG | ecosystem: Environmental > Terrestrial > Soil > Unclassified >... | reverse complement strand
TTCGCGTTCGACACAGGAACCATGATCTTGCGATCGGTGTCCAAGATGCGGAGGACATAGAAGCGTTGCCGCGTGCCAGCGATGTCTTTCTCATCGATGCTGATCACCTCTGCGACACCCTGGGCGGGGTACACTGCTTTGTCGCCGACCTTGAACTCAACTTCCGGGCTGGACTGCATGAACGTCTCCTTTGACGCTTAACTACCGGGCGGCGCACTCACTATTGGAGTCGCCATCCCGCAACCGAATGATCAGAAAGCTCGTGTCTTAAGCAGCTACGCACCGCTCCGTGTCACGCGGGATGGGGTTGGACGCGGACTGAACGGATTGGGCATGAACTTCATTCCGGCTTGGTATACGAGAGACACGGTAACGCGAGGGTTTCCGGCTCCGGACTACCGTAATTCCTAAACAGAAGTTAGGAATCGCCAGGGGCGGCACTGTAGAATGCGGAACCCGATCTGTCAAGAAATCGTCTCCGAAAACTTGCAGGCCTGCACAGTTTTCGCTGTGCGCGAAGAATTCGCAATTCATCAAGGGGTTCAGCGGAAAGCGGTCGCTGCGCAGGAGCACAGCGTCAGCGAGTTCGCAGCGCGACCGCGCGCCGATCCAGTCACAGCGGGATTATCAGCTGGCGCGGTCGGCATCGCGTGGGTCGGCGCCTTCGGCACCTCCATGCGCGGCGAGCTCTTCAGCGAGACCCCAACGCACTCCACGATCCGAGACGACGAGTTCCGCTGCACCCGACCACTGTAGCACCGCCAAAGCGATCGCGCTTCCGACGACCAGCACATCAGCGCGTGCGGGCTCCATGCCGGGCAATGCACGGCGCTCGGCGAGCGAGAGTGAGGCGAGGCGCTGTGCGAGTCGCTCGACTGCGGTGCGCGTCAATGTGTGACCGTGCACGCGCGCCGAGTCATAAGTGGTCAGCTCGAGTTCGAGCGCGGCGAGCTGCGTCACGGTGCCTGCAACGCCGACCAGCGTCGCGTTCCGTTCCGGTTTTGGCGCGTCTGCGAGCGCAAGCGCGATGTCGCGCTGCACGCTCTGCAGCTCTCCCGCGCTCGGTGGATCGCTACGCACATGGCGCTCGAACAAGCGCACGCTGCCGATGTTCAAACTCACGGCTTCGCGAATCTCGCGCGGGCTCGCGTTGCCGACGATGATTTCGGTGCTGCCGCCGCCGATGTCGAACACCGTCACCGCGCCGCTGACAGTCAAACCGGAGAGTGCTCCAGAGAAGGTCAGGCGCGCTTCCTCGTTGCCGTCAATCACGCGCGGGGCGACGCCGAGGATCGCCGCAGCGCGTGTCACGAACTCTTGGCCACCCGCCGCGTCACGCATGGCGCTGGTGCCCACGGCGTCCAAGCGCGTCACGCCGAGTCTGCGGAGCTCGGCGGCGTAGTCGGACAGGCAGGCGAGCGTTCTCTCGCACGCGGAGTCGAGGAGGCGTCGATTGCGGTCGACGCCCTCGCCCAAGCGCGTCACCGTGGCGCGCTCGAGCACTGGGCGAAGCGCGCCGCCGTCGGAGTCGGCGACCAGCAGCAGAACCGAGTTGGTTCCGATGTCTATCGTGGCGGCGCGCATGGTCTTTCTCGAAACAGGCTGAAAACCAGCCCGAATGGCTTACTTGCCGCCGGCGAGGCTCTTCAGGTTCAGCATCTCTTCCACGTTCGGCTGCAACACGAGTTCGACGCGGCGATTCTTCTTACGACCTTCGTCCGTGTCGTTCGACGCCACCGGATCCGTGTCCGCATAGCCGGCGGCGCTCCAGTTGTTGGGGTTCAAGCCACCGCCCTCGCCCTTTTTGTCCGGGGGTGAAGTGAGCAGCACGAGCACGCTGCGCGCGCGCATCGACGACAGGCCCCAGTTGTCCTTGAACTGACCGCCGACCAGCGGTTTCGAGTCGGTGTGGCCAGCCACCTGGAACAGGCGCTTGGACAGGTCCGCGTCCTTGCCGATTACTTCAGCAACCTGCATCAAGATCTTGCTGCCCTCGGGCTTGAGCTTCTCCTGCCCGGAATCGAACAAAACGTCGCCGGGAAGCTGGATCAACATGCGGTTGTTGCGCACCTCCACCTTCAAGCCGAGCTGCGTCAGCTTTTGCAGCTTGGCTTGGAGGAGCTCGAAACGCTTTCGGATTTGGTCGAGCTGCTCGGTGCGGCGTGCGTACTCTTCGAGCGCCTTTTGCTTTTCCGCTACGCTCTGGGTCAGGCTGTTCACGTTTACGCCGCTGTCGGCGAGCTGCTTCTTCAGCGCATCGATCTCTTGCTGGGCTTCTTGGTAGTCCGACTGGCTCTTCTTGTGAGCGGCGGTCTCGGCCTTGAGTTGTTGTTGGAGGCTCTCGTTCTCGCGGAGCTTCTGGTCCCACTCCTCTTGCGAGTAGCCGCACGCGGCGGTCAGCCCGAGCGACAAAAATAAAATCAAACTGGTGGGTCGTTGGAGGCTTGAAAACTTCATGGGGATCCCCGGTGGGTTGACCGCGAATGGCGCGGCGGCGACAGGCTCGTATGCCCCTTGCCAAAGCGCGTCAAGTGCTTGTGTTCACACGGGTTTTTGCAGGCCAGCCGACCGACAGATGGAGCTTTTTCGGGTTCCTGAAAAGCACTAAACAAGTGCGCTGTCTGCAACACATGCGACCCTCTAACGCCGTGTTCTTTGGGGCCGTACGAATCGCAAGTGAATTTTTTTCGTTGACACATCACAATAGGTGGCAATATACGTCTTGCAACATACCCTCGAAGTGGGGGCCAATCCCGGCCCACGCTCCGAACTGCTGGGAGGCAAATCGAAATGGCTGCTAAGAAGACCCGTACGAAGTCCGCTAAGAAACCCGCTGCCAAGAAGGCGCCGAAAGTCGCGAAGAAGCGCGTCGCCAAGCGCAAGGTCGCCAAGAAGGGCGCCGCCAAGAAGAAGAAGAAGGCCGCCAAGAAGGCGTGAGCCCTTCGCCGGGCTGGCTCGGCCGGGCCTGAGCGCTTAGGCGCCCCGGTTCTGGTCAGAGCGGCCCAGCGGGTTAACTCGAGCGCGCTCAGAAATGGGCGCGCTCGAGCGAAAAAGAGCTCAGCGTCTTCCGGCAGTGTCGGATCACTGAGCCAACCCCGGTTTCTCGATAGCCGGGGGCGAGCACGCAGATGGGAATCAAATCCCCGTCTCGTGCTCGAGTCGTTTTGTGCGCCTGACGAGCGATACGCTCAGCGAGGGCAGCGCGCGGATCACTCGCCGAGATAGAGGCGCAAAGAGCCCGCTGCCGCGCGACGATCGAAGGCAATGCCCGCGAGTTCATCGCGTTTCGAGATGTCGTCGAAGAGCTGCAGTAGGAAGCCATGGAAGGCCACGCATTCGTCGATCGCGGCTTCCAAGCGCGCGGGGTCGACCAGATCCGTATCCTCCAAGCCCGACATTGCCGCCATGAACGCGTCGAAGCGCGGGTAATCGGTCGAGCGCAACAGCGGGTAACCCATGGCCCGGAAGTAAGCCAGGAACTCGCGCACGTATTGGAACGTGTGCACCGCGGTCCAGCGATCTTCGCTCGGTGAATGCTGCGCTTTGGTCGAAAACGCGCGCACGATCTGAGCGAACATCCACACGTCGCGCCGCAGACGCTCGCTGGTTTCGCGGCGCGCCGCGCGATCGTCGAACACGCTCGCGTCTTCGAAGCTCGCGCCCAGGGCTTTGCCCAAGAACAACACCGCGTTTTGCAACGCGGGTCGCAGATTCTCGACGCACACGTCGATGCGCGTGCGGAGATCGTTGGCGCGCGTTCCCGCATCAAGGGCCGGCAAGTCGTGCTGGAACGCGCGGCGCATCTCCAAGCGCAGGCTGCCGGCAATTCCTTCCAGCGCGCTGCGAATGCCGATCAAGCGATGTCCACCCGCGCGGAGGTTGGCCGAGCGCGCACGGATGTCCCAGGCGCTCTGGCTCATCACGTCGCGTTCGAAGCCCTCTGCCAGCAGTTTCCCCGAGTTTTGACGGAGGTAATCGCTGAGCGCGCGAGCGTCCGAGCGCAGCACGGCGAGCACGAGGTAGGTGCTGCCGATTTGTTGGCGCCTCCGCTCGACCTCGCCGCCGATGCGGCTCAGCAGGCTCAAGTAGCGCAGCATCCGAAACAGCGACAGGAACGTCAGCGCGACCAGGCGATGCGCCTCGGCACCGGGGACGCTGCGGATCAGCTCCAGGACCTGGGCAGACTTGATGCGATCGAACTCGGGGCGAAACTCGAGCGCGTTGAGGGGGTTGAAGAACGCGCTGCGGTCGATCTCGCGATACACGCTGGCCAAGAGCGCGTGGAACAAGCGGAAGGAAACGCGCGGTGTGCGCAGCATGCCTTCCAAGACCTCGTTGGCCGAAGTCAGGCCGTGGCGCAGGGTAATCAGGCTTTCTTGAGGCGTATTTTGCTGCGCGCCCTGGGTCAGTAGGCGATAGCGCGCGTTGTCTTCGGGGAGCATCGTTTCGAGGTAACGATGGAAGACGAACGCGCGGTCGAGCGGACCGAGCAGCTGTCGGGCGAGCTGTACCGCGCGATCCAGACCGTCATGGTAGGTCTGAAGCGCGAACCGAAAATCTTGCGTGACTACCGTCGCGCGGCGCGGCGGACCGGGGTGGTTACGTGGGTTGGCGAAGCAAGCGGTGGCCTTGAGCAACACCTCGAACTCGAACAGGACGTCGTCCTTGTGCTCGAGGGGTAACTCTTCCAGCCAACTCTCACGCAGGACCCGATGTTCACGATGGATGGCGCGCGTGCCGCTGAGCAGCGCGCTATACGGGTCTTCCCCGGGCCCTACCGGAAACAGGCTTCGCCTGGGGAATGCGTTTACCAACTCGCCTCGGCGCTCGGGGTGTCGGACTTCACGGGGCGCCTCCCGCGCTCAGGGAGTGAAATTGAACGGGTAATTCGTGCTGGTTTCCATGCCGCGCGAAGACGGCGGGAACTTGATGCCCTTGATTACGCCAATGACGCAGTCGGTGACCGGCGGCGCTTTCAGGGTCGAACGCTCTTGGTTGAGCTCTGCGAGCTTCACCTTGCCCTCAGGGTCGAGCACGAAGTGAACGACCACGTCTCCCTTGAGATCTTTCAGATCTTTGCGCGCGTCGTCGTAGCACTTACGAGCGGCCTTCCGGTTGTCCATCACGATCTTGCGGATGACGTCCATCGTGCGCGTTTCGACGACTGCTTTGCCGTTCACTGGCGAGGGTTCCGCGTCATGCGCAGCGGGCGCTTCTTTGGCACTGCCATCGCTCTTGGCTGCCTTTTCGCCGACCCAACCTTCGTCCTCAGCGGCTGCGGCTTTGGGCGCTGCTGCTGGGGCGGCGGGCTCAGGCGTAGCGGGCTTGGAGTCCGACGCGGCTGCGGGAGCCGGCGTCGCGCCAGCACAGGCGGCGGCAAGTGCGGCCAGCATCATCGTCAATGAAGAGAATGAGGAGAGCGAATGGGCGACGCGCATGGCACCTGATACTAGCCTGCTCGCGCGGGCAGTGGCCGCACGAAAGATCGCAAGCGAGTGGTGCCACACGCGTTTTCGCCGATGCCTAGAAAATGCGGCACTTCCGCGGTCGACGGCTCAGCCGGCCTTGAGGAAGGGCTGCCACTCCTCGAACGGTTCACGCATGACCATCGAGATTTGCTTGGCGGTCGACCAACGCGGGCGTTTGGGCTCCTTGAGCAGCTTCATGCCCGCTTCGAGAGGCGTGCGTCGGCCCTTTTTCAGATTGCAGGCGCGGCACGAGATCACCAGGTTGGTCCAGGAGTCCTCGCCACCACGCGAGCGAGGCTGGACGTGATCGACGTTGAGCTCGCGATGACCGGGGCGCCGCGTACAGTACTGACATTGAAAGTCGTCCCGCAGCAGCAGGTTTTCGCGCGTTAGACGGACGGTCGCGCGAGGCGTTCGTTCATAGCGCAGCAGATGTAGGACACGCGGTACGCGCAGCGCGCCACCGATGATCGGGAGCGCGTCGTCCGCGTGACGTACCGGCAAGTTGCGCCAAAGCGAAAAGTCATAGGTGTCGCCTGCGGTATCTACCGCGTGGCCCACCCCGCCATAGAGCAACACCATGGCGCGACGCGCTGTGGTGACGCTCACCGGTGCGAAGAAGCGATTGAGCAGGAGGACCGGCAAATTGAGAACATCGCGCCGACCATCCGCGTTTCCAGTGACTGCCCGTTCCAAAGCGTCCACTGACCTTCAGGCTAGCACAAAAAGCCACGGTTTATCGCGCCTCACGCTCGACCGCGCCGCGATAGTGGGCTATCTCGGCGCTTGCCGAGCTCTTTGACTGGCCGCGCCTCTCACGGTGCGGGCACAGCACCCGGCAACCCAGGTATCGATGTTCAGATTCCCTTTACGTTCTTTGGCTTCATTGGCTGCGCCGCTTGCGTCTCGTCTCATGGTCGTCATGGGGTCGTCGGCGGTCATTCTGGGGTGCGCTGCAGGTAACCCCTCTGAAGCCGAATGGCCCCCCGTCTCCAAACGTTGGTTCGATCGTGGGGATGCCAGCTTTCGCCAGGGCGACCTCGAGGACGCCGAAAGCGCTGCCGAAAACGCGCTGCGCGTAACGCCAGATCGTGAGGAAGTGCGGCTACTTGCAGCGCGGATCGCGCTCGCGAAGTTGGAGTACGCGCGCACTCTGCAAGTGACCGAAGGACTGGAATCCAACGAGGCTCGCTCCCTGCGTGGGCGGGCTTACTGGTACTCCGGGGACATCGAGCACGCCGCGGATGAGCTGGAGAAGCTCGTTGCCGATCCTGAAGTGCGGGACGCCTGGGCCGTGGAAATCGCAAAACTTGCGCGTCGCGGCGTAGGGCGGAAGCCGTTCGCGCTGAGCGGCGGGCAAGTCGGCGTGACGGATATGCCTCGCACCGGCAGCACGGCAATGATTGTGCCGCTGGAAATCAATGGCGAGCCGGCGTTGGGGTTGATCGCGACCGGCACCGCCGAAGCAGTGGTCGACTCGAGCGCGGGAGGCCAGCCGAGCTGGGTGTCGCTGCGCTTTGGCGAGAACGTCGAGGTGCGTGACGTGCCAGCATTGGCCAAGGATTTGTCGGGTCTCTCTCGTCAGATCAACGCGCCGATCAAGATCCTGCTGGGCGTGAATTTGCTCCGCCACATTCACCCGACCTTTGATTTGATTGGCGGGCAATTCGTGGTGCGACGTTATGAGCCGCCGCCGCCGCCCATCGCAACCACGCTCAAGGTGAACTACGTGCGTGGCGGAGGCATGTTGCTGCGTGCTTCATTCGGCGCTGAAGCAAACTCCGAGCAGGGGTCGCTGCTCGTGGATACGTCGATTGTTTATCCGGTCGCGCTCGATAGCGGTGGTTGGAAAAAGGCGGGCGTCGCTGCCTCGAGTTTGCGCGCGGTGCCCAACGCCGGCTCGATGAAGTCTGGAACGGTGCCGCTGCTCAAGTTGGGGGCGTTCGAATTGCCGAGCGTGCCAGCGCTCTCGGGCGACGACCCGGTGAAGGAGCGCGAACAAGGCCTGGGAATCGAGCTCGACGGCTTGGTGGGTTCCGGGTTGCTCGCCAATTTCCGCGTTACGCTGGCGGATGGCGGGCGCACGATGTGGCTGGAGGACATGCCGCACGACGCCTTCCCGCCCGGCGATCCAGCGCTGAATATCCCTGAAACGCCAGACGACATCGGAACCGATGACGCAGCGGAGGAAGAAGATGCGCCCGCCACCGGCAAGCCTGGTAAGCCGGGAGCCAAGCCCGCGCCCGGCAAGGCTGCCGCTCCTGCACCCGCCGCTCCGGCCAAGCCGGCGGTCCCAGCAACGCCGGCGGGCGTTTTGCCCGCGAAACCCCCGCCAACCTCGGCACCTGGAAAGGGCGCGACGAAGCCGTGAGCGCGACCACGCAAGTCGCGCTCTACGCGGGGAGCTTCGATCCGCCGACGTTTGGTCATTTGGATCTCGTCGAGCGCGCGTCGAAGCTGTTCCCGCGCGTGGTGGTGGCGATCGGGATCAACCAGGCGCGCGTGCCGCTGTTCTCGGTGGAGGAGCGCCTGGCCCTGATGCAGTCGATCTGCGCGACCTACAGCAACGTGGAAGTTGCGTCATTTCGCGGCCTTTTGGTCGACTACGGAAAGAGCATCGGTGCGCGCGTGATCGTGCGCGGCCTGCGCGCCGGCACTGACTTCGAGTACGAGCTGCAGATCGCCCACGCCAACGCCGATCTCAAGCCGGAGATCGACACCGTGTTTCTGCCCACGCGCACCAACTACGGCTTCATCTCTGCCACGCTCGTGCGGGAGATCGCGAGCTACGGCGGTGACGTCGGCCGCTACGCGCCGCCCGTCGTGTGTGCTGCACTGCAGCGCAAGTTCGGCGCGGCCAAAGACGAAACCTAGTAGTTGGCCCACGGCGTGGGCATGAACAACAGCAGAAACATGATCAGGCACAACCAGGCTACGGCGCGGCGCCCCCGGCCGAGTTCGCCTGGTTCGAACGGTGGGTGATCAGCGCCGCCCGAGATGGCGGCGATGATGCCGGTGAACCCGAACCAAACCAGCCAAAACACCGAGTTCGCGAGCGCGAGGCCAACGCCGAGGGAGCTCTTGTGCATCAGCACTGGGCCCATGAAGCGGATCACGTTGAACGCGAACAGTGCGAGCAATGAGCGGCGTACCCAGCGCGCGATCGCGTGTTGCCGTTCTCCAAACAGCGCGTAGGCGATGTGCCCGCCGTCGAGCTGGCCCCACGGCAACATGTTGATCATGGTGATGAGCAGGCCGACCCACCCGGCCATCGCGGTCACGTGAAGCTGAACGTCGGAGCCGTCTGGGATCGGTCCAGCAAAGAAGCGCTTCATCAGCATGTAGAGGAGGCTCTGCCCCTCCTGCGTGTAGTGCTCCGAGTTCGGCAAGATCGGCGACTTGGACAGGCCAATGGCCAACACCGGCAACGCCACCACCATGCCGGCGAGGGGGCCAGCCGCGCCGATGTCCAGCAGCGCGACTCGCGAGCGGATGCGACCGCTCATGCCGATGATCGCGCCCAGAGTGCCAAACGGGCTCAATTTGGGCAGTGGGATGAAGAACGGCAAAGAAGCGGGCACGCGGTGTAGGCGAGCTGCCACGTAGTGTCCCGACTCATGTGCGACCAAGATCGCCATCAGCGGCAACGCGAACGGCCAGCCGCGCCAAATCTCGAACAAGCGCTGCGGGTCGAGCGACTCGTTCAAGCTCTCATCGAGCAGAGAGGCGCCGCTCCAAAACACGCTGAGCGTCGTCAGCACGAACAACAGCAGATTGAGCCCAAACTTCGTCGGTTCGCGTTCGTCGTCGGACGCCTCGCGGTCGTGTGGTGTCGGGAAGCTGGGGCTATTGCTCATGATTGAGTGATTCGCGAAGCTTGAGCGAGAGCCGATCGAGCTGTGGGGCGAGCTCTGCGTCCAAGACGCCAATCTCGGTCTCGATGCGTAAGTTGCCGCGGCTGCGGCTCGGGTCCGGGCGGACCATCGCGACCGCTTGGTCGAGCCCGAACGCTGGTAGCGAAATCTCGAGCAATTTCGCGTCTTCTGGGTGGGCGACCAGGGTGATTCGACGCGCGCCGCGAGCTTCGGCCAGAGCTTGGCGGGCTAGGGCGATCACTTGCTCCGGAGCCACGCGCAGGCTTTCGCCGAGTAAACGCTCGGCGAGCAAACGGGCAAGCTCGACGCACCGGTCGAGCGCACGCGTGTCGGCGCTGAGCTCGTGGTTGCGGAGTGCAAGCGCTCGCGCAGCGAGCTTGGCTGACGCATCCGCGCGCGCCTCGGCCTCGGCGCGTAGCCGAAGCTCGGCTGCGGCCTGCTCGGCGTCGCTGACGAGTTTTGCGGCGCGAGCTTCGGCGGCCGCAATCAACGATTGCGCGCGTTCTGCGGCCTCGAGCACTTCGCGACGCACGACATGCCCGCGCGGCAGGGTCTTGTCATCGAGCTCGAGGGGCTGCCGAGTCGCGTTTGCCAGGCCCTCGGCCTTGATGATTCGGCCTCGGCCGAGCTTCATTTGATGGCCCGCGCTTCCAGCGAGCTTGCCAAGCGCGACAGTTCGCGCGCCAGGGCCTCGGCGCGTCGTTCACGCTCCGGGTGCGTGAGCCGACTTTGCAGCGCGCGCGCCTCGAGGTGCGGCGCGGTAAACGGTTCGAGCAGCTCCGCCTCGCGACGCCCCGCGAGGTAGCTCACCGCCGCGAACGCGCATTGAAATTCACGGCGGGCGAACAGACTCATGGGTTACAGCGCTTCGACCACGACGGCGACGGCTTCGCCACCGCCGATGCACAGCGTGGCCAAGCCGCGGCGCGCCTTGCGTGCGCGGAGGGCGTGGACCAGCGTGGTCAAGATCCGCGCACCCGAGGCGCCGATCGGGTGACCGAGAGCGACTGCGCCGCCATTCACGTTCACGCGCTCCGGGTCGAGGCCCGCGAGCTTGCCGCAGGCCATCGGCACGCACGAAAATGCCTCGTTGATCTCCCACAAATCGATGTCGCCGGCGCGCAAACCGAGCTTGCTCAGCGTGGTGGCGATGGCTGCAGCCGGTGCGGTCGTGAACCATTCCGGTGCTTGCGCTGCATTGCCATAGCCAACGATGCGGGCGAGCGGCGTGAGCTTCCGCTCGTTCACTGCTCGTTCGCTCGCGAGGACGAGGGCGGCGGCGCCGTCGTTGATGCTCGAGGCGTTGGCGGCGGTGATCGTGCCGTCTTTGGTGAAGGCCGGCTTGAGCTTGGAGAACTTGCTGACATCGCCGCGACCCGGCTCTTCGTCTTCAGCGACGACGAGGGCGTCGCCCTTGCGCTGCGGGACGGAAACTTCCGCAATTTCCGCGGCAAATGCACCGCTCGCTTGTGCTGCCGCTGCTCGACGGTAGCTCTCGGTGGCGGACGCATCCTGCGCTTCGCGAGTCAGCGCGTATTCCTTGGCGCACATCTCGCCCGCGTTCCCCATGTGGAAGTCGTTGTACGGATCCCACAAGCCGTCGAAGATCATGCCGTCTACGAGCTTACCGTCGCCCATGCGATAGCCGCTGCGTGCTTCGCGCAGGTAGTACGGGACGTTGGACATCGCCTCCATGCCGCCGGCGACGACGATGCCCGCGTCGCCCAACAACACGGTCTTCGTGCCGAACACGACGGCCTGCAGCCCGGAGCCGCACACCTTGCTGACGGTCGTAGCGGGGACGGTGTTGGGGATACCGCCAAAAATAGCGGCCTGGCGCGCGGGGGCTTGCCCGATGCCCGCAGACAACACGTTACCCATGAAGACCTCGCCGATTGCGTCAGGCGTGAGTCCGGCACGTTCGACGGCAGCGCGAATGGCGACGGCACCCAAGCGGGGGGCAGCCAAGCTCGCAAATGCCCCAAGGTAAGAGCCGATCGGCGTGCGGGCCGCGCTCACGATGTAAACAGCAGGAAGGGTCATTCGAATCCTCAGGCGGACAAGCCGGCTTGGGCCAGGTTCTTGCGCATGCGCGGCGCGGGATCTTCCAAATTCGGCGCAAAGGGAGCGCCAGTGATGAGATCGACCGCTTCGATGTAGCGGCGCATGGCTTCGACGCGCACGCCATCGGGGATCACTGGGATCGGACCTTCCCCGCGATAGCCTTGGTCGACCAGGTAGCGACGCACGTATTCTATGTCGAAGCTTTCCGGATCTTGGCCGGCCTCGAAGCGCGGTTGGTAACTGGCGGAGTACCAAAAGCGGGATGAATCCGGAGTGTGGATCTCGTCGATGACCACGATCTGCCCGTCTGGGGTTTTGCCGAACTCGTATTTGGTGTCGACCAAGATCAGCCCGCGAGTCGCACACAGCCGTTGCCCTTCACGGAAGAGCGCCATGGCCATCTCCGCGGCGGCGTCGAAGTCAGCCGCGGGCATGCCCGAAATCTGGAGAATTTCCGCGCGGGACGCCGAGATGTCATGGTCGCCTTTGGGCGCCTTGGTGCTCGGGGTCAGAATCGGCTCGGGCAGCTTTCCGTGCTTTTTGAGGCCTTCTGGCAGGCGATGTCCGCAAAATTCACGCTCGCCGCGTTCGTAGTGCACCCAGATGCTGGTCGATGTAGTTCCCGTCAAGTAGGCCCGGACCACCATTTCGACCGGGAGCGGCGTGCACTCCTTGGCGATCAGGATGTTGGGGTCGGGCACCGAAAGCACGTGGTTCGGGGCGATGTGCGCGGTATTCGCGAACCAAAATGCCGCCGCGTGGTTCAGCACTTGGCCTTTGAGCGGCAGCGTGCCGAGCACGTGATCGAACGCGCTGATCCGATCAGTGACGACAATCACGCGCTTGCCGTCGGGGGTGCTGTAGTTGTCTCGTACCTTGCCCTCGTACTTCTTTCCGAGCAGTGGAAAGTCACTGCTATCGAGGGGATGTGCGAGCGCCTTTTGAATCAGGGAAACGTCGACCAAAGTGGGCGAAAGCTAACACCATCCAGCGAGCTTGGCAGGCGCTACGGCAACGTTCTGATGTGCCGCTGTGAAGGTTTGATGATAGTAGCCGTCGTCGGGGGCTTCTCCCCCGCCCCAATGAAGTGAATTCATTGGGGCACCACCCCTGAGTTTTGGGGCCCCGACCCCGAATCCGACCCCGGTTCCGTTTTGACCGCACTGCCCGTATGCAGACCCTAGCCTTCGGAACGCCGCGTAAATTGCCGAGAGCGAGCCAAGTGCTCGGTCGTGTGGCCGTGCTGGATATCGCATTTGCGGGCGCCGGCAGCGGTGGCGGCTTCCCAAAAATCACGCAGCCATTCATCGAAGGGCTGGGTGATCGACTGCGCGCTTGGGTCGATCATCATGATCACGAACTGCACGCGCAGTTTGCGTCCGATCCGCGCTTCGTGCTCGCGACGAAAGCCGAGCATGGGGCCTGTCCCGAGATGATCACGGAGGAATTGGTGGCGCGGGTCGGGCTGGTCGACACCATCGTTTGCCACACCGACTTCGACGGTTTGGCGAGCGCCGCCAAGTGGATGCGAAAGGGTATCGAATCTTATCCAGGGTGCGACGCAGACGCGCGCGCGATCGACACGCGCCTCGGCACGCCCAGCGCGATCGCCAATCGGTTCGACCGCGCGCTGCGCGCGCGCCCGCGGGACGAGGGCCTTTTTGGCTTGATCGTGCGGCATTTAGCGACCGGCCTCAAAGACGAGTCCTTGTGGCAACCGATCGACAAGGCGGCGGAAGATTTGATCCCGATCGAGCGCGAGACGCGCCGCGCGGCAGAGCGCTACCAACGCCTTTCGCCTGGTGTTGCCTATCTCGAACTCGGTCCGGAGGTCACGCGTATCGACAAGACGTTGCTGCTCTTGCTCGGACAAGAGCGCGAGCCAGTCAGCGTGGTGGTCGACCGCGACAACGTGAGCGTGGCTGCGCGCTTCGATAGCGGTCTCAACTTCGTGAGCCTGCTCAAGCTCGGTGGCGGTATGCCGACGCGCGTCTCCGTGCCCAGGCCGCGCTTGGCAGAGGTGTTGCGCGCGCTGGGTGTGGATCCGAGCCAAGCAGGAGTCGAAGTTTGAGGTCGAAGACGCGAATTTTGGCGGGTTTTTTGGGGCTGCTCAGCGCGCCGCTGAGCGCACTGCCTGCGCACGCCGCGACCTCCGTGGTCGCGTTTGCACCGCCGGGTGACGGCCAGGGCGGCTTGGCCGTCGGCTTCGACGCGGCGGGTGCATTGCGCATGGTGCCCTGTGCGGCCAAGGGCTGCGCGGTCGATCGCGGCACCGAGATCGCGTTTCCAGCGGAGCTGCGGCCCGCGATTCCGAACGCGCAGTTTTCGGTCGTCGGCATCGGTGAGGGCCGGCGCGCCATCGTCGTCTCGGTGAGCGAAGCGCGCTCGGCGAAGTCGTGGACGGCGGTGCTCGTGGGCGGCCTTGCGGGTGGCGCACCGAGTGCGGTTTTCTCGGGATTTACTGGCTTTACCGCGGGTGAGGACGGCATGCGTCGCGGTCAACGCGTGGAGATCTCACCGCCCGACGAGAACGGCGCGCGTCGCGTCGTGATCGGTGACGTGCAAGAGGACTTGTCGCTGTGCGGGCGACAAGCGTTGCTCGCGCCGCAACTGTTGCTCAGTAGTGATTTGAAATTGCATCCCGCCAAGGTCCAGCGCCTGAGCGTCGAAGAGCGCGAGAGCGCTCGACGCGTCACCGCGGTACGTGTGGCCCCCGGTGAAGCCGCTGCGCGCGTGGGCGTTCTGCGCGCGGTGTCGGCGACCAGCGCCGTCGGCAGCCCAGCTGCCCTGACCGACGGCAATCCCGAAACCACGTGGGCCGAGAATCGCGGGGGCGCGGGCCGCGGTGAGTTCGTGCTGATGAATGCGCCGCCTGCATTGCCCATTTCCGGGCTGGATTTGCTGATTCGCCCGCAAATCGGGAAGGTCGACGACGGCGTTGCGCCGCGCGTGTTCTGGTTGGCTTCGAACCGCGGTTTGGTCGAAGTCACGATGCCGGAAGACGCCTGGAAGTTCCCCGGCGCACACTACAGCATCAAGCTCGATCCACCCCTGCAGGGTGATTGCTTGGCGCTCGTCACCGAGAGCGCGTTCGACGAAAATCCGAGAGCGCGTGTCACGTTCGCCGAGCTCGGCGCGCGCACGGAGTTCGACGCGGCGTCCGTGCCGGCATTGGTCGCGGCATTGGCGGGTGGTGCCGAGCGCGCCGAGGCCGCTGCTGCGGTGCTGCGCGTCGCGGGTCAACCCGGCTATGAAGCGGTCGCGCAGGCGTTCGATAGTTTGGACGAGGGCGGGCGTCGCGTGGCGCTCGAGATCCTCGATCAGGCACCGTGCGAAACCAGTTTACCCGTGTTTTTGAAGGCGTTTTCTGGCCCTTCTCAGGCGCATGCGATTCACGGTCGCGATCACATTCGGCGTTGTGGCAAGGCTGCTGCGCCGTTCTTGGCGGAGGCCGCAAAGCAAGCCAAGGGTCAGCTACAGGTCAACCTGCTCGCCGAGCTGCTGCTCGCCGACGCGGCGCAATGCGTCGACGTGATCGTGGGCTTGCTCGATGTCGATTCGAAGTCGCGGCGGACTCCGCTGCGCATCGCGCTGGCGCGTGCCAGCGCGGTGAGTGAAGCAAAGCCGCGCGTGCTAGCCGTGCTCGCGGATCCGGCGCGCAGCGAGCGCGTCACCGTGGACGTGCTGCGCGCACTGGGTGATCGCATCGGCGAATTTCAGCCCGCCGCGGGCGCAGCCATTGCTCGGCTTTCGACGGCAAATGCCAGCTTCCGCACGCGCTTTTTGCTGCTCTCACCGAGCGCCGAACTGGCCGCGCAAGATCCGGCGCTGCGCGCGGCGTTCGCACAGAGCCTCGCGTCGGACCCCGATCCGCGGTTCCGAGCGCGAGCGCTGAGCGTGCTCAAAGTGCCGGCTCAGTTCGAGGCGCAGGTCAGCGCTGCCTTGAACGACTCCGACGTGCGCGTGCGCGAAGCGGCCATCCACGCCAGCAATGGTTTGCAGAGCACGGTGCCGCTCGTGAGCACGCTGTTGGCGAAGGACGAATGGCCGCTCGTGCGCATGGCCGCAGCGGATGCGCTGGCGACTGCCAAGGGCTCGCCCAGTGCTCCGACCGCGCTCTCGCGCGCGATCGACGACCCTTCGCCGCATGTGCGGGCGCACGTGATTGTTGCGCTCGGCGAACACCACGTGAGCGCGGATCTCGACAAGATTCGCAAGCGTCTGCTGGATGAAGAGGAATATCCGATGGTGCGCGCGGCAGCCGCGCAAGCATTGGCCGCGTTCTGCGACGTGAGCTCGCTCGACGCGCTCACGCGCTATGCGCAAAAGCTGATCGATCCGATGGCGAGCCCGCAAGACCACATGGTTGGCTCCGCCGCGCTGCTCGCGCTTGGCGAGATGCACCCCGCAGATCTCGCGAAGCGCCTCGAGCCGCTGCGAGCCAAGGGAGCGCCCCCCCAAGCTCGCCAAGCCGCAGACGCGGTGATGCAACGCCGCAGCACTCAATGCGGCGCCCCGAGCAAACCCAAGTCGCCGCCAACCAAGTCGTGAACCAGCGATGGTGCGCCCTGAGCGGCTCTCCAGACGGGATCAAATGGCCAAGACGCCAGAAGAGAGAGATTAACCGCCGAGCCGCAGAGGCCACAGAGATCTGAGAGAGAAGGACGATGTTTGCTAGTCGCGGCGATTTGCGGCGTGACAGCGGGGGCTTCGACGAAGATTGGAAACCAAAAAATCTCCCTCAGATCTCTGCGGCCTCTGCGGCTCGGCGGTTTAAATCGGGGAGCCGAACCTCGCGCTCGTCGGGCGTGACCGATTGCTGACTCAGCCGCGCCGCGATGCTACGGAGAGCTGCATGGCTTTTACTTTGGTGACTGGCGCGACTGGGTTTCTCGGGTCGCAGTTGGTCCGCACGTTGCTCGAACGCGGTGAGTCGGTGAAGGCGTTCGTGCGGCCTGGTTCGAACTTGGCGGCGCTCTCCGGCTATCCGAGTGATCGCTTCAAGATCGCGGTGGGCGACATTCGCATCGAGCAGAGCGTGTTTGCTGCGTTGGCCAACTGCACGCGCATGTACCACGTGGCCGCGAACTTCAAGATGTGGGACCCGGATCCGTCGCGCATCATCTTGCCGGCGGTCGAAGGCATGCGCGCGACGTTGCGCGCAGCGCGAGCGCGCAAGCTGCAGAAGGTCGTGGTCACGAGCAGCGCGGGCGTGCTCGGCACCACGGCCGGAGAAGAGCTCATGGACGAGACCCATGAGTTCAACCTTGCCGATCCAGAGGCATATTTTGCGGCCAAGGTGGCGGCTGACAAAGTGGCGGCCGAGTTCATTGCGCAGGGTTCGCCGATCGTGCTTGCGCTGCCTTCCACGATTGCCGGCCCCGGCGATTGGAAACCGACGCCCAATGGCCAGCTCTTGCTCGAATACCTGAAGACGCCGCCGACCAGTCACTTTCCGGTCAGCGGCGGCGGCATCAACGTCGTGGACGTCGAGGACGTGGCGAACGGGCACGTACAGGCGATGGAGCACGGCGCAATTGGTGAGCGATACATCCTGAGCGGCGACAATCTGACCTTCAGTCAATTGTTCGAAACCGTCGCGGACATCACCGGGCTTGCGGAGCCGAGCGCGCCGAAGAGCAAAGGCTTGATGAAGTTCGCCGGCAAATTGTTCGAGCTGAACGCGCGCTTCCGCGGCGGGGACCCGCGCATTACGTCGCGCTTGGCGAACGACTACGTCGATACCTTCTCGTTCGTCACCTGCCAAAAGGCCGAAGAAGCGCTCGGCTATCGCCATCGCACGGCGCGAGAAGCGCTCGCGCGTTCAGTGCGCTGGTTCCTTGCGAACGGCTACGTGCCGAAGAGCGCGGCGTCGCGAGTGCGCTTGGAGCTGCGCCCGGCGTGACGCGCCGAGCCGGATTCTTGTCGGGGCTGATCGCGGCTGTCTTGGCTGCGTTGCCCGCGGCCTTCCGTTTCGAGTCGGGGTTGGCCGTTCAGGCGTTCGTCGTTTGTATGGCGGGGTGCGCGCTGGTGATGGCGCCGCTCTCGGCCGCGTTGGCGAGCGCAAACAGCACGAGCAAGTTGCGGACAGCCCTGACCGTGGGCGTCCTACTGGCAGCGTTTCCGTTGTTGCCGTTCGCGACCCTGCTGAAGACGACCACGCATCATCGGCCGCTCGGCGGGGTCACCTTCGCGGTCGTCGGCGGGTTGCTGATCATCGCGCTTTCGCTGGTCTGTGCGCGATTCGTAACCTGGGCGGGCGTGCAGGGACGCGGCGCGTTCGCGCGCGTGGCGTTGATCGCGTTCGGCGCTGGGAACAGCCGCACTACTGCTGGGTCTCGTGAATGGGCTGAAGGGCGGGAGTGACTACCAAACCGGCTTCTACGATGGGCTTCGCGTGCTCGGCCTGGCGACACTTGCCGCGCGTGTACGGCTTCCGGAGACACTGCTGAAAAGAGTTCGCGGGCTCGGCCTTGCGACGTGGGTGGCCGTGGTTACGGTCGGAGTGTGTCTCGGTCGCGCTCCAGCGATGCAGGTCGAGTTGGCCTCCCGTTGCCCAGTTTTGCATTGGCCTCTCGTCTGGCTTGGCGGCTGACCGTTGTCGCGCCATATTTCGGTGCGTGATGGGGCGCGTGGCCGCTCGACTGATGCTTCTGTGCCTGGCGTGCTTGGCGCCGCTCTTGCTGCTGCTGGCGAGCTCCTCGTCTGCTGCACCGGGTGACCTCGTTCCGCCACCGCCGCCGCCCGCGGAGATCCGCGAGGGCCGCACCGTCGTTGCTCCGCCGCGTGCTGGCGCAACCGCACCGGACGGAGCTGATGCCGCGGCGCCCGCGGTGAGCACACTACCCTCTTCCGTTCCCGACGCTCCGCGCGTTGGGCGCGGGGTGTTGCGCTTGCCGCCGATCCCCGCGGGCTTCAACACGTACGACGCCGGTTGGGTGCGATTCGTCTATCACCCCTCCAGTCGTGAACGCGTGCAGCCGCTGATCGCGCAGGCCGAAGCCGTTCGTCATGATCTGACGGAGCGCCTCGGCTTCCCCGTGTTGTCTGAGGTGCGCGTAGAAATCGCGCGAACCACCGGCGAAATGGCGACTTTCGCGCCTTCGGGTGCGCCGTATCCGGAGTACGCCGCAGGCGTCGCTTACTCGGAGCTCGGCTTGGTGCTGCTCTCGCTCACGCCCGTGCACCCCGGTGAAGAGCAGGACTTGGGCGAAGTGTTCCGGCACGAGCTCGCGCACATCGCGCTGCACGACGCGCTCAACGGCCAATCCGTGCCGCGTTGGTTCAACGAAGGCTTTGCCGTGTTCGCCTCCGGTGAATCGTCCTTCACGCGCATGAAAACGCTGTCCATGGCGACCGTCGGCGGCTCTTTGATCCCGCTGCGCGACTTGGAGCGCTCGTTCCCGAACGACGAAACCAAAGCCCAGGTCGCCTACGCCGAAGCGGTCGACGTGCTCCGCTTCCTCGTGCGCCGGGAGGACGCGCACCGCTTCCGCAGCTTGGTGAGCGAACTGCGCGAAGGCAAAAGCTTCGAGCAAGCCGTGCTCGACGCCTACGCCGTCGATCTCGCCACGCTCGAGCTCGAGTGGCGTGACGATGCGTCGCGCCGCTACACCTTCATGCCCATCTTGCTGAGCGGCACCTTCTTCTGGGTGATCGCGCTCGCGCTGGCAGTCTGGGCCTGGCGTCGCCGCAAACGCCGCGACAAACTCACGCTCCAACGCTGGGCCCGCGAAGAAGCCGTCGAAGATCTGCAACGCGCCCGCTTGGCTCTGCGCTCAGAAGCCGCGCGCGTCCACATCGTGCTCGCCAAAGGCGCAGGTCTCCCCGTCGCCCAACTCGCCGCCGCGACCCCCGAGAAAGAAGTCCCCGTCGTCGAACACGACGGCTCCTGGCACACCCTTCACTGATCGGGAGAGTGGGCGCCCCCACTCCAGCATCGCACCTCAAATCCCACGCTGTACCCACGCTGTGCGGCTCCCTGAGATTGAACCGCCGAGCCGCAGAGGCCGCAGAGATCTGAAGGAGATTTTTGGGGGGTGCGATTCACGGCGAAGCTGGTCGTGGCTACGACGTAAGCATCCGCGATACGCAAACCCCAATCTTTTCTCTCTCAGATCTCTGCGGCCTCTGCGGCTCGGCGGTTAATCTTCCGGGAGCCGCTCATCGCCGCGCTATGCCTGGTGCCGTGCTCTCCGCGTGTGCTTCACGGAACGCGACGCCGAAGGCTTTGACGGGACGCGACGGGGCGCGTGACCATCAAGAAATTAGCGGTGTTTGCCCATGCTGTGTTGTTCGATGCGGCGTGATTCGTCGATCAGGCGTTCGAAGATGCGGCGTACGGTGTCGGCGTCGAGCGGCTCGGGCGCCTGACTGCACAGGCGTTCGAGCATTTTTCGTTCGCGCTCGGGATCGTAGACCGCGATGTTGTTTTCACGCTTGAATTGACCGACGGCGAGCACGACCTTCACGCGGTCGGCGACGAGCTGGAGGATGCGGCCATCCAAATCGTCGATGCTTCGACGTAGTGCTTCGAGCTCCGGAGCAGGCTTCACGCTGCGGACCGTAACATCAGAAACCGTCCTCGTCAGCGAACTACCGTCACCGGCCCGTCGACGGTGGCACCGCGTCAGCGAACGACCGTGGGGCAGCCGTACAACACTTGGACGTTCAGCACGTCCCCGGCGGCGAGGTTGTCGCAAGTGGCGCCGACGAACTGGATCGTGTTTTCGTCGCGGTAGTGCCAGCCATCGTCGTCGCTTTTCGGGACGACTTGGTCGTCGAAATACACGTTCACCAAGTCGGGGTCGTCAGGCTGCTTGATGAGCGGCAGATCGCAACTGATGGCTACCTGTGCGCCAATGCTGCGCAGCGCCGTGGTCAGCTCGTCCGTGTCGGAAACCGCGTAATATTGCGTATTTCCTGGCCGGGCGGTGTTGCCGGCGACGGCCAAGCGGTTGAGCATCGAGCGGTAGGCTTCGCTGCCCGGCATACCGATGACGAAGGTGTCGACCCCCGCCTGCGCGTACTCGGAGACGGCTGCTTCGCTGGCGTCCGCGTCGACGCAATCGCCTGCGCCGACCTTGGGGGAGCAGCAGTTGAAGCTGTCGTCGCACGTGACGCCGTTCACCGTCAGGTGCTCGATGTTGGAGATGCAAGCGTCCACGCCGCAGCGGAGCGCCAGGTTGCAATTTGGCGCGCCGTCGGTAATCAGCACCACGTACGTTTTCTTGCCGTCGAGGCCGAGGATGGTCGACTCCAACTCGCGCAGGGTGGCCGCGGTCGGCGTGCCGCCCGACGGCAAGGTCGCGCCGAGGCGGTCGAGCAATTGGGTGAGCACCGGCCCATTTTCGCCCCTTGCCGCGTACTTGGGCGAATCGCCCGCAGTGATCGGGAAAATTTGTGAGCCGGGCGAGCAGCCGTCTTCGTTCAGGTAGGTCGGGTAAACGCTGGCTGCGTAACGCACGCGGTGTCCGACCGCTCGCAGCATCACGCTCATCGCGATGCGTGCGTTCTCGAATTTACTGTACGGGCTGCCGGGCAGCGGATCGCCCATGCTGCCAGAGCGATCGACCACGAAATACAGGTTGGGGGGATTGCTGATGGCGGGGATGCGTTGGTTGCCGCAGAGCGCCGAGTCAGCGCCAGCCTCGCCGACGTCCAAGCTGCTGCCCGCGTCGTCGCCGCCGCCGGCCCCGCCGCTGGCGCTGTTCTGAACGAAGCCAAGCAGCGGTGGGTGCTCGGCCGAGCTGCAGGCCAGGGTCGCCGCGCTCAGCGCGAAACCAAGCAAGGCCACACTTCGAGCAAACACTGTTTTGAACCATAGCATTCGAGCGGAAGCCCGCGCCGCGGGTCCGCGTTATGGTGCTCACGTGACGCGCCCGAAGCACCCGGCCGAGCTCTTGACCTGGTTGATGTCGGTGATTGCGTGCGTCAGCTTCGTGTTGGGTCTTTCGGATCTGCCGCGGCGACCGGCGCCCGAGCGCAAGGCGCCGGAAACTATTCGTATTTCCGAGCAAGATCGGACCGGGGCAGTGCGCGTCTCGGTGTTGCAGGAGGGCGGCGTGGGTTTGCCCTTGGCGACCGTCCAGGTGTTCTGGGAGCGTGCGGGAAGCTTTCACTGGATTGCAGCGGAAAGCACCGACAAGACCGGACAAGCAGTCCTTTCGCGCTTACCCCTCGGGCGACTGTGGTTGCTCGCGGAGGCGCCAGGTTTCGCGCGCGCCTCGACCACCCTGGTGCTCGGTGCAGAGCCACGCGAGGTGTCGATGGGTCTGCACCCCGCGCAGACGCTCGCCGTCACCGTGACGGACGAGAATGCCGCGCCGCTGCCCAGAGCGACCGTGCTGGTCGAAACCGCGGATCCGCTGCCCTTCGGTGCGCTGAGCGACGAACAGGGTCTCGCGCGCTTCACGCGCTTGGGACTTCCGCCTTGGTCGGTGAAAGCGGCTGCGCCAGGCTACGAGTCCGTCTCGCGTGCCGGAGTGCGCGGACCGATTTCGCTCACGCTGCGTCGCTTGGCGTCCCTCGAGGTCGCGGTGCTGGACGTGGAGGGCAAACCTGCAGCGGGTGCCACCGTGATGATCGCGGGAGCCACCTTGTGGCCCGCGCGCAGCGCTGTTTGCAATGCGGATGGCATTGCCAAGATCACCGGGCTGCTCGCGGGCAGCTACGATTTGCGCGCCAGCTCGGGGAGCAACGTGGCTCCGACGTTGCTCGGCTTTCCGCTGTCGCGCGGCCAAATCGAGAAGCTCACGTTGCGGCTCGAACCGGGCCGCACGGTGGTCGCCCTGGTCACCGACGGCGAGGGCCCGAATCCGATCGCAGTACCCAATGCCGACGTCGTCCTCGCCGAAGCCGGGTTGAGCTCATTTCCGATCCGCGGCCGCACCGGCGGGAACGGCAAAGTCTCGCTTGGTCCGATCGCTTCCGGACCGGCGACGCTCGGCGCGCGCGCGCTGGACTTCGTTGGCAGTGCGCTGGTCGCCGTACCCGAGCAGCTCAGCGAGCCGGTGCGCGTTCCGCTTACCCGCGGGGGTGCGATCGTCGGTGACGTCGAGGACGCGCGCGGCTTCCCCGTCGATGGGGCAAGCATCGAAGTGGTCGGCAGTGATGTCTCTGGGTTGCCGATTGCGGAGACGCCCGCGTTGGTCGGCTTTCGCCAAAATCATTTTGCTTGGTCATTGTCTGGTCCCGTGCCGCTCATTCCTGCGGGTGAATTGGGGGTGATGCCCGGCCCGGTGCCGCCCATCCCCAAGCAAGGAGCGGCCAGCGCAGCTGCGACGAATACGCCCGATTTCGACGCACCGCTGGCCGAAATCGTCCCTTGGATCTCCAATCGCGGCGGTCATTTCAGCGCGCGCCCAGTCACGCCGGGCCGTGTGCGCGTGATCGTGCGCCATCCCGACTTCGTCGAGGGCACGAGCGAGTTGATTGCGGTCGCACCGGGCGGCGAAGCGCACGTGAAGATCGTGCTGCTGCGCGGCGCGTCGCTCGAGGGCCGCGTGCTCGACGATCGCGGTCAGCCGCTCGGCGGGGTGGAAGTCGAGCTGAGCTCCGCGCGTGCCACGCGCACTGAAACCGCAACCACGGCCAGCGACGGCACATTTGCGTTCGCGGCCGTGCCCGCCGACCTCACGCTCTCGCTCTCGCGCCCTGAAGATCCGGCGCGGGTCGTGCTGCGCAAGTCTCTGCACCTCGCCGAAGGTGCTCACGACAAGCTCGAATTGACCTTGCCCGCGCTGCGCGATCCGGTGCGGGTGTTGGCCTTGGACGAAGACGCGCGGCCGATCGAGCTGTGCGAAATCACTGCGACTTCGCTGGAACCGACGCGTCCGTTGCGCCTGACGCGCTTCACGGACGCCGAGGGAGCCGTCACCTTTCCCGACGCGCTGGGCGAGAATCTGCGCTTGGTCGCCGAAGCTCCGGGCTATGCGCGGCTTGCGCAAAGCGTGTCTGCGGCGCCGAAAGAGCTCAAGATCACGCTGCGCCGCGGCGTGATCGTGGAAGGGCGCGTCACGGCGGTGCGGGGGCGCCGCGTGGTGTCGGGCGCAGTCGTCAGTGTTTCGCAAAACGGCGTGCGCAAAGTGGCGACGAGCGACGGCGACGGCGTGTATCGGCTGCGAGATATCGCACCCGGTGAGCTGCACGTGCGCGTCGAGCATCCCGACTTTGCCGATGAGGAGGCTTCGCTGCGCGTCGATTCCACGGGGCGCGCCGATCGCCCGTTCAGCCTGCCGGACATCGACTTGCTCGAACCGGGCGAGGTAGAGGGTGAGGTCGTCGATCAGCGGGGGGATCGAGTCGAAGGCGCGCGGGTCACGGCGGGGATCGGATCGAGCTTCGTCCCTGCGGGCAAAGGCGCGCGGAGCGTCGTGCTCACGGATCGCGACGGGCACTTCGCGCTGACCGGCGTCCACCCAGGAAGTGCGACGATCACGGCCGTTTCCAGCATTGCCGGCCGTGGCAGCGTGCATGGTGTGGACGTGAGCTCGGGTCGCAGCGCGCGAGGATTACGCATTCAACTCGCGCCGCAGGGGAGTGACTCGGAAGCGCCGTCCGCGCCAGGCAGCGTGGCGATCGGTTTGGGCGAACGCGGCAACGCGCCCAACGTGGAAGTCGTCGTGGTCAGCGTAGCCGAGTCGAGTGAGGCTGAGCGCGCGGGGGTCGAGCCCGGTGACGTGATCACCGCGATTGACGGCGCGCATCCGACGTCGATGGGCGATGCCCGCGCGCGGCTCGGTGGTCAGCCCGGAAGCGACCTGGTGCTTGAAATGACGCGTGCAGGGAGTGCGCTTCGTTTGCGCGTGCTGCGCGAAGCGATGCGGCGCTGACCCACCCCTCGGCCGCTACTTCGCGGTCGCCGTGAAATCGAGCACGATTGGCGCTTGTTGAGCCACTTTGCCCTTCAAATTGTCGCTTAGGGCCTCGGTCAGCGTTTTGACGAACTTGCCCGCGTTGTCACGCGGATTCACTTCGAACTCTTCCAGACCGACGTTGAGCGGCTCCGTCGTTTTCACGTGAACCGACTGCGCCTTGTCACCCTGATAGGTGAAGACGAGCTCGAGCTTGGCGCTCTTGGTTTGCTTGCGACCGTGAAGCCGAAACTCGCCCGTGGCCGTGGCATTGAGCTTGCGCTCCGCGCCAGTCGCCGAAGCGACGTTCGGCAAGCCCAGCGCCTCGAGCTTGTCGATTTTGAACTCCACCCAGCGATTGGCTTCGGCTTGAGCGGGGGTCACGTCGCCTTCGCGCGCGACGATCTGTAGCCAATTGCGCGCGTGCTCGTTCTGGAGATCGCTCTTCTTGCGAGCGGCGTAGGCGGTCTTCTCGTCGTCGCGCTTTTGCTGGTACAGCACCAGTTTTTGCAGATCGACCTTCACCAACGCGGTCGATTTGGCGAGGTCGGACAGATCGACGAACAGGTCACCGGAGAGCCCGCCCGACGCGTCGCCGTCGATTTTCTCGAGTGGCGAGTCCATCAGGAACGTCACCTTGCTCGAGGCCGAATCGACGCTGAACTGCGCCGCGGTGGGAGCCGCAGGAGCGGCTTCGAGTGCGGAAGCGGTGGGCGCCAGCTGCGCCGAAGGCTTCTCTTTACACCCGATCAGCGTGCCGCCGAGGCACAGTACACCCGCCAAAACTCGATACTTCACGTCACTCATTCCGTGGCGCTCCCTCTCATGCCTACGTGGATCTCCCCGTAGTACGCGGAGATCCGCGGACGGTTACCTGACGCCGGTCGCGGAAGCGCTACTGAACGTCGCCGTCGAACGTGTCTTTGACTTCCGGCTCAGAGCGATCACCAGGCGCCAACAAGAACAGGAAAGGAACGATGCCCATCGCAACGAGCAGAGTTCCGACGATCTTGGCGAGCGTGACGATACCGGGTTCGACCATGGCAGCGCGACCATACCCAACACCCTCCATTGCGCAAGAGACCAACGACAGCGCACTAAAAATTGCGGGAATCCAGCAATTGTGTAGGTGGCCCACGTTTTGCACTGGTTTGTGACCATGCCGTCAAGTGAACCGCCTGTCTCGCGTGTCTACCAGCGTCGGCCCAGTAGGATCTTACTGGTCGATGATGACCCGTCAGTAATTCGCGGGCTGTGGCGAATCCTTCGCCAAAATCGGCCGGAATATCACGTGAATACTGCAGCCAATCCGATCCAAGCCATCGAAGCTTTGTATGAGCTCGGCTACGATCTCGTGCTCACCGACTGGCATATGCCGGGCGGGGGCGGCCGCGTAGTGCTCGACGCACTGCTCGCGCGCTATCCTGAGACGGCGCGCATCGTTCACTCGTCCCAGATCGAGCCCGGCGATACGCTCCAGCGTTACCGAGCGCATGCCCTTCTTGCAAAGCCGGCTTCCGATTCTGAAATCCTCGGGGCGATCGACACCGCACTGCGTCGCGTTGCGTTAGAGCCCGTCCGCCGCGCAAGCTGAGCCGAAGAGCGACTTCAGAGATTCGTAGCCCTCAGCCGAGCAGCTTGGCGATCGTGGACAGCTGCATGTTGCTCGTGCCCTCGTAGATTTTGCCGATCTTGGCGTCGCGATAGAACTTCTCCGCCGGACACTCGCGGGTGAAGCCGATGCCGCCATAGAACTCCACGCACAGCGACGCGGTTCGCTCTGCGACCTCGGAGGCGAACAGTTTGGCCATGGCCGCCTCTTTCACGAACGGCTGACCTGCGTCTTTGAGCCGCGCCGCGTTGTACACGAGCAGACGCGCCGCTTCGATTTCCATCGCGAGTCGCGCGTATTGAAACTGCATGCCCTGAAACTCGGCGATCGGTTTGCCGAACTGCACGCGCTCCTTCATGTAGTTCATGGCTTGCGCGAACGCGCCTTCGGCCAAGCCGAGCATTTGCGCGCCGATGCCGATTCGGCCCTCGTTCAGCGCCTCGATTGCGATCTTGTAGCCCTTGCCCACTTCACCGAGCACGTTCTCTTCCGGCACTTCGCAATCATCGAGCAGGAGCTCACAGGTGCTGGACGCGCGGATGCCGAGCTTGTCTTCCTTCTTGCCCACGGAAAATCCGGGGAAGCTGCGTTCGACCAAGAACGCAGTGATGCCCTTGTAGCCCTTCTCCGGATCGACGTTGGCGAACACGATGAACAGCGAGCTTTCAGCGGCGTTGGTGATCCAGAGCTTCCGCCCGTTGAGCAGGAAACGCTGACCGCGGCGCTCGGCGCGGGCCTTGAGCGCGAAGGCGTCCGAGCCCGAGCTTGCTTCACTCAGTGCGTACGAGCCGACCCACTCACTGGCGAGCTTCGGGCAATAACGCGCTTTCTGATCGTCGGTGCCCCAGCGTAGCAGCGCGTTTTCGACCAGCGTGTTTTGCACGTCGACCAGCACGGCGACACTCGGGTCGACACGCGCCAGGGCTTGAACCGCGAGCACGGCGTTGAAAAAGCTGCTGCCAGCGCCGCCCTGTTCGCTCGGGATCTCCACGCCCATCACGCCGAGCTGAAACAGCTCCGGTAGAAGCTTGGCGGCGAAATGCGCTGTTTCGTCCATTTCACGGACCAACGGCGCGATGCGCTCGCGCGCAAACGCCGAGACCGTGTCGAAGAAGAGCCGTTCCTCGTCCCGCAGATCCGTGAGAGCCGTCATGGACTCGATAAAATGCCCGGTCGCCGACGGCGGCGCAACTGATACACTGCCGCCCGGCATGGCAGGTAATAGCTTCGGTCAGGCGTTTCGGATCACCACTGCAGGTGAATCACACGGGCCTGGCAATGTCGTCATCATCGATGGTTGCCCCGCGGGTATCCCTCTTTCCGTGGAGGATCTGCTGGTGGATTTGGACCGCCGCAAACCGGGTCAAAGCCGTCTCGTCACCCAGCGCCAAGAATCGGACACGCCCGAGATCTTGAGCGGCGTGTTCGAGGGCCGCACCACGGGCACCAGCCTCGCGATTTTGATTCGTAACGAGGACCAGCGCAGCCGCGACTATTCCAACATCAAGGACAAGTACCGCCCGGGCCACGCAGACTACACTTACGACGCGAAGTACGGTTTTCGCGACTATCGCGGGGGTGGGCGGTCGAGCGCGCGTGAGACTGTCGCGAGGGTCGCCGCGGGCGTCGTGGCCAAGAAGGTGATCGCCGAGGCGTTTGGCGGCAAAGTCGTGGGCTACGTGAAACAGGTCGGCCCGATCGTCGCACGTGTGGATCAGCCGGATGCGGTGACCCTGACTCAAGTGGAGACGTTCCCTGACGGCGAGCCCAACATCGTGCGCTGCCCGGACGTGGAGCGGGCGAAAGAGATGATCGAGCTGATCGATCGCGTACGCAAAGACCAGGACTCGATCGGCGGCGTGAGTGAGCTCGTGGCCAGCGATATTCCGGCCGGTTTGGGCGAGCCGGTGTTCGACAAGCTCAAGGCGGATTTGGCCAAGGCGCTGTTCAGCCTACCGGCGGTGGTGGGCGTCGAATACGGCAGCGGTTTTGCGAGTGCCGTGCAGCGCGGCAGCGAGCACAACGACGAATTCTTCGCGCAGGAGAGCCCGACCGGGATCCGGAGCATCCGCACCCGGAGTAACCGTCACGGTGGCATGTTGGGCGGCATCTCTTCGGGCATGCCGATCGGCGTGCGCGCGGCGATCAAGCCGACCAGCAGTTTGTCTCGCGAGCAACGCACCGTCACCCAAGAGGGTGATGAGACGTCGATCGTGACCAAGGGTCGCCACGATCCGTGTCTCTTGCCGCGCTTCGTTCCGATCGGCGAGGCGATGATGGCCATCGTCCTGGCCGACCACTATTTGCGCCAACGTGGGCAACACCCCGCCTGAAAGAAAACATGGAGAGCGACGTATTTTCGGGCACTTTTGCACTGGTTACGGGCGCTTCTTCCGGCCTCGGTGAAGAGTTCGCTCGTCAGCTCGCGCACCGCGGTTGCAACCTGGTTCTGAGCGGGCGCTCGCGTGAAAAGCTGGAGACCTTGGCCTCGGATCTGGCGCGCATCAACGGCGTAGCGACGCGCGTGGTCACGGCCGATCTCGCGCAGCCGGGCGGCGCCGAGCAACTCGCGCTGATCATCGACGATCTCGGCACGAAGATCGATCACGTGATCAACAACGCGGGCTTTGGCTCCGCGGGTGACTTCAGCGAGACCGAGCTGCAGCGCCAAACCACGATGGTGCGCGTGAACTGCGAAGCCGTGGTCTGCCTCTCGCGGCATTTTTTGCCGGGCATGCTGAAGCGAAACCGTGGCGGCATCATCAACGTCGGCTCGACTGCCGCGTATCAGCCGACGCCGTACATGGCGACTTACGGCGCGAGCAAAGCGTTCGTGGTCAGCTTTTCCGCGGCGCTCGCGGCGGAGCTGGAAAAGAGCAACGTGCGCGTGCTCGCCTGTTGTCCGGGCCCCGTTCCCACCGGTTTTCAGGCCGCAGCGGGCATGCCCGAAGGCAGCGTGCTCAAGTTCGCCAAGCTCGAGCCCAACGCGGTCGTGCAGCGCACCCTCGAGGCCTACGCCGCGGGCCGCGTGGTGTACGTCCCCGGCAAGGTGAACTCCGTGCAAACGACGCTGTCGAAGATCTTTCCGCGCGCTATCGTGGTGCGCGCGGCGAAGTACACCATGCGCAAACTGGGGCGCGCTCCCGGCGCGTGACGTTCAGCACACGCTTCCACGAACGAAGTTCCGCAGAGTGCGCTCCGTGAGATTGAACCGCCGAGCCGCAGAGGCCGCAGAGATCTGAGGGAGATTGGGTTTCCCATTCAACGTCGGAGCGCACGTTGTCACGACGCAGAGCGCCGAATCGCGGAACCCCCAATTTCGTCTCATTTGCGCTCCGTGAGATTGAACCGCCGAGTCGCAGAGGCCGCAGAGTTCTGAGGGAGATTTTGGGTTTCCTGATCACGTCGCAGCACACGTTGTCACGACGCAGAGCGCCACGAAGAGCAAACCAGATCTCCTCTCTCAGATCTCTGCGTCCTCTGCGGCTCGGCGGTAGTCCCTCTCCCTCTCCCTCTCCCTCGTCCGCGACGCCGAAGGCTGCGCCGCGGTGCGACGTGGCGCGTGACCATCAACCAAAAAATCTCTCGAGCGGCGTTTGGGGATCCAACCGGCGGTCGGCGCTTAGCCGACCTTCAGGCACTTTGCGAGCTCGCTCAGCATGCGATCCGCGAGCACGAGGCCGTCGCTGAGCGCCTCTTGCTCGCCGGCGCGCCGTGTGAGGCGGCCATCGGGGCTGAGTCGATAGAGCGACTTCTTGCCCGCGACCAGCGCGCTGATCTTTGCCGGGTCGAGCGGAGTATCGGGGAGCAGGTGCAAGGTGGCGGATTTTGCGCTGGCTTCGCAGCCGACCGCGCGTAGCCGTCGGAGCTCGGTCTTCACGCGCATGAGTTCGACCAGGCGACGCGCCGCAATTGGCGGCGGGCCGAAGCGATCTTCCATCTCGCGCGCCAGCTCGTTGACTTCGGCTTCGTCGGTCGCGCTCGACAGGCGTTTGTACAGCGAGAGCCGCACGCCGACTTCGTCGATGTAGTCGTCCGGCAGCAGCGCCTCGACGTCGAAGTTGAGATCGGGATCGACCTCGTGCACCACGGTCTCGCCGCGCAGCTCGTGCGTTGCGTCTTCGAGCATTTTGCAGAACAAGTCGAAGCCGACACTTTCGACGAATCCGCTCTGCTCCGCGCCGAGCAAGTCGCCACCACCGCGCAGCTCCATGTCGAGCGTCGCAATATGGAAGCCGGAGCCGAGCTCGGTGTAGCGCTCGAGTGCCTCGATGCGCGAACGCGCTTCGTCGCTCAATTGGCTCGCAGGCGGCACGAGCAGGTACGCGTAGGCGTGCTCATTGGACCGACCCACGCGCCCACGCAGCTGATAGAGCTGAGATAATCCGAATAGATCTGCGCGATCGACGATGATGGTGTTGGCGCGCGGAATGTCGAGACCGCTTTCGATGATCGCGGTTGCGACGAGCACGTCGTACTCGCCTTGCACGAAATCGAGCATCGTTTGTTCGAGCGCGCTCTCGCTCATTTGGCCGTGCCCGACCGCGACGCGCGCAGACGGCAAGAGCTCTTTGATGCGCTCCGCGCGCTCGTAGATGCCTTCGACGCGATTGTAGACGTAGAAGACCTGACCACCGCGATCGAGCTCGCGGCTGATCGCTTCCTTGATCATGCCCGGGTCGTATTGAGAAACGACGGTGCGGATCGCGCGGCGGTCCACGGGGGGCGTGGTGATGATCGACATGTCTCGCATGCCGCCAACCGCAAGTTGGAGCGTACGCGGAATGGGCGTGGCGCTCAGAGTCAGCACGTCGACCGACATGCGGATCTGCTTGATGCGCTCTTTGTGCGTGACGCCGAAGCGTTGTTCTTCGTCGACCACGAGCAGACCGAGTCGTTTGAAGTGCACGTCCTTCGAGAGCAGGCGATGGGTGCCGACGACGACATCCACCGAGCCCTCTTTCAGGCCTTTGAGCGTGTTTTGGTGCTCGGCCTTGGTTTCGAAGCGGCTCATCGCGCGCACCGTCAACGGGTAGCCGGAAAAGCGCGCGGCGAAGGTGTTGTAGTGCTGCTGCGCGAGCACGGTGGTCGGGCAAAGCAGCGCCACTTGGCGTCCGCCCATGGCGTTGAAAAACGCGGCACGCAGCGCAACCTCGGTCTTGCCGAACCCAACATCGCCACACACCAAGCGATCCATTACGCGATCGCCCTGGATGTCCTTCAGCACCTCCGAAATCGCCGCGGCTTGATCGCGCGTTTCTTCGAACGGGAAGCTGGCCTCGAAGGCTCGATACTCGTCATCCGGCGGGGTGAGAGGATCCTTCTTCAGGGCGGCGCGCTCGGCGTACAGCTTGAGTAGCTCGTCTGCCATTTGGCGCACGCGCCGCTCGACGCGAGCTTTGGTTTTGCTGAAGGTCTGCCCGCCCAGGCGATCGACCTTCGGCGTGGTGTCGCCACCCGCGTACTTTTCGATCTGATTGAGCCGATAGACCGGCAAAAACAGCTTATCGCCGCCGGCATACTCGACGACCAACAGATCGACGTGCACGGCGCCGATCGCGCGCCGCTCGAGCCCCAAATAGCGACCCACGCCGTGGTCCACGTGCACCACGTAGTCACCCACGCTGAGCGCGCGCAGGTCCTGCAGCATGGCGCGCGCCGAGCGCTTCTTCTCCGCAGGGCGATGCGCGCGAGAGCCGAAGATCTCCTCCTCGGTGATGAGCACGAAACCCGCCGCGGGGGCGAGCACGCCGCGCGAGAGCGGCGCGGTCACGATCCGAACTTGAGCGTCGCGCGTGAGCTCACTGTCGGCTCGCCAAACAGTGACTGGAGTGCCGCGGTGTGAGAGCAACGCTGCGAGGCGCTCGGCTTGCGTCTCGGTGCGGGCGCAAATCACGATCTCGAGCCCAGCGTCCAAGTAGGCGCGCACGCGCTCCAAGAGCGGCTCCAGCGCGCCTTGCTTCCCGTGCTCCGTGCGCGCCCCTTTGACGGCACGCGCTAGGTCCGAAAGGTCGGAAAAGGCCAGCGTTTGTGCGTCTGGGGGCGCGCTCTGCAGGTTCTCGAGCAGGCTTGCGCTGCTCGGCGCGGCGATCGCAGTGCGGTGGAGTGCTAGCAATGAGCGTTTGCCAAGCTGCTCTTCCAGTTCGTCTTGACTCGAGTACAGCGCGTGCGCCGGAAAGTGCGGCGAGCCGCGGCGTGCGGCTTCCCCGGAAAGACCACGCTCGATCTCTTCATGGATCGCGCGCACGACCGCGATGGGGTCGTCGATAACGAACACCGCGTCGGGCGCGAGGTAGTCGAACAGACTCTCGAGCTCGTAGAACGCGGGCAGGTAGCCGTCACTGCCGAAGAACGCGCGGCCGGTCGCAAGGTCGTCGATCAGCGAGCGCGTCTTGGTCGACGGAAAATTGACCGCGTCACACAAGCTGCGCAGCACGTCGCGGGCGCGCGCTTCGGTCTTGGGCGTCACGATCGCGTCGCGCGCGGGCGGCGCGATCACGCGCGCGACGGCGTTCTGCGTGCGCTGATCGTCCGGGTCGAAGATTTTGAGCGAAGCCACCAAATCGCCGTACATTTCGATGCGAATCGGTGCGGGCAGTTGCCCCGGCCACAGGTCGACGATGCCGCCGCGTAGCGCATAGCTCCCGGGATCTTCGACCACGGGGGCGCGCAGATAACCCGCCGAAGTGAGCCGCTGCGAGAGCGCGACCACATCGAGCTCTTGCTCGACGTCGATGGTGACCGTGGCCTCGCGTAGTGCTTGTCGCGGTGGTACGCGACGCACCAAGGCTCCCGCGGTGATCACGACTGGGGAACGCTCGGGAGCGGCGAGCAGCTCGCACAACGCGGCAGTGCGCAGCATCGTCGCGCGTCGGTCGCTGTGCACTTCCGCATAGGGCGTCGACTCGGAGGGCGCGAGCACGAGTGGCGCCGAGAGCGTCTGCTTCGGCAGGTGGGCGAGTGGGAGTCCCTTGCCGAGTGCTGCCAAGTCTCCCGCGGCCTGCTGCGCGGCCTCGTTGCTCGCCACGAGATAGATGACTTGCCGCGCCGCTTGCGCCGAAAGCGCGTGTGCGACCAAGGCTGGGCCGGAACCTTCGGCACCGACCAGCGTGGTGAGTCCCGGTCGCGAGAGAGCGAGGCGCGCGGCGTCGCCCGCGGTGACGATCGTGCGGTCCTCGGGTAGGCGAGGCAAAAAAGTGCTGCCTTCGAGCAGGGGATCCGATTCCGACATGGCAGGGCGCGAGAGTTTTACTCGGCGTCGACGCCTTGCAACGTGTGAATCAAATAATTTCTAGCCAACAGCGCGTAGGCACCGGACTCGTGCTGCCCGAGGTGTGCGCGATACTGGCTCGCCGCGGCTCGTCGATCGCCCAGCTGATCGAGCAGGTAACCCTTGGCGAAGAACGCGGGATACTCGGGGTCTTTGCGCGACAGCGCGTTGACCACGCGCACACGCGCCACGTTGGCCGCGCTTTCGGCATCCGTCACCGGGATGAGCTCTCGCTCGGGATACTGCAATAGAAAACGGTAGTAGAGCCGCCAGTCGTCGAGCGTAGGCGCGAACGGAAAAGTGCCGCGCTTTCCGATCAAGTCCGCAAAGTGAAGCTGAAACAGGACGCGCCTCGTCGCCTCGTCCGCGACGAAGCGCCCATCGCTCGTGAACCAGCCGTTGTGCAGGGCGTGCTTCAGAAAGTCCGCACCCAGCTCGTCGAGCTCGCTGTTCGGCTTCGCTTCGCGTTCGAAGCGCGCCAGGGCGCGCAGAAAATATTGCGTTTGCACGGCGCGTAAATCGAGCAAGAGCGAGCTCTTGCCAGTGGTCTCGACCGTCTTCACGCGCTCGCTCAGATCCTCGAGGTCGTGCGCCGGATCGATTCCCTGACTGACCGATTGTCCGTAATGTCGGATCGATTCGCCGAGCGCACGCACCTCGAACGGTAAGCCGCTGGCTTCGGTGCGTTGCGCGCGTTCACGTTCGTTCGCGTTGCGTCTTCTCGCCTCGGCTCGGTCGATGCGCGGTAGTGGAAGCGTCTCCGGACGGCTCGCGCGCGGAAGCGTCAAAAGCGAAAACGTCAAGACCATCGAGACGCTCAGCAAGCCGAGTTCATAGCCCAGCAAATGCCGCCGAAAACCGGCGCGTTCGGCCTGCTTCTCGGCCGCATCGGCCGGCTTCTTGACAAGCTCTGTGTCTCGACTCAAGGGTGTAGTTCGGGCATTTGCATCCTGCCCGCGGAGTCAGTCGTGGAAGACAAGCGAGTACATCCCCGGGTCGTCGTCAACACACCGGTGTCGTGTGAAGTGAAGAACGGTGCGGCGTTCGCGGGGTTGGTGAAAGACATCAGCATCGGCGGCACGTTCGTCGAAACGACCGAGGTCGTACCTTTCGGGACCGAGGTTACCATCGTCGCTCGCTTCGCCTCCACGAAGGGCGACTTGCGGCTCCCCGGCACCGTGCGTTGGACCAAGCCCGAGGGCTTCGGCGTTCAATTCGGCGCCCTCGGCGCGCGCGAGACCCACGCCATCAGCCAGCTCTTGAAGCGCTGACGCGGGCAACGATGAGCATTCCTTCTTCGCCCGAACCCTTCTTTACTCAGTACATTCCAGAGCGCTTCTCGGGCCTACCCGGCTTCGAGCAAGTGTCCTCGCTCGGCAGCATCGTCTTCGCGGTGCCCGACGTGGGTCGTTGGTCCTTCCAGCTGCGCAAAGGCCAGCTCTCGTGCCAGCCCGGACTCGCAACCGACAGCATCGTGCGCATTACCATTCCAGAAGCGAGCTTCGAACCGATCGTCGTGCGTGGCACCGAGCGCATGGCCGGCCTCGCGCTCTCTCCCGACAAGCAGATGCTCGCCTTCCGCGCGCTCAGTCTGGACGCCGAGCGCGTCGCACAAATTCGCGCCGTCACCGGCTCGGTCTCGTTCGCCGTGCTCGACGGCACCAGCAACCACCGCGTCTACGTCACCCCAGGCAGCGCCGAGCCGAACCTCGCCCAGCCCGAGTGCGAAATCTCGTGCGAGTCCGAAGCATTTTGGGGCCTTCAAACCGGCACCCAAAATCCCTTCGAACTCCTCATGAACGGCAAAATCAAAATCACCGGCCAAGCCCAAATCCCAATGGCCTTGAGCAGCCTGTTCGTCTGATCTCTCCCCCGTAAACGTGCCCGTGCCCGTGCCCGTGCTCTCCCTCTCGAACCCCCTCGAACTAAGCCGCGAAACGCTTCGAGAGGAGAGATTTTTTATTGATGGTCACGCGCCACGTCCCAACCGTCAAAGCCTTCGGCGTCAGGGTGCGGAACCAAGAGAGAGCGCGAGGTGCGATGCAGGATCGCGAGCGCCCACTCTCGATCGGCGTGGACCGGCTCCCAGAGTTTGAAACCGCCAAGTCGCCAAGCCGCCAAGTGCACTGAACGACCAAGCCAAACGAAGTGCACCTGAGGACACGTGCCCGTTTGGGGTCGCGTTGCGCGGCGTTGCTCGAGGTATCTACGATTCGGACGGGCTCAACGCATCATCGTCGGCATATGCTGCACGATCGGCCGAACGCCATCTAAAGACACGCTCTGCCGTCTCTAGGCCGCCGCGTCTCGTTGAAGGCGCCCCCCATCTCCCTCTTCTTGGCGGCTTGGCGGCTTGGCGGTTTGATCCCTGCGCACCAAGAAGCAGAGGGGCGTTGTTGCGACGTTTCTTAGGGTGAGCCTGGGACGCCTGGGAGGGCGGCCCAGTTCAGTGTCTCACCCTCTTGGGTGGAGATTTGTTGGGCTTTCCAGCTCTTGAGCGACATGAGCCAGATGCCGGGGCTCTTGTTGCGGTTGGAGAAGAAGGCGACCAGGCGGCCGTCGGGGCTGCAGGCGGGGTAGCTGTTGGAGCCCTGATTTTGCGTCAGGCGAGCCATGTTTTGGCCTTTTTCGGCGGCGATCACTAGGTCTTGGCGGTTGCCTCCGACCTGCACCGAGTAGACGAGTTTGATGCCGTCTTCGGTGTCGCAGAAGGAGGGTGATGCGGCGGTGAAGCCAGCGGGGGAGACCGGTTTGCCGTCGACCCAGATGCGTTGCGAGCCTTGTGCGGGATCGCCGCCGACCCAGGCCAGCTTGCCTGACGGGCTCCAGGCGGGGCGCGTCGCGAGTTCACTGGTCGACACCTTGTTCATGCCGGTGCCGTCGGGATTGCCGACGTAGATCGCGCTCTTGCCTTCACCCGCGACGGCGACGGCCAGCTTGGAGCGGTCCTTGTTGAACGCCAAGCTGTACACCGAGGTGTTGAACGGCAGCTTGAGGGGCTTGCTCGCGCCGGCGGTGTACTCCATCACTCCGAAGGGTGAGTAGTTGTGGCTCACCGAATAGAAGATGTGGCCCGGCAGCCCGAAGTTCGGCGCGATCGCGGTGTCGCTCGGGTCGGTGAAGGCGAGCAGCGAGTTGCCGTCGGCGTCCATCCGGAAAATGCGGCGATTCTGGGCCCATTTGCCGGAGAAGGTCAGCTCGCTGGCGAAGCTGCCGTTGCGCCCGGTGAGCGCACCGAGCAAGGCGTCGGTGATGCGATGGCCGGTGATGCGCGCGTCGCTTTTGTTGACGACGATCGTCTTCTGATACACCGGCTCTTTGCCGACGTTCAGGAAGTACGCGATGCCGAGGACCTGAATCTGAGTGTCGCTCTTCTTCTGCGCGGCAACTTTGACGATCGCTTCAGCGCCGAGCTTCTGCCAAGCGTCGATGTCGATCGCATCGTCGAAGCCGTAAAGCCCTTGTGGGGCCTTGCTGTCCGGGAGCACGTCGTACATGCCCGTGAGCTCGAAGTCGCGACGGACCACGCCGCGCACGATGACGTCTTCCAGGTCCGGCGACAGCGACGGCAAGATGGCGATCTTGGGCAACGGAACTTGGCCGGCGTTCGAGCCCGTGATCACGAACTCGCCGAGCACGCCTTCGTCCGGCGGGGGCGTGCCCGGCGCGGCGGCAGGAGCATCCGCGTGCGCCGGCCACGAAAGCGAGAGCAGCGCTAAGGCGACGCCGACTCGGGTGCAGGCGCGGGCGCCGGTGCGGGTGCGGGCGCCGGCGACTCGGGAGCTGGAGCTGGCGCCGGTGCGGGCGAAGGAGCGGGCGATGAGTCGGCGCATGGGGCGGTCTTTCCGGAGAAACTAGGGTTCAGCGAGGAGCCGGGGCTCAGGTCGGGATAGAGCGGCGGCGGCGGTGGCAGTTGTTGTCCGACGAAATTGTCGAGCGCGGTCTTCACGCGCGCGTCGAAGTCGGCGTTGTTGCTTGGGCGGCCCATGGTGGCAGCAGTGATCGTGCGATCGGCGCCGACGGAGATGGCCGCCGAGGCGCTCAATGCGTGCACCACGTCACAGGGCAGATTGCTCGGCGCTTGAAAGCGCGCTTGGAACCAAGCGATCAGCTTGGCGCGATACAGGTTTGCGGCGCGGGCCTTGAGCGGATCCGTCTCCGTGCCCTCCTTGACGCCGTCGGCCGCGCCTTCAGTGGGCAAGTTGGCTTCCGGCTTGGGTGCTGCGTCCGTGAGCGGTTGGTCGACTTCTTTGGCCAGCGCGGCGTCAGGGGGCGGCGGAGCTGCGTCCGCCTTCGCGAGTGGAGTCGTGGGGATCGCGTCTGGCGTTTTGGCGGCTTTGGTGGACGGCGCGCTCGTTTCCGTGAAGCGCTGTACGGGCGCTTGCTTGGTCCACATGTCCGGCAGCTTGGCTTTGACCTTCTTGCTGCCTAGCTTGAGGAGCGGAAGGTCGTCCATGATCGGTTTGACGGCGATCGGCACCTCTTCCTTCACTTCCGCCTCGTGCGCGACGACTTTGGCCTTATTTTGGCCCGCGACGACGATCAGCAGCACCAGGCCGGTTTCGACCAGCGCGGTCAGGAACACCGACAGGGCGATCTCGTGCGCTAAGAATGCGCGCGCGGCCATCGCTCAGGGCGCCTTCTTGCCGCCCGGCTTCTTCTTGTCGTCCGGCGGAGGCGTGTCGGTGTCGGGCTCGATGTCTGGTTGAACGAGCAGGTTGAGCGACTCCACCCCGCTATTGCGCGCGGCCGCGACGACCGTGGCCACGATGCCGTAGCGCGCGTCCTTGTCCGCGCGAATGTAGAGCTCGCGCTCTTTTTGCACGCGCGCATTATCCTTGAGCGCTTGGTCGATGTGCGAGGTGACGTCCTCTTCACCGAACAGCACTTTTTCGTCTTTGGTCACGGTGACCAGGAGCCGCGCGTCTTTGACCGGGGTTTGCGCGGCGTGCACTTCGGGCAAATTGATGCGCAGGCCCGTGGTCAGCAACGGCGCGGTGACCATGAACACGATCACCAGCACCAACATGACGTCGACGAGCGGCGTGATGTTGATGTCACGGAACCCGCCGCCGCGACGACCCTTGCGGGCGGCGCCCATACCCATGGCTAACCTCGACCCCGAGTGTCACTCGGGTCGGCGATCAGCGTTTCGACCCACACCTCGGCGGATGCGCTCAGCTCATCGAGCAAATCGCCGATGCGCTTGTCGACATAGTTGAAGCCGATGGTCGCCGGAATGGCGGCAACCAAGCCGAAAGCCGTGGCGATCAGCGCTTCACCGATGGCCGGCGCGACCACCGGCAAGGAAGCGCTCTTCTCCACGCCGATGCGCAAGAAGGCGTCCATGATGCCCCACACCGTGCCGAACAGGCCGATGAAGGGCGCGGCCGAGGCGATGCTCGACAGCGTGGGCATGAGCGCCATCGTGCGTTGCTGCTCGGTCGCGATGGCTCGTTTGGCGACAGCCATCAGCAACTCCGACGTGAGGTGTCGCTGATGGTGACGCTTCGCCAACTCCAACACCACGCGCGCACCGGGTGCCGCCTTGTGCTGAATCGCGAGCGCGATCAGATCCGACGCGCGCTCGACGGTCGCCGAAGCTTTCTCGAACGCGCGGTGCGTGCTCCGCAGACGGCCGATCTGTGCGGCTTTCAAAAACCAGATCAGCCACACCAAACAGGAAGCGACGATCAGGATCGACAGCACGACCAAGACCACGCCCGAGGCGCTCAGCATCAGACCGATCGGGTCGAGGCTCTTGGGATCGGCAGAAAGCGCAGCAAAGGCGTGGATCATGGTCTCTTAACTTGTCTTACTTGCCCAAAACCACGTCGACGCGGCGGTCCTTGGCCCAGGAAGGCTCGTCCGTGCCGGTGGCGTCGAGCTTGCCACGCGAGGTCGTTGCAATCTTGTTGGCGGATAGACCCTGATTCGCGATCGCGGTCTTCACGTTGTCGGCGCGGCGACCACCGAGCACGATGTTGTACTCGTCATCGCCACGCGGATCGGCGTGACCGACCAAGCGCAGTTCACGGCCCTTGAGCGGACCCGTGCTGAAGCAATCCGCGAGCTTCTTCAACACGCCCTTGTCTTGTGGACGCACGTTGGCGGAGTCGTACGCGAAGAAAGCCTCGGTATCCGTGATGCCGCAGGCTTTGCGGATCTCGTCCGAGATGTTGATGTTCGACTTGCTCGGATCATCGCCCGGCTTCTCGAGCTGCTTCGGCGCGGGAGGCGGCGGCGTCGGGGCAGCGGTGGCAGTCGGAGCGGCAGGGGCAGGCGGCGGATCGGAAGCGCAGCCAGCGGCGATAGCGGTGGAGAAGAGAACGAATGCTGCGGCGTACTTCATGACTAGCTCCTTCAAGCTCGCCCCTTCTTGGGGCGGCGCCTGGTATACCTCGATTGCTGTTACAGCCGTGCAGAAGAGAACTCCCAGCACGTGCGTTCGCAACGTAGCAAGTGCGCCATGTATTCCGATGTGGGCGCTCGGTTCGAGATTAGCGAGAAAAACGCTTTAATTACGGAATTTTAGCGACGCTCAGCGGGTCGAGATCAAATAGGCCAGCAGACCGGCCGCTGCCAGGCCAAAGCAGCCAGCGAGGATCAGCGCGCCGAGGCGACGCCCGGGACGACCCGCGGGAGTGCGTGTCGCGTGCAACTTGGCCAGGGCGACGATCGCAATTCCGGCCAAGCGTTTCTCGGCGATGGCTGAGCGATCGCGATCGCCCTTCATCCCGCGATAGCGCGCAGCCGCTTCCGCCAACGAATCAGTCGCCTGACAGTATTCGAGGAACGCGCCGTGTGCGCGCTCGTCATCCCAACGATCGAGCACCGTCTTCCACAACGCTTCGAACGCGGCGTCAGCCATGGTTCAGAGCTTGAGTTCGCGTGTCAGGTGTTCGGTGAGCGCGAAGTATTCACGGCGTTCGTAGCGCTCGTTCAAGATGTGGAAGTCGCGCCCCGTGAGCCCGACGCAACCGAAACAATACGAACAATTGGTGAGCGCAATCGAGCGCACGAGATACGAACTATTCGAGCAGTTCTCGCAGTCGATGCAGTGCTGGCAATTGCTCAAGCCGCGTGAGCCGCGACAGTGCAAGCTCTCCGAGCATTGCACGCAGCGAACGCAGAAATTGCAGCGAATCAAGCTCTCGGAGTCGCTACAAAACGTGCAGGAATCACAAGCCACACAGCGCTCACAAGCCACGCAGGATTCATTTTCGCGATCGCGCCCGATGCCCGCGACGAGCTTTCGGAACCGCGTTTCGAAGGTGCGCGCGCTGAACTTCGTATCTTTGGGCATGGCGGCCGTTGCGACAATTCAGGTGCGAAGCACGCGGCGTAGTTCTGCTGCACGCACGCGCGTCTCGGCTTCCTCGGCGCCGTCCTCGAGGCGCTTCAGGCGTTGCTCGAAGACGGGCAATTTAATTGGGGGTTGTTGGTCGAGCAGGGAGGTGAGCACGGCCAAGGCCGAACACACTTCGGCTTCGTCGCTGTGTTCGAGCAGCTTCAGCTGGACGAGCTGCTCTTCCGGAAACTGAAAGCCACCTTTGCGATAAGCGTTCGCGGCGCGGGTGACCGCGGCTGGCCCTTCACTCTCGAGCAGCCGCGAAAGCAAATGCCGTCGTTCGAGCTCTGCTTCGTCGACCGCCGCGGGAGCGCCCACGATGCGCGCGGCGCGCTTGGTTGCGACCGGGCTCGCTTCGGCGTTGGGCGTAGCTGTCGTCACAGCAGGCGCGGCTTCGGTGCGAACCGGCGTTGGGTTTGCGCTCACCGGGCGTCGGGCGAGCACGACCTCTGGCAGCGGGGCCAACGCGCGGCGGGGCGGGTGACGACGCTCGGGCTTGCCGGACTGGGGTGCGCCTTTGCCGGACTTGGGGTCCGTTCGCTTGCTTCGTCGGGACATGTGAAAGCGCGGAGCGTGCTCGGAACTAGCACGCCCGGCGCGCGGCCGGCTCTCAGAAATCGCTGACGCACGCCGCACCGGGCTTTCAATCAGGCTATCGTGAGCCCGCTTGGCTCAACGCTTTCACTGGCTTTTTGTACTTTTCTCGAGCGTCACAGCGAGTGTCGGTTGCGCATCGACGTCGCACCAGCCCGCTTCGCAGGTCCCCGCGACAGCCGTGTCGCCTGCGGAATTTCTGGCAGGCCCCACGGGGCGCGTCCGTTCGCGCCAGCTCGACTTTCCAGTCGAACTCGCGCTGCCCGGCAAAGCGAGCTGGCAGATCAACGAAGGACCAAGCTGGCTGATCGCGGACGAGCGCTCGAGTTCGTCGCAGCTCGCGCTGCGTACGTGGCGTGCCGAGCGCTTGGTAAGGCGAGCCGATTGTGAAGCGCAGGCGCGCCTCGCTCGGCCTTCGATCCCTGTCGTACACGAAGAAGCCATCGTCGAACGCGAGTCGCTGTCTGCCCCCGCAGAGTTCGACAACGAGCTGTTGGTGGGGGTCGAGCCGAGCCCGCTCGGCATTTCGGGCTACGCCCTGGTGTTCGGAGCCGGCGTTGGGCGTTGCTATGCCGCGGTCTTCACGACCCGCGTGACGGGCAAGGACGGCGAGGTCGAGGTCGCGGCGCGGCTCGGGCTAGTCGTGGATCGCGTCTTGAGCCAAGTGCGCGTTCGCAGTGTGGACGAACGTGCACCGCGGCGGCACCTGACCGTGACCCCAAAACCCCCGGCAGAGTGAGCTCTCCGAAACCTGCCAGCCTTCCTGACGCCATCATCGCGGCACGCAACCCGAGGACGATGATTCCGAGGTTCGATGTCGTTGAAGTCAGAAGCTGCGCGCTCCGTTCGGCCACGCATCATCGAGGAAGTCCCGAGACCCCGGGCGACGGACTTAGCGGTGCGCCTTGCCGAACAAGTGCGCCGGTTGCGGATTCAAGCCGGACTGACTCAAGCAGAGCTCGCCGCGCGGGCCGGCGTTACGGTCGAAACGATCGCACGGCTCGAGCGAGTGCTCCGTGGTCGGCTTTCGGCGAACGCCAATCCGTCGCTCGAGACCATGGAGCGCATTGGTACTGCCTTGGGGGTCGAGGTCGCAGAGCTCCTCGCAGCTCCTGCCAAGCAAAAGACCAAAGACGATCGACTCGTCTCGGTGTTGCGTGGCGTGAGCCCCGCGACTCGACGTCGAGTGATCCGCGTTGCCGAAGCGCTCGTGCGCGACGATCGCGCCGACGCCAGGCCGATCACGCGCAAGCGCTGAAAGTACCTAGAAAGCGCGGGCCGCGCGCTGCAGGCGGTCTCGCACTTTTGCGCCGAGCGGACCCACGATCAACAGATTCAGTGAATCACGAGTGAAGAGCCGAGCTGCCGCGCGCCTGACATCTTCGAGGCTCGTGGCTTCGAGCAGTTCTTTCCGCTCGCCGGGCGTCTTGGCCACGCCGGTCAATTCACCGAGTCCATAGAAGCTACTCAGCGCGGCGGGATCGTCGTCTTGTTCGGAGAGCTGCCAGGCGAAGCGGCGCTTGGCCTTGTCGAGCTCGGCCTGGCTTGGTCCTTCGTCACGCAGGGCGCGCAATACGCCGAAGATCTCCTGCAGTACGTCCTCCGCGCGCTCCGGCGCTGCGTCGGCCGCGATGTCGAACAGGCCGGCGTCGGAATATGCCTCGTAGCTCGCTGAAACGTCGTAGCAAAGGCCCCGCACGTCGCACAATCGCTCGTACAGGCGCGTGGCCATGCCATCGTCGAGCACACGAAGCAGCAGTTCCGTCGCTGGTTCGTCGGCATCGCGCTCACCGGGTGCACGAAAACCAACGCGCACCGATGCCTGGCTGCCGGTGTACTTCACATGCGAGAAGCGCAGTCCGGTTTGCGCTTCGGGCGCTACGGTCAGCGGCTCTGCGCCATTGGGCAACGCCTTGAATACCTCAGCGACTTGGCTGAGCGTGGCTTCGGGATCGACAGGGCCTGCGATCGTGACCACGCTGGCTTCGGCCACGTAACGTGCGGCGTGGTGTCGCTGCAGCAGTGGAACGTCGAAGCTTTCCAACGTGGCGAGCGATCCGGTGATGGGAAACCCCAGGGGATGATTCGGGAACGCCAAAGCGCGGAGTAGAGTGTCGGCTTCGACCGAGCGCCCGTCTTCGTCCAGGCTCTCCAAGATTTCCTCGCGGACGATGCCCTTTTCGATGTCGAGCCCGCTGAAAATCGGCTCCAGCAGCACCTCTGCCAGGACGCGCACGAGCTCGTTCAGGTTCTCCGGCGGAGCCGACAGACTGAGCGCCCCGTGATCCACGTAGGTCATCGCGGAGAGTGCGCCGCCCAGCGTTTCGAAAGCGAACGCTAAAGCGTGCGCCGAGGGGTAGCGCGCGGTTCCGCGATGCAACATGTGCTCGAGGAAATGGCTGATGCCGTTATCGGTCGCGCTCTCGAAGCGCGAACCGATGCGAGTATGGATGTCGATCACCGAGCGGCGCACGTGCGGCATGCGCACGGCGCTGACGCGCAGTCCGTTCGCCAGCCTGGCCTCGACGCGTGCGGGCTCACCGCTTTCGCGCGCCGCGCTTCGTGATCCCCGGTGGGGAGAATTCACTCGTCGTCCCGGTTGGACGCCTTCGCTTCTTCTCCGAAGCGGGCGTCCACCTTCAGCTTGTCGCCGGCTTTTTTGCGCAAATCGGCGACGTAATTGGCGAGCGCTTCATTGGCCTTGGCCATGCGCATCGGGCCGAGCAGCTCGGCCTTGTTCTTGTCGAAGTCCGCGCGCGACGCGGCGTTCTTCTCTTTGAGCTGAAGCACTACGGCGCCTTCGCTGGTCTGAATCGGCGTCTGCCAGACGTCGTCCGGATTCTTCAGCTCGAAGGCGCGCGCCGCGAGCGGCTCCTTGGGCGTCACTTGCGGCAGTGGGTTGCCCGAGGACGGGAACGGCGCGGAGATCTCGATGCGCGGGCGATCCAGCACGGTCAGCGCAGGCACCTCGGACGCTTTGTCTTCACCCGGCTTTTTGGCGGCAGCGGGCACCAGCGAGCTCAGTTGCGCGGCGAGCGCGTCTTCGAGCTTGGCGCCGGCTTTGGTGCGGCGAATCAGCTCTTCGGCGAAGGCCTTCACTTGTTCGTCTGCCGCGGCGTGCACGTACAGCTTGTGAGCGACGAAGTGGCGTCCGAAGGCTTCCAGATTCGAGGCCTCGAGCTTGGCGTCGACCTGCAGCAAATGCATGCCGCGCGGCGTTTCCACGACCGAGGAGAGCTGGCCGGGAGCGAGCGTCGCGAGCGCCTTGAGCACTTCCTCGCTGCCCACGCCGTAGCTCGCGCCGACGCAGCCGAGTTCACCGCCTTGAACCGCGGTTTGCCCTTCACTCACCGAACGGGCCACGCTCGCGAACGACTCACCGCTCTGGATTCGTTGCCGCGCGCCATCGAGCTTCTTGCGGATGGTTGCGCGGTCTTCGTCGTTCGCGCCTGGACCGAGCTCGAACAAGATCTCGCGGGCCGGCGCGCAACCGGCGCTGAAATTGGCTTTGTCGGTCTCCCAAGCGGAGTCGACCATCGCCTTGTTGTCAGCCGCCCATTTGGTGATCGCTTCTCGGCTGGTGTCGAGCGTGTACTTGGCGAACCAATCGCGGGTGAGAATCGCGCTGCGCACGGTGGCCGTGCTGCGCGCCTGATCGAACAGCTCGAAAGCTTCGACCTCGGAGACGCGCACGGGCTCGCGGATCAGGTCGCGCATGCGCGCGGCGATCAGCTCGCGCTGCTGCATTTCCTTGAACTCTTTGGGTCCGCGGTTGGCCAGCACGCGCACTTCGCGCTCGTACAGCGCGTAGTCGAACGGCTCGTCCGCGGTGCGTTTCACGCGCAAATAGCGGAGCATCGTGTCGCCGCCCGGCTCACAGCCGCGGCCATCCTCCGCGATGCGACACAGGCCGAGTTGAGGCGTGAGGCTGAGCGCGTCTTGCGCCGGCACCGACAAGTGCGCGCGGCCATTGAACAGTTCGGCTTCGACGTCGCTCTCGCTGGCGCTGATCCCGAGGCGCTTGGCCTCGGCCACCAAGAGTTCGCGCTCGATGAGACCGTCGAGCGCCTTTTTGCGTAGGCTGAGCTGCTTGGAGGCGCGTGGATTGATGCCACGCATCAAGAGGCCATAGGCCGCGTAGTACTCTTTGGGATCGACGCAGTCGCCCTTGAGCTCGAAGGCGCATTCCTTCTTCAAGCTGGCGGTAGGCCCGTTCCTGCCGGCGCGAAACTCCAGCGCGAAGACCAGGATGATCGAAAATGCGATGCCTCCGACCAGAACCTGGGAGAAACCGCCGCCTCTGAAGATACTCAGCATTGTCTAAAAACTTTCACTGCGGGACAGCCTGCGAGCCTGGAGGCTGCAGCGTGAAGGGCGCGGCAAATACCACGCTCCACACGGCGGGTCCATGCGCCCGAAACCCGGAATTGTCCGGCCGGTTTTAGCGGCGGGGCTCAGCTGGCGCGGTTTTTTCCAGAGAAAGCGCGTAGCGCAGTTCGGTGATGAGTTCGGCGTCGCTGGCTAGTGCCTTTTCGAAGGCGACCTCGTGCCAAACGTCCAAAGTCTGCGAGTCATCCCCGGGGTCTCGAACTTCCACCCGAGTGGCGCCGACCTCGCGGTAGCCGCGGCCAAGCGCGTCATTCGCCATTCGGCGCGCGCGATCGAAAATCGCCGCGGTGGAATCATTGGGAAAATCACCGGCTTGGGCGCGCACGGTGAAGCGTACGCCGCGCTCTGCGCCAAGTCGCGCGGCCACCCCGCTATCCATGATCAGATTGTCCCGAACGCGGTCGGCGAGCACGATCTGATCGCTCATGGTGCGATAGACCTCGAAGCCTTCGGCGAGCAGGAGCTTTTTCAGCTCACTCGGGGTAGGTGGCGACATATCGGGGCCGTAAAAACACCCGGAACCGTACGCGGAACCCGCACCGAGCGTCAAGATCGGTTCACCGTCGTCTTCCGCCCGGGTTCTCTCGTCCTGCTTCGTTCCCCCCGTGCTAGCGTTGCGGAATTCCGTGACGCGCGAAAAACCCCCACACAATCCGGATGGTGAGGTTCGGGCGCAGCGCCGCCACGCGGGTGGCGCTCGCCGCGAGGCTTCAGAGCGCGTCTTGATTCGTTCCGACGGCTTCGAAACGCATGGCTGGACACTGAACGTTAGCCGCGGCGGGATCCGGGCAATCGTTGAAGACCCACTGGTGCAGGGCGCCGAGTACCAGCTGAGTGTGGGCGACGAAGAAACGGCCGTCGCGCGTCGCGCCGGTGTCGTTTGGCTTCAGGACGAGACGGACGGTCAGATTGTCGGCTTGAAATATTTGGACGTCGAAGAGGGCAGCGACCCTCCGAAGGACGGATAGCCGGCCGTTCGAATGCCTTCTGCCGCGGAGCTCCTGGGGCCCGATGGACCCCTCGCACGCAGCTTGCCTGCCTACGAGGCTCGCCCTGCTCAACTCGAGATGGCGCGCGCGGTCGAGCATGCGCTGGCCAGCGACCGCGTGCTGATCTGCGAAGCGGGCACGGGCACCGGTAAGAGCCTTGCGTATTTGGTGCCGGCGTTGCTCAGCGGCAAGAAGGTGATCGTGTCGACTGCGACGCGCGCGTTGGAAGAGCAGATCTTCTGGAAGGATCTGCCGTTGATTGAGCGCGCGCTGGGCGTGCCGGTGCGCGCCGCGCTGATGAAAGGCATCTCGAACTATTTGTGTCGTCGGCGTCTGGCCGAGTTTCGCGTCAGCGAAGAGAGCCTTCGACCTCGGCATGCGCGCTCGCTCAGCATGCTCGATGACTGGTTGAACGAAACCGAATCGGGCGACTTGGCGGAGCTCAGCGGCGTTCGCGAAGACGACCCGCTGCGTCGCGAAGTGAACTCCTCCAGCGAAACGCGACTCGGCGCCGGCTGCGCCTACTTCCACGAATGCTTCGTGACTCGCATGCGCCGCGAGGCTGAAGCGGCGCAGCTCGTGGTCGTGAATCACCACTTGTTTTTTGCTGACTTGGCCTTGCGCGGCCCGCATCCGGCGCGTGTAATTCCCAACTATGACGCGGTGATTTTCGACGAGGCGCATCAGCTCGAAGACATTGCTACGGACTTCTTCGGCATGCGCGTGTCGCGCGCGCGGCTCGAGCGGCTATTGGGTGACGCCGAACGCGCGATGACCGTTGCCGGCGCGGGCGATCCATTGTTCGCGGTTGGCTCCAGGTCACCCACTCTCGCTAACGCGCGTGTCGCGGCCGAAGCCTTGTGGACCGAGCTCGGTCGGCGTGGTCAGGGTGAAGAAGCGCGCTTCACCTTGGAACGCGACGCATGGAAGGGTCCGCTCGAAGAGCGCTATCACGCGCTCGACAACGCGCTCGAAGCGGTTGGCTCGGCGGCGAGCGCGGCCGCGGGGCGCGCATCGCTGGTTCCCGCGGGTGGCAAACGCGCGCCGGCCGCGGCGGTCGACGCGCTCAAAGCAGTCGAGGGGCGAGCTGAGCTCGCGCGCGAGGATTTGGCTGCGATCGTCAGCGGCGCTCCTGGCCGAATCACCTGGTTCGACATGGGTGGGCGCTCGGCCTCGCTGAGCTCGACCCCCGTGGACCTATCGCACGTGTTTCGCGCGCGCATCTTCGAGAGCGTGCCGGCGGTGGTGTTGACGAGCGCGACCTTGTCGATCGCGCCGTCCAAGAGCAATCCGGATGCGAGTCCGTTTGCATTTTTCCGATCGCGCATCGGACTGAGTGGAGATGCGGTACCAGTCAACGAGCTCGTGCTCGATTCGCCGTTCGACTTTGCTCGCAACGCGCTCTTGTACACGCCGAAGGATCTGCCGCCGCCCGGTCATCCCGCGTTCGCCGCCAGTGCCGGCGAGCGCATCGCAGAGCTGATTGAAATCACCCGTGGGGGTTGTTTCGTGCTCACGACCTCGCTGCGTTCGATGAACGCGCTGTACGCGATGCTTTCGAGGCGGCTCCCTGGGCGGCGCATGTTCGTTCAGGGCGCGGCGCCAAAAGCCGCGCTGATCAGCGCGTTCCGCGCGGCGGGCGACGCAGTGCTGGTGGCCACGATGAGCTTTTGGGAGGGCGTCGATGTGCCCGGTCGCGCGCTCCGGCTCGTGGTGCTCGAGAAGATCCCGTTCTTGGTGCCGAGCGATCCGGTGGTGCAGGCTCGCTCTCAGGAACTCGAACGCGCGGGTGAAAATCCGTTCCTACGTCTGCACGTGCCGGCGGCGGCGATCACGCTCAAGCAAGGCTTTGGGCGCTTGATCCGTACGCGCGACGACGCCGGCATCGTCGCATTGCTCGATCCGCGCGTTCATCAGAAGGGCTACGGTCAGCGCTTGTTGGCCGCGCTCCCACCAGCGGGCCGCACCTCGGAGTTGTCCGAGGTGCGGAGCTTCTGGGAGCGCGTCCCGGCGATCACTCGCGGCGCGAGTTAGCGCTTCTTCTTGGCGACCGGCTTGCTCGGCTTTGCCGGTGCCTTGGCTGCTTTGGGCGCGGTCTTGGCTGCGGCTTTGGCGGGCGCTTTGTTCGCTTTCGGGGCTGCTTTGGGCGCGGCTTTGGGGGGCGCGGCCTTGGCTGCTTTGGGTGCGACTTTGGCGACTGCTTTGGGCGCGGCCTTCTGCGGCTTGGCCGCTGATTTCGCTGGAGCAGCTTTGGCCTTGGCGATCGGCTTTACCGGAGTTGGCGCAGCCTTAGCCGTCTTCTTGCTCGCGACCGGTGCAGCCTTGGCCTTCGGCTCGGGCTTTGCCGGTGCAGCCTTGGCTTTCGGCCCGGGCTTTGCCGGTGCGGCCTTGGCCTTCGGCTCGGGCTTTGCCGGTGC